>TARA_R100000426_G_scaffold30387_1_pt1 | contig 52474 bp, 76 predicted proteins | sample TARA_R100000426 | Tara Oceans TARA_R100000426 (sample SAMEA2620421) | marine metagenome | biome: marine biome (ENVO:00000447); feature: surface water layer (ENVO:00002042); material: "saline water (ENVO:00002010), including plankton (ENVO:xxxxxxxx)" | depth 5 m
CCTTTGTTTTTCAGTCAAATCAGGTACGCCTCTAGCGGATTTTGATGTATCAATAAATATTATACCTTCTTTACCCTTGTCGGCAGGGTCTTTACTAAAAGTATATGGTTTACCGTTGGGAGCCGTCAAGCCCTCGTCAGTTAAAATAGATACAACATCCCATTCATTCACCATAAATCTTGCTGTGGTTTCATCTCTCCATTCTTGATATAATTTAATTTCTTCATCATCACCATACATGCCACCTTGGGACCTAGTCTTTATTAAGTATTCTAAATCTCCCTCATCACCATACTGCATTTTTAGTGAATCAATTATACCAAGTCTTGACTTGTCATCTTTGATGGCTTTTTGTAAATCAAAATTATCATATTGAGAATTTAGTGCGGCAGTCATTTGGTTGACAGTCATAAATTGATTTGGGTCTCCATCCATTTTTCCATCCTCCCAATGACCAATAGAAACCATACCATTGTTTTGATTAATCAATGCTTTTGTGTTTTGGATATTATAAAGACCTCCTATTTGGTCCATCTCCCAACCTTCATATGCTTGAGATAAACCATTTTTTTGCCTTTCCATTTTGAGCTTGTATACTTCTTCGTATTTTTTAGCCATACCATAAATCTTGTCGGTTGAACTATTAAGGTTGGCTGCTATTAAAGAGTATTGACGGGGTTGTAGTAAACCTGCTTTTAATGCACGATTAGCTGCTAACATAGTAGCTGCACCATCAGCAGCAAATTGAGCAGCAAACTCATTTGCTTCAGTATAAGTACCTGAAGGAGCATTAGCAAGTCGTTCTTGCATTTCACGAGCTGCTTTATCAAGCTCGTCTTTTTTTGCTTGTCTTCCTGCAATTTCTGCTTGTAGAGTATCTGTAAAGACTGATGCGACTGCTGACCAATCAATTTGACTGTCGACTTGTCTATCCACATATCCGTAACCTGTGCTCATGTTATATGCCTAATATTTTAGCTATTTCTGCGTTGGTCATCATAACTTCTTTGAACTCTCCTGTTCCTTTGCCGTCATCATCTAGAATTTCAACTTGTTTCATAAACCTCTTTTCTCCTGACCTTTTAGCTTGTTCTATTGTCAATTGTCTTTCCGTTTGTGCCGGATTTTTTGGGTCAGCCACACCTAACCCTTGTTGTAGATTATACATCTCTAAGAAACTTCTACCTTTCAAGTTTGCTCTTTGAGTATCACTTAAGCTTTTATCAAATTTTCTAAATACTCTATTGTCTAAAGTTGATATCAAATCTTGATTGGTTGGGTCAATATTCTTTTGTATTTTTTTACCAAATATACCGGGCAAAAACTTTCCCTCTCTTACAGTAAAGGTAACATTACCACTATCTTTTAAGGCTTTTGTTTGGTCTGCACTAAGGTATTGACTTCCGATAGCTTGTTGTTGAGCATCTATATTTTGTGAATATAAAGGAACTACCTGAGCTGCTGATGTTAAAGCATCGGCTGCTCCTTGAAATCCCTGCATCATTGCTTGATTTGCCATAGCTTCTTGATTCGCAGCTTGAGCTTGAAATCCTTGTACCTCACCCAAGTCTAGTTGGACATTGAGGTCTCTTAGCCTAGCATCTTCCTCGGCAACCAACCTATCTAGGTTTGACATCTCTTTACCCATTTGAGTTCTTATCTGTCCTTGAGCAGCATCTTGAGCTACCTCTAATCTTCCGGCAGTAGCAGCGATACCTCTTTGGTCTCCTTCTCTTGCGGCTTCTAGTGCTGTTGCTCCTTGTTGAAGTGCTGCTTCACGAGCTAATTCATAAGGCTCTTTTTGTATTGCTAATTCATCTAGATAATTAATCTCTAGTCTTTTTCTTGCTAAACGCATAGCTTCGGCTGCTTTACTTTCAGCGTCTCTTGCAGCTCGTCTTGCTTTACCTGCTTGAGCAAAAGAAAGACCTGCTCCTGTAGCACCTATACCTGCACTTACTATTGCCGCTATTCCGGCTGCTCCTAATCCTGACATAATTCTAAAGCTTTATTAATAATTTCTTTTGGCAGTTCCACAAATGAATCTGCGTAAATTTCTTTTTCTGCGTCTTCCACATTGTCTGCATCTGTTTTATAAACACAAATCCAAGTGGTATCTTCATGTATGTAAAACACTCTTTGAGTTCCTATTTGAGTAAAAACCGTATGAGGTGCTTCAATATTTTTTACTTCACCTTCATCATTTAAATATGAAAGCTTACCCTTGACTAAAAAAGAAGGGTGTTGTTGTTTATGAATAAAAGAAACACATATATGCCCTTGGGGCATAAATATTTCTCTTGTATATAAACCACCTTCAAAATGATGTTTTAATGGGTAGTATTTTTTCATTAACTTTTCTTGCGGCTCACCTATCTTATGAGTAGCCGTTCCATCTACAGAGCTTATCAAGTGTTTAAATGCCTCTATCTTTTCCCATAATAATCCACGGTGATGATGTACTGCATTTAAAATCTGTTCAGGTCTATAAGTTTTTTTTCTTTTAGTCAAAGATAATACACCCATATTAATTACAAAGATACTAAAATTAAGGAAAAGATTTCATGACCTCCGATTCTACCACAAATAACTCTGATGCCGTATTGGCTTCTATCTCTAATTGAAATATGCCATAATGTCCGAGTATGCCATGTGATTCAGCGACAGGATTCTTTAGTGTAAAGAAAAATGACCCAATCTGTATAGGGAGGGGTGCTGTAGGTTGAGGTGCAGGATATGTTCCTGCGTTGGTACTATTAACAATAATACCTGCAAGAGGTGAGCCCGTAAATGATGAATCCATTGCAGTTCCTACTAGCGTTCCTAAGAAAATAATATCAGCTCCATCTTTAAAATAAACAAAGTCACCCAAATTATATAAACTCCCCAATGGTTTATCTATATCAAATAATATAAATATAGCAGCAGGGTCTGTTTGGTCTGTATCTATACTTTGACCAATACCATTTATACTTCTTAAATTTAAATTTGCACCCACCGGTATGGATGCACTTGCACCAACACCACCTGTAGGACTGTTACTTCTTAAGAATGCAAACCATGCTCCCTCTTTTTTAACAAAGTAATCTGCGTCTATTTCTCCATATATCTGTATGTCTGATGTAAACTTTGCAGACCACGCATCATCTCCTTCTAAGTTTAGGGTTTTGAATATTTTATTTTCTAATGGTTGGTCATTGAATACACTTTCAATTTGAGCCGGAAACTGCTCTCCATAATATTCATTCCTTGTGTTGTTGGTATTATGCCTATATAGATTTCCATTTTTAAATGTATATAGGAACTGATTCATACCAATTATATAATCAGGGTTGTAAGAATAGAAAGATGGAAAACCTTGTGAGTCCTCACTATAAGTAATTGTTCTTTTAAATTCTTCGGTTATGGGAGTATAAGTTGGCATATTAACAAGGAGTATAAGAAGTTATTACATGGTTTTGGTCTATATCAATCAATGCAGTTGATGCACCTAGATTTATAACATAATCATTCCCGGGTGGGAATCCTATCTCGCCATTTGCATCTGAAAAAGCAAATTCGTTTATTGCAGGGCTACCCGGTGTTCCATTTATGTTTGGTGCTGCATAAACTGTATCAGGAAAAGAAGCTACACTACAATCTGAATTAGGTGCAGAAATTGGAGTTGGTGTTAATGCCACAGGGCAATTGACTGTTGCATCCCATGCAGTAGTCGCACCCGGAGGTCCAAACGCTCTTAGCGTTATGGTTGTAAACGCAACACTTGTTCTTGGAATTACTATAGTAACATCACCCGGTCCTATAGTAGGAGTTAAATTAACATCAGCACTTGAACCTGTTACTACTCCATTTGAGTTTGTTGGGGTATTTGGAAAGTTACCATTGGCATCTGCCAAATAAAAATCTTGCCCTGTATATCCTCCTGCATCTAATGTGGGACCAATATTATTTGCACCTGAAGCATTATTAGCCCCTAAGAAATTATATGTGCTTCCGCTACCAAGAAAACCGAATTGAGGACTTGTTGCTGTGTTAAAGACTTGGTTTCCAAAAACACAACTAATTCCATCAACAACATTTTGCGGGTCAAAATAAACAATTATAGCACCTAGGTCAGTACCTATACCATAAGATATTTCGTAAAGACCGTTAGCACCGTTAAAAGTTAAAGCACTTCCACATGGAGTCACACACGAAGGACACGCCACTACAGGACCTAAAATACCATTTATTTGTTGTCTATAGTTTACGGAATCAGAATACCAACCGTCTGCTGCGGCAGTTGTTAAAGTAGCATCTGTAAAAACAGTTGTGCTAGTTTCTAATGTTGGTCCGTCTAAAAAAAATGTTCCTAATGTTGCCATAATTATATTATTATACCGGTGCTATACATCCGCAATTTAAGAATGTTGTTGTTAAATTTTGGAATCCACCACCTATATTTCCTTGTAATATTGAATCAGCTCTCATGCAAACAGTTGTTGATGCCCCTGCGGGAACTGTTAATAAGGTTGGATTACCCTGACAATCTAAATATCCAAATGTGATATTCTCTGCTTGTCCGTTGAATAAATCATAAGTACCACATGCAGCACTACAAGTACCATTAGCAAAAGATTGAGCTACTTCTGTGGCTACTTGATTTGTTGTTCCAACTACCTCGTAAATACACCCTGCGTTACCAACACCTGCTAATGTTACGAAATCACCAATTGCAACTGCAGATAAAGGTATATTATTTTGTGCTATAAGACTTATTATTTCAGATGTAATTCCATTTGTCTTATATACATCACACCTCTCTACTATCAGATTTAATGCAGAACATCCACAATCTGTGTAATTAATTACAGGGTTTCCTTGGTCAACAGATATAACTCTCGCACAATAAGTTCTTTCTTCAGTTTGAGGGATTTCCTCTGTAAATGTGGTACCCGAAGAATCTGTGATTGTTATTATTGCATCAGCTCCTGTAGCTGTTACCGTATAAGTTCCGGCACTTTGATTACAATTTGTTTGATTTACTATAATATTATTGACAGTATGTGTTGATGCGTCAGGAGTTTCTGCCCCTACTCTGTACTCACAATCATTGCTCACACCTGTTATGGTTACAAATGTATTGAGTGTCACGCCTAAAGTGGGTGGTATAATTACCGAGTCAGGACTTCCGGATGTGTTATTTATAACGATTGAACCTGAAGTATATTTTCTACAAAGGGTAGCTACTCTATTTGAAGGTGTATCACCTGAAGAACATCCACAACAAGCATCAGTTGCATCGCTTGAAGAATAACATAACTCAGCTTCAGTTGGGTCTCTATAGTCATATATTAAATATAAATTAGAGTCATTTGATGTAGGCATAGTAAATTGTCCTTCGAATTGATTTCCACCGCCTGTTATATTTGGTATATCATTAGCGGCTGCTAATAAATTAGCAATATCTGTGGGGGTGTTGAGATAAGTAGTGCTTGTTCTTAAAAACTTAAATGAGTTACTATTTATATTAAAGTTGAAGTCATCTCCTAAAGCGGGTATCTTATTACTGATAATTTTTACTGTTGCTCCATCAGCCGGTGCTATATTTCCTCCCTGTGCACCTTGCACAGAAGAAAACTGAGAAACTATTAATCCTGTTCCTGATTCAAACTCTATTTGTTCTGACTGCAATGCACTTAAAAAAGTGGTATCGTTCCATCTGTATTCATCATGTATAAATTTACCTGCTTCATTGTTGCTAGTGATTGCCACTTGTACTACATTCATTTGCACCGCATCAGGACAAAATACCGTCAGGTTAATATCAATAGGCTGACCCGTTAACGCCCCCGCTTTTTCAACCGTAACTTTTAGTAAGTTTTGATTTACAAAACTTTTATTAAATGTCAAAGCATAAGAACCGTCTGCATTTATAATTTGATTGAAAACTTGAGGACCTGAAGGGGAGGGGTATATACCTGTAATTTCTACTTCTTCACCTGCTTGTAACCCTGAAACTGTAAAGTCCACCTCAACATTTCCAATATCAAAACCTAAGTTATATAAAAATTCTTCTGATAAGTTTTTACCTAAAGTAAAACTTTGTGTGATACCACATGGTATCTCTACTTCAGGGACGGGTATTTGTCTATTTGTATTACTTAATACATATTCATCCATGTATGGGTCATAGCCACCCAACTTAAATGTATTAAAGTTATTTATAAATAAATCTCTAAAATAAGAACGCATCCCTGTTTCAGATATTACTTGTAAAGTTTCGTTTTGTGCCGAACTGCCTTTAAGTTGCAATACAGCTCCTCGTTTTGCATCAGTAAAGAATTTATCTGCACCCCATTTTGCAAAACTTTCAGGATTGTTGCTATTCCCATAATCTTCTATTCGAGCTATTTGTGTACCTAAAACCTGTGGGACTGATGTTACAGCACCCCCTCCTGTTGAATCACTTAATAAGTTTTTACCCTGTAAAACATAAGATATTTTATCCTCTTGTAACACAAGAATATCAGTAGCTCTTCCATCCATCAAAGATATAGGACCATACTCATCTTCTAATGTTTTAAAGTTAAGAAGTCCTAAATTAAACTCATTGAGTTTATTGACATTGCTTTCAGCATTAAATACACCACTATAGGTTATATCAGCAAAACGATGTGCTAATTCAAATTCTTTCTCGGATGTGCTTGTTGTTCTATTACCTAGTTCCAATGGTTTACCTACTATAGAATCTCTTATCTTGCTGCTTTCAACACCATTTCCAAAAGTGTAACAATTAAAAAAGTCAGTATCTATAATAGCATTTTGATTTGCAGTTTGTGATTGTACATTACCTTCATGAGTTCCATCAGGAAATACAGCAAAGGTATCTGCACTTTCATACCAAAGGTCAGGAGCTGCATCTTGTGGAACAGTTTCAAACACAATCAAAGTGTTCCTACGAATTAGCGTCATGCTAATTTTTAAGTTTACTCTTCTGTTTTTGTTTTCACCACATGACTTGCTACTTCTAACATGAAATCTAAGTTGACCTTTTTCACCTGCATTTGAATTATCTCTTGTCCATGCTATTGAGACATCACCTGAATTACAAGGTAAACCTTGTGGAGCCCCATTTTGTAAAGTTTGGTCAGGATATACTAATTCAGGTGGTGAGGCATTGGTATCTGTTCGTGCACTTTGTGCTGAAACCATGGCTCCATAAATATTCTGAGCATTAAAAAAATCAAATACATTCGCATAATCTTGAGATGCTGTCACGGTAACATCTGTTAAATATTCTACTAATTCACATTTATCACCACTACCTCCGTTTCTTTTATTATCTATTGTAACTCTTAAAGTTGAACCTGCAGGTATATCTAAATCTATTCTATCAAAAGTTGAAGGGACAAGAGGGTTATATGCACCTGTAGGAGTGTCAGGGTTATCTATACTTCCTATTTGTAATTTTAAAGTTTTACATTCAGGTGGACCTAAGAAACCATCTCTTTGAGCACTTCCCTTGGCACTATCTTCTTGAAAAGGGTTATCACCCGATGCAGTTGTAAACTGATTGGTTCGTAATCTCATATATGTTCCTGCAGGAACACCGGGCAACTCATTACCATCTTCGTCAAAACCACCAATAGGATTTCCTGCATCATCAAGTGGGGGTGGAAGAATAAAGTTACTTCCCTTCGCCTCTTTAGATAACACCTTTACTCTCGTACATCGAGTTATTGGTCCATCAGTATCAGCTTTTACAATAAGCTCATCTCCTTCTTCTATCTTTCTGCTATTTTCACCCTCTAGCAAAAACCATGTAGAACCTAAAGTGACATCCTCAAAAAACAAGTTTGAGTATATAATGTCATAATTTTCTTTATCAGGCTTTATGCAAAACTTATAATACTTCGCCCATGGTGGAGCTAATTGAGCAGGAGGTATTTCTACTTGTATTTTATTTTGACTTACTGAACTTCCACAAGGGAAATATTCGTTATTGTTTTCACTAACCAAGGCTGTAGTGGCTCTAGAAAATTCATCTAAATATATTATACCTATTTCATATCCCCTGTTGCTATGAAGACTTGTTGCGTTTGCTATCTTAGTAAACTCTGCAGTAGCAAGACTTATACTTTGATACTCATAAGATACATTGCCGGGGTTAGCAGTATCGGTATATTCAAGTGCATTAAGTTGTATTTTAATAATATTGGGAGTTGCCTGAGAAGCAATAATTTTAAATCCTTCGCCCAATCCATCTACACCACTACCTGATTTATCATATGCAGTATTATTAGTTGTATCATTTAAAGTATTCAATGCGTCACAATTGTATTGGTCAGTTAATGAAGTTCCATTACAAGAGTCTGCAAAGTTTGCCTCAATCGCAGATACAGCATCAATAAATTCTTGAGAATTTGCCATGGTAAAAGCGTCATTATAACTCGCAGGAAGTAAGAATGTAAAATCAATCGCTATATTATCATTTGTTTCTGTTAATGTGTCACTTGTAAAGTCAGCATGAGATAAATCTGCATCTACTGTAAATGCGGCTCCTTGAACCAAATCTACTGTTGAAAAATCTAAAACTAAAACACTATTAGGTATTTGTTCTCCTTGAGCAGTTGGGTCTATATTATAAGTTCCTGTATCAAAGGTTACAGTTAATGATTCGTTATCAACTTCTTCACTAATAGAGTTAGTAAAATATTCTAATTTAACAGGAGAACCAAATTCATCTACGACATCATTACCATCAAAATAGTTTCCATACATCAATCTGTTACCCATAAGAGTTTGAGCCTTGGCTTTCAATGGCACATTGTCAAATGTCCTGAATATCTCTGTGTCGGGTAAAACTTGAAATACTTTACTGTTACTAAATGTATATGTTTCTGTTGAGTTGTCCGGTAGTCCTAAATCTTCTTTATTAAAAGACTCTATGACTTTAATCACATTCGTGCTGTTATCCTTAAACAAAAGGTCTACTCCAACCACTAGCGGTCCACCTGTATTATATTCAATTCTAACTATGTTTGTAGAATTTAACATACCACCGTTTAAAAAAGTGTCAAACTCAAAATTAAAAGGACCGGGTATAAAAGCCGGAGGAGAGAATGGAGATGTTGCAGAAAATGCATTGTCTGCATACCTATATCTATAAGCAAAAGATAAAAACCTATCTTCCATATAGTTGTTGGCTGAATTAGATGGTAATGGTGTTATAATCGGGGCAAAAGCCGGGGGTCTCTTTATAACAAGAATATCCTCTGCAGAAAATTGGTCTACATTTAAAACAGGGTTAGGATAGTTTTTTGTGGTGCTTATAAATCTAGGTGGATTAAAGTTGTCAGTAAAAAATAATAAGTTCTCAATAAGGTTGACCCCCAATACTAATTCTTTTTCATCAAAATTTAATGTGGTATTTATTCCGCCTCCGTCATCAATACTTACTATGTGATATACAAGTAAATTATTTGTAGTATCAAAAGATACTATCATATCGCACTTGCCGGTAGCACCTACAGGAAAATTTGGGTCATGGACAAACCAATAAAGAATTTCGTTTTCTCCATTTTCAAAAGCCCCTATGCATTTGGCATCAGACGATAAAGGTGTGTTGTTAAATGATAGAGTGGTGAGTTGTTCGTTACCTTTAGCTAGTTCAACTGCTCCAATCTCTGTAACTTCAGTAGAACCTAAACGAACATTGACAGCATCTATATACTGACCATTAGGCAAGAGTCTCTCATCAAGACCTTTGTTCATCTTACCTGCTACAAAATTTCTAGTTACATTTGCCATTCTACTTTATCCATTTATCTCTACCCCTTAGATTCATTAATAATCTACCGGGATGTATATTGCTAATTCTTATTTTGGCATTTCTCAACAAAGCACTTTTTCTTTTTCTCGCCCTGTTTACTATGTATTCTTGTACACCTAATTTTGAACTTAAAATAGCAAATTCGATATATGCATAAATATATTCTTCAAATAATTTGTTTACTGTAATTTTGGAATTATCTCCTTGCTCCATGCCGTCAGAAATATACTCAAGAACACATTTTTCTCCTGCCATGCCTGAACTAAAATTAATCACTCCACCTTTATTATCTATGCTAAATGTAGGGTTTGCGTTTGCAGTTTCTGTATTCAATCCAAATCGAGAACCTATAGTGTAGTCAAAATACCAATAACCATCACAACAATATCCTTCGTACCCATAAAATATGCTATTTTTATTTAGGTAAATACTTTTCAAACCCCCCGTTATTCTTTCCAAATCTAAATTTGAGTTTTCAGGTTTCAATATATTCCCATCATGGTCAAATAAAATTCTACATTTATCATCCTGTAAGTATGCACCTGCATAGTTGGTTTGAATGTTTTCTGTTAAAGGATAAAGTAATCCGTTTTTAAAACAAGATATTCGTACCCAATTTACATAATCCTGTGGAAGTACAAATCGCATCTCTTTACAAACATCTAGTTCTAATATTTTAACTTCTTTGAATGCGTCATAATTTAATTCTTGTATTGCTCTTTTGGCATGAAAAAGAATCTTATACCTCTCTTCGTTGTTTACTAAAGAGTGATTGCCTGAATACATCAATTGAAAATTAGTTATGATGTCTTGTAGGCTCACATATTGATAAGACCCCCAATTAGCATTCTCGGGAAGATTTCCTCCGTTCTCGTAATATTGATATGGTGTTATATATGACATAATCTATTTTTCTTGTTGGTCCTCCAAAGCCTCTTGTGCCTGTCCAAACTGAACAGCTTGTATTTCTCTAATTGACATACCTGCAAATTGCAATATTTTATTTATCAAACTTGGTTCGTCATCAAGTGGTAATTCAAAGTCTTGATAGTCTGCAGCCGTTTGGTCAAACACCGGCTCACCACCTGCTAATGTAATATATGTCCAAACAGGGTCTTTTGGGAATCGAATATACTGACAAGTTAAATCACCTACGTTATTTATTGTGCTAGGAAATGCCGTTACAATACTACCTGCTTGAGTGTATGCAGGATAAAGAGACGATGGTGCAGTTAGCATCGACTGATTCAATAAAGTGATTTTGTTTTGATGAACTCTTTCTACTTCATTTTGACGAGCTCCATCCGTATATAATATTTTATTTATTAAATAATAATCAGACGGCATATTCCAAGTATTTGAACCCGGAGAACCCGGAACAGTTTGTATCAAAGGGGCTATAACACCAAAGGTATCTATAACTTCTTCATATCCTTTTTTAATATCAGCATACCCTGTTCCTGATTGTCTTGCGTTTTCTTTATTAATTTGATAATTATATTGATAAAAGTAATCTTCAAATATATCTAACTGTGCCTGTTTTGCAAACAAGTTAAAATCGCTTGGAGATACATAACCGTAATTATTCTTATTAAGAATAGACAAGACAGTTTGTCTAACTGAATTTATCATCTATAAATCTTTTTTACAAAGATAAACAAAAAAAAAAGAGGGCTAATTTTTAGTCCTCTTTTTGATATTGATAAATAAGTTTCAATTACACTATAACAGGTTTGGCTACCAAGCCTACTACCGCTTCTGCATTCTCAGCAGTTATGCTTCCTGCAAGTTGAATACCTGCCATAGCTAACATAGTTCCTTGCGGTACTATTAATTTTTGACCTGCCGCAACATCTTCTATGAAACCCGGTGTAGGCATATCAGCATCAGTCAATTCAGTCACTAAAGAACCACTTTGAGTCCAAGTCCCTGCAACAGTTGGGTTAGCATTCAAATCATTTGATGTGTAAAAATTAAACACATAATTAAAATCAGCAGTAGCCGTTCCAAGTGATTTACATGCTTTGAAAAACACCGATGAAACTTGTACTGTTTCAGGAAACATCAATACGGAAGTTTGAGTGAAAGGAAATTGTATACCACCCCACATCACGGTGTTTCCTCCAAATGGGTCTTCGGGTGTGGTGTAAGCAAAATTTACGATTGTTCCTGTATATGTGTAAGTCGCTAAATCAAAATCATTAGGAAATGTGTAAACATCTCTATCTGAATTTGAAAGTTGTGAACCCTTGTTTTGAGTTTCAACATCAGGTGCGACTCCGTGAAACTTAGTTCCATTTGGTATTGCCATGCTCGAATTTTTTATAAGTTACTAAAGAACAAATATACAAATTTTATCCAAGCTTTTTTTCCAAGTATTCTAGCTTATCAATTCCTTCATCTGATTTGAAATAAGATGCTAAAATATATACAGGGTCTTCGCCAAATGGAATTTGTATTAATCTCTTTTTATTTCCGGGCAAATTAAAATATACATCCTTTTTTTGATTTTTAAATATCAATAATTTTTCATCAAAAAATGTTTGGATTGTAGAGTTTAATTGTAATCCGGGGTCCGATATTGCAGCTAAAAATTCTTTTGGATATTTTTTGGCATATATAAGTACATCTCTTTTTAATTCTGCACTAGACATTTGAGATACATTTCCAAACAGAATTACTTTTCCTAACATTTCAGTTTGTTCTAAAGTAAGTTCTTTAGCGGCTATCAATGCATCTACTTCAACATTCAAGTTTTCAACTTCACTAGCTGCATCTTTTGCTAAGTCTACCTCTTCAAATTTAACACCATTCATAGGATGGTAACTAAGGAATGTTTGTAATGCTTGATTTCTTTTTGGAACCTGTAATAACCCATTTTCAAAAACAATAGGTCTGACTATTGCATTTCCGTCTTGCTCGTCTTTAAAAGGGCTTTGTTGGTTTGTTGCGTACCTTAATTCTCTATTGGTTCCGTTCTCTTCGTCAAACCAAAGGAGTGGATTACGCTTGGAACTTTTGGATGGTAACATGAAGCTCAAAGGAGCTGATTTTCTTGTGAGTCTATAGACTCGGTCTTTTATTTCTGCTTTTTTTTTCATTATATTAAATTTAAATTTTATTAAAAAAGATAAGGGAGCCCGAAGGCTCCCGTATCATTTAGAGTATGTATTATTCTTCAAATAATACAAAGTTGTTCGCACCCATTACACAAACACATCTTTCTGATAAGAAGTTAACCTTCATTTCATCAATGTCTGTAGTAGCTGCTCCACCTGCAGACCCTGTAATCCATGTCTTATATCTTCTGTCTTCAGTTTCTGAAGCTCGATATCTTACATGAAGGTAAGGTCTCTTAGCATTTTTACCAAGAACTTGGTCATAAACACTTGTAGAACCTGCCGGTACTAATAAACCTGTGATTGCACCTGAACCCACAACTGCAGGGACACTTGATAAACCGCCTCTCATTGTTGGGTCATTTAGGTATTTCCAATCAGACTTGTAGAAGTCATAACCTCTACGGAATCCTGTGAAACCTAAATTTAACGCCATTTCCTCATCGTTGTCAAATAGTCCATAAGATGTACCACCTGCTCCATATGAGTTTTGAGCTGCTAACATATCGTCAATATCGAAACCGAATTGTCTGTTTAAGAAAATTACATTTTCCTCTATTGCACCTTGCTTATCTAATCTATCAATGACCGCATCGAAGTCTGCTAATGCATCAGGATTACCTCCTGTCCATAAGTTACCTCTTGTGCCAACTGCGTGGAATACACCTTCTGAACCAATCAGACCTGCTCCTGCTGCACCTGAGTTAGCCTCAGCCGGTACTGCTTCAATCATAGATGTTTCTAGGTAATCATCAAATCTTAGCCTTGTTTCGTGCTCAGACTTTAAATACCATAAATATCCTGAACCACCGTCTTCTGTTGAAATTTCAATCCAACCAATTTGAGCCATGTCAGAACCATTTACTAAGTAAGTGTCCTTTAGGATGATTGGGTTGTTTTCGAAGATGTAGTCATCGGATTGTAATGAACCTTGCATTCCTGCTGTTCCTTTTTCAAATTCTGAACCGTAAATGAAAACAGTAGTAGCCGCACCTTGAGCTGCAATTTGACCTGCTGCTTCATAGTATGCTACATCGAATGTACTGTTTGCTAAATCTACATCAGTTACAACTGCTTTATTTTCACCACCACCTGCATTGTCTGAGATTACAACTGTTTGACCTATTCTCACAGCGATACCGCCTTGTGCTGAGTATGGGTTTTCACCTGTAATTACAGTACCAACAGGGTTAGCTCCAATAGCTGAGTCATTTACCGTTAATGTAGCGGTATTTTGACCTGCTGCTGCTCCTGATGTTACATTTTCATATTTGATATGTAACCTTCCTTGTTCTGCCCATTTAATAAGGTCAGAGTTAGAAGGCATTTCTGCACCCACCATTTTAATAAATGATGAAAGTGTTCTGTTACCATACCTTTCAAATTCTTTTTCATATGTATCAGGAAGATACTGATTCAAGAAATCAAAGTTGGTAATATAATTAGTCGACAACGGAACTTGTTGAGCCGATGGCTGCAACGAGAATGTTGGACTTGCTGCAAAATTTCCTGCCATTTTTTTATATTTTAAAAATTAATAATTTACTTTTTACTTCTAATTTTGAGCCCCCTACCCTCACTTGGATTGAGTGCTCTAATTGTCATTCCATCCTTCTTTACAACTTGAGGAGCTGACCGTGTTGTCATATTGACATTTTTAATTTTCTTAGTCACATCCTCTGTTGCGTCAGCTTTGCCTTGCTCATAAAAGAACTTAGCAAACCTTTCAGGATTTCGTGCTACGGATATTGCCCTATGGTATCCTGATGCATCTTTAATTAATCCGGTTTCACTATCTAAATAAACCTCTGCTAATGCATTGGCTCCTGAGTTTACCTTTTTAATTCCCTCAACATCTTTAGAAGGTAGAAAAGTTATTACTTTGTCTTCTCCAACTTTAAAGTCAAAACCTTTGAACTCTGTGTCGAAAACCTTGTCAGTTTCTTTTAGAAACCAATCTCGTCTTCTCTTTATTTCTTCTTCATAGGTTTGAGCATCCTTAACATATTGGTCATAAGCTGCAAGTTGTTCTTCTTGCTCTTTAGAGATAGATGCCGTACTTGACTCAAGTGGCTCTTTGTACATCTCCTTTTGCTCTTCAAAAAACTTACGAGCTTTACCAATCTCTTTTTTAAACGCTAACTTCTTCTTTTTAATTACATTCTCTTCATCAACTTCGCTATCATAAGCAAAGTCTTCCATCATGTATTGAATATCTTCAGCATCTAAATCCTCTTCAGTTGCTTGGTAATATTCTCGCAGAAGCTGCGTTTCATCCATGTCTTTGAAGTTTCTGTTTAATTTAACATAGTCTTCAAATCCACGACCTGTCTTTTTTCTGTATTCCAAAAATGCTGAAACATCTTCAGGTAACTCCTGTGGCTTCTCTTTTTCAGTAAACAAATCATTTACTGAACTGACATCTTTGTTATAAGTATTCTTAATATATTTAAGAACATCTTCCTCTTTTAACTCTGAGGACTGAGTTATATTTTCTTGTGCTTCGCTTTCCGGCTGTACACTTTCTTGCTCTTGTGTGGGGGTGGCACTCTCATTGCTTGTATCCACTTGCTCCACGGGAGCACTTGTTTCTTTAACATTTTCTGAAGCATTATTAATTACTTCTTCTTCTTTTTGGGACAAAGACTTTTCTTCCTTTACCCCAATGTCTTTTACTTTTATATCCATTGAATTAAATTTTAAACAAAGTTAATAAATATTTTTATGAATTTTTTTCAGCTATCTAGGGTCAAATTCAGCTAAGTCAAAACCATCTAAACTATCTTCATTCGACTCAAACCTTTGAGCAGGAAGATTATTTTTTCTCTGATTTATAAGTTGAGATTGTTCTGAGTTTTGTTGTGATATTCTTTGACTCTTAGCTTTTTCTCTTTGTGTTTCTCTTTGCTGTAAGGCAGTTTCTGAAATATTTCTAAGCTGTTGATTATATTGGAACTCTTCCGCCATCAATTGAGATTTCAACTGAGCTTCATTTTTCATCTTTTCAATTTCAAAAGCAATCTCTGCTTGTTTAATTTGCATCTTTTGTTGACCTTCAAGTTGCATTTTTTGCATTGCCGCTTGTGCTGCCATCTGCTGAGACTGCATATTAATCTGAGCTTGTTGCTGCTGCTTTTGCATTTCCCTTTCATTTTCCTTTTCTTGCTTTTGTTTTCTTTTAAGTTTTAAAAGTTGATTAGCAAGTTTTATATTTTTAAGCTCTCTAATGTCAATTGCATCTTCTAAATTAATATCATTCTTTGATAAAGCCATTTGTATATTAGCTTCAAGTTTTGCTTTTTGCTCTTCATCAGGAGCTACATCTATAAAGATTCCAAAATCATATATATATAAGTCTTGTATATCATTTAGAATACTAACATTGAATTTACCTATTTTGTTTACAAAGTCATCTTTAAAATCTGAATACTCTAATATATCAGCAACCCTATAAGTCAAAGCTTCTGCTAATGTTCTATATATATAAAGGGCTCCATCAAGAATATGTCTTGTTGCCACATTTGAATTTAAGGCTGCAAGTTTTTGTAAGCCAACCAAAGAATTAGGGTCAGGTGTACTACCATCTCTAGCTTCATTTAAGCCTGTGACTGTTCTAATCATATTTAGATAGTGATTATAATTTGCAATAAGCATTTGTGTTTTACTTGCACCTGAGTTGGAGTTAATCTCTTTGATAGGTACTCTTGCTTGGTTAAAATCACCATCTTGAGTATAACTTCTACCGATTACACTACCTGTTTGAAAATACAAACGCAATGCATCTTCAGGATTATAAGCGTTGCCTGTTCCTAAGTCTACCTCATTCAATCCATCCGCATCTATGAATACTCCATCAGGAACTACTCGAGCAATAACTTGCTGAAGTTTCAAGTGAGTTATTTGAATTAAATCTGCAAAAGGTATCATTCTTCTTACAAGAGATTCTACAACACCCTTATACATTCGAGGTGCTACAGCCACATAATTAGGTATGGCGTGTTGACTTGCAGATTTTGGTCTTACCATGTTATGAGATAACTCCCATTTCAAAAGAATATTTGTCCCCATAACCATAACTCCATCATACCAAACATCAATAGTTTTTTCTATTTTTTCAAACCTTCCCTCTTCCATTACGGTTTCCGGTGGATTAAATTGGTCATCCTTCTCAATAACCTTGCTCCCTCCGGTTTCCATTATTTTTTTCTTATATACAATCTTGTTTGTAGATTTATAATTAAAATACAATAAGGTGCAGGTATCTCTATAAAACATATCGTTTTCGTAATACTGTGCGACATTATAATAATCATACCAATTTTGACTGTATTTACTAATCTCCTCTAGTTGCTCGTTTGTTAAGCTTGGGTCTATCTTCAAAAGCTCTGTCATTGGTAGTGTTTTAATTTCTCCCCAATAGAAACAATCTTTAAAGTGAGGGTCTTCTGTGTAACTATATACTATATTGGCAGGGTCTACATAACTTACCTTTACCCCCGAACCCGGTAAAAACTCATGCTTTGCAACACTTATACCTAGTACGGTTAAATCATAGTCAAGTCTTTTTCTTAAATCTATATAATGGTTTTCTTCAAATATTGTGTTTATAGCTTCCTCTTCAGCAATCTCTATAGATGGTTTGTAATTAAGTTGCATAAAAAGAGACAACTCTTCATCGCTATTGGGTAGTTCCTCCGGTGAAACAGTAAATGGGTCAAGAGAAGATTGTTCTTTTATCTTGGTCAAAAATTCTTTAGAAACCATTTGGGCTTCTACCATGTCTTGATATTTACTTCTTTTAGCTTGTGACATAGCGTCCTGTGCATAAGCACTAACCTTAAACAGTCTATCAGACATTCCATTTACTACTATATCCACAAACTTTGGTATTACAGGAACAGGTGTCCAATCTAAATTTAGATAAGATAAATCACCATCAATAGCTAATTCATCTTTGTATTTTCTAATTGATTGTTCTCCCCTTGCATATAATCGTAATCTATGAAACTGTCTAAATTGGTCGTAAAACCTACAGCTCATTCCATCCCTACGAAACCATTCGTATTGTATAGCCTGTCCTATTTTTAATCCATATTCGTCTGTAGCCTTTTCTGCGTCTGAAACAAATTGGTCAGGAAAAGCTGCGGACTTAATGTCTATTTTTACATCCTTCATCTAATTAATTCGCTTTTTATTCCCGTGTTTGTATACCTTGCAAAGTTAATCTTTATTTTTGACTCTTTTTTTACAGGAGTATAAAGATGTTTTTGATTAGCCATAAGAGCTAAACCTGAGCTTATCGTAGCATCGTAACGGGTTCTGTTGTTAATATCAAATTTAGCCCAATCTAAAAGAGTACGATTAAAAGGCATCGTTCCCATTTCATCACTAGGTCTAAACACTTCTTCTGTATCCAATCCTATATATTTTTCTATATAAGATTCGATTGCTGCGGCATGAGCTTGTTTTACCTCCTCACTTGTATTTGGTATACCGCCTAATTCTTTTTCGGACCTTGAAAGTTTTGTTGAATGTTTGTCCGGTCTGTTTAAACAAAACTTCCTATATCCTCTATTTTTAAAATGATATAATAACCTTGGTTTATTGTTTTCTATGAGGATTGGCATACCGTAAAAAACACAAGCCATTAATACATCTTCAAAAAACAACTCTGCAGTTTGAGGTCTCGCAATGTATTCTAAAAAAAATTCATTACTTGGAGCATCGTCCATTGAAAATTTAGTCAAACCGTGCAAAGCACCGTTAGAACCTCCCCCACCTACAACTCCACTAATATCATAAGAGTCGCAACCAAATACACCTAGGTGTTCGTTCCCCGGATATTTGAGTCCGTTTCGTTCACTAAAATTATTTTGAATATGTACAGCCGGTAACCAAGATACATAAAACCTTCCTTTTTTTGTAGGGACCCAAATCACCTTTGTGTCTTTGATACCGTCTTGCCAAATAAATTTACCCTGTGTAATATTATGCTCTCTAATAACTGAATCATTAAAATCAATCTGCTGATATATTTTGCTTAGATTAAATATAGATGACTTGCTTTCATCTCTAAAAGCATGAGCTTCAGTCCTAGGGAACTGCCTGTAAAATTCATTCAATGCATCTGCATCATTCTTAAGTGAATCTACTTCAGCCTTCCAATAATCAATACTCCCTGTATATATATAGTCACCATCAACTCCTTGTATTTCTGCTTTTGGTTTTTCTAATACAGGCTGTCCGTGTATATCTATAAAACCCTCCATGTTCCATTCCATTGGTATGAATAAAGAATACAATCCACTTTTGGTTTGACCATTAGCGTTTCTATTTAAAACATTTGAACTTTCAAAAAGCTTTTTAAAATTATCCCCGCCTTTTTCTAATGAATTAGAAGTAGAGCCCATCATACACTTACCTATAATTTTGCTACCCAATCTTAAACAGGTTTTTGTAACACCCCAATTGTTTAGAATGTTGTTGGGTTTTATCCATTTACCACTTTCATCATGTACAAGCAGTAAAAGTTTTTCTCCGTCATAAGAGTTGTCGTCAGTATTTTTCCAATCAATCGTGGTATCCAAACCTTCTAAATCATCCTCAAAAACCTCGTGCATATTTTTCTTGGTAATTTTTGAAGCAGGAACTCTATATGCTAGTTCAGATTTGGGTTTGTCCATTCCGTCTTGAATAGGTTTGAAAAAGAACGGAAGACTGTTTGATATAGGAACTACTTTATCAGTAAACATTTTTTTTGCATCTGCTCCTGTTTTGGAAAGTATACCTATTCTTGAATCTTTTGATATTGTAGCTTTGTTAACACACTCTGAAGAACTCATATATGAAAAGCCTGACCTTCTGATTTTTAAATATATCATTCCATAACTTCTTGAGTCTGCCTTACACGCCTCCCAAAATAAATACAAAGCCCGATTGGCTTCTCTAAAATCAGGATATCCCACATCAATCTTTGTCCATTGCAAATACATATAATGAGAACCTGTTATGTATGTTGGCTTTCCATTATTGTAGAACCAATAACCTTCATCACGATATACAAATTCTTTTTCTATATAATCAACCCAACGATTTTTGAAATCTCTTGGCATTTCATTCCATTGAAATATAGAACGAATTTTGTCTAATTGTTTTGGGGTCTCCCTTCTTTCCCAATACTGCTCATACTTTTTTTCATGTCTTTTGTGTATTTCTTTTGGAGCTTTTGGTAATCCGATTCGGACATTTGATATTTCTATCACCCTTTCTATCTGACCTGTCTTTGAAATGATAACCAAATCATATTTTAAATTATATCCATACAACCATGTTCTAGCCCTGTTTTTGTTTACAAGAACTGATTTTGGTATATAATTTTTTAATTCTTTTATCATTTAGAGTTTCTTTCTGCAAAACCTTGCTTAGAATTAGAAGGTTCGTTTACAATTTCTAAAGCTTCTTTTTCTGCTTCTATCTTATTTAATATTTCAAATGCATCCATGATACATAATTTTTTTGTGGCAGCAGCGTTTTTCAACCTATCTGCAGCCAACTCATCATCGGGGTCGGGTTTGATTATATCTTCCTTTGCAACTTTTATAAGTTGCTCTACAGCCCTGTATCCTGCATTTATTATTTTAAGCTTAGTTTCTTTGAGGTTCATATGCCACTATGTTGTTAGTTCTGATTCTATACAATTTATTATTGTTAAATTTAAATTCATATTCTGAGTCGGGCATAAAGGTAACAATATCTCCTTTTTTTATCCCGTGTTTTTTTATAGATTCTGCAGGATATTCCATCACACCCATCAATGGTTCATTTGAAAATGGTTTATATATATAAGTTTCAATTGCAGGTAAAGGCGAAACAAAACAAAAAGGGTCAACAGCGTTCCACTCATTATTTTTATAAAACATATAATATTGAGTTTCATCCACAAAAAAAGTGTTGTCTTTGAAATAACTCTTACCGCTTTGTCTTTTGCCATACATATCATTATAAAACTTAAAGACATTGTGATGAACCAAAAGTATATCACCCTTTTCAACAGGACCGTCATACATTATTGGCGTCTCAACAACAATTGCTTCTCTATTAGAAAAAGATGCAGACTCTTCAGAAGTATCAAGAATTAAGTTTAATCCCTCGTATTGTTTTGTGTTGCTATATCTTTGATTGCCTTTGGGCTTGACAAGAAATTGTGTGGGTGATTTCATTAAAAATTTATATTAAACTCAAGAGTAACGGGCATAGTAGAATTAAATTGCTTCCACAACAAAACTTCACCTTCGCTTGTGTCTAATATAAAAATCTGATATGCGTCTTCTTCTTGGTTGTATTTAATTAAATGAATCTCGTAGCCACCGTTTAGAACAGACTGCCCAACTATATAGTGCATACCTCCTGATTTGTAATCAGGACCTACTGAGATTTTTCGAATGTCCATTTAATTTAAAATTAAATTACGGTGTAATATTTATTTTTACTACTCCGTTAGTATGATATAATCCTCCTAGTCCGATTCCTGCTGCTGCTGCGTCTACATCATTTGCGTAGTTTTGATTGACCAATTGGTCCATGTATATAACACCCTTCAAAGGATTTGCCGCCCTTACTACATTTATAGCATTACCTCTGTTTCCTGTTCCTGAACCTATACCAACTTGAAACGATGATTTGCCTTGAGTAGCATTTACAGAGTCGTCATTGTTTTGTCCTACAACGGTAATATTTCCTCCGTCTGCATTTAGGTTGCTACCAAAAACAGCAGTATTGGCTCCATCATTAATTCTTCCATTGTTCCCTATCGCCACACTATTGTTGGCAGATGAACCTAAACCTACTTCATTTCCAAAACCTATATTTAAAGTTCTTTGTGAGCCACTAGCTGTAATTAAATTAGTACCCGCAAGAACATTAACATTCCCTATAACTGTGTGATTAGAACCGCCTAAAAGAACATTACCTTCACCGTCAACATCTCCGGTTGAGTTGAATGATGTATTTTTGTCACCCCCAATCGCTAATGCACCAACTCCATATACAATATTATTGCTTCCTGTAAGAGTAAGACTGTCAGTATTGAATAAAAAGTTATAACTACCAAGGTTACCGGATAGTGCTTGAGCTCCGTTATAGTTAACAACACCAAACATAAAGTTTTGGTTTTTAAACTGTAACTGAGTTGGATTTGGAAATTCAGACGCAAAAATAAAGTTACGCCCTGAATCTACCAATTGTACATTTGAACTACCGAGAACATAATTATTTCTGTTGTGGTTAAAATCTGTCGAAGTTAGATTACTTGTAAAAGAGTTGCTATCACCATTAATAACAACATTGCCTTCCATGGTTGCATCATTATTTGATAGCATAGAAGTCTGTGTTGAGTTAACAATAAAAGCACCCTGTATGTTACCCACAGATACTGCGAGACCTTGTGGGTCTTCAAAGAACAACTTGTTGTTTGAATACTGATTTGTTATTTTACTAACCTTATCTCCAAGAATAATATTATTAATAACAGCATTGAGCCCATTAGCATTTGCTATGTTCGGTGTTCCAAACTGATTTGGTTGTGCTTGGTTTACACTATATCTGTTTGGGTTAATACAAATATTTTTATCGGTGTATGCGGCAGTTCTACTACCTACAATAAAGTTATCATCTACTGCACGACCTGTTGAAGAGTTTCCTAGTTGGTTTCCTGCTCCACCTGTTTCAACAATAACATTTCCTCTTGATATATATTTTGCAACATTACCTGTTGCACCTAATATTATATTGTTTGCAATAGTTGTGCTTCGAACATTGTTACCTGCATTCTTACCAATAAAGACATTGTTTGTTGCTGTAAGGTTTTGTTGGTCTCCTTGCCCGGGATTTGCTGACTGAACACCTGCTTTTATTCCTAATCCTGCAGAGGCTCCAATTACTACATTTCCTTCAAGAGTAGAACCATAACCGCTTACACCTACATTTCGGAAAGCTCTCATACCTAATACGGCATTTTGTTTTGGTGCATTATTAGTAAGATAAAACACATCTGCCATCGCTTGATGACCTACAATTGTATCATTGATATGACCAACCGGTAGTTCTGAACCTGTATTTGGATTACCTGCAGAAAAACCTATCCCTATGCTCCCTTGATTATTTGTAATTCCTTGGGTGGCTGCATTGACTGATGAGCCTAATGCGTTTTTAGATATAGCAACATTATTAAAACCTTCTATATTTTCTTTTAGTGAATCAACACCAATAGCAATGTTATTTGTTGATTGTATTGATTTTGCCAAAGCTCCTACACCCAAAGCAACATTTGCACCGGGTTCAGCACCACCACTAACAGGGTTTATTCCTGAAGTAAATGATTCTAAAGCACCGTCTCCAATACCAATATTGAATTGAGGAACTGTTTTATCTGATAAAACTCCTGCACCTTTACCAACAAATACTGACTCGCCTGTACCTGTAATTCCAATCAATCCACCAACATTTATTGTAGTTGGCACGGTTGTGGAATCTTGTGTTATTACTGAATCTACATAATCAACTCCATTAGATATAGGAATAAATAAATCTGTAACAACACTTGGAATCGATGGAACTAAACTAATGATATCACCTATGGTATAGTTCTTAGTTATATTATTATCGTTAACATCCGTACCAATAACTTTATCAGTAAGTTGAGGTGTGGAATCAATTACATAGGTAGATATTTTAGCCATATTATTTCTTTTTTACTTCTCCTGTCTGTATATTAATGACAGAGTCTTTTCCATATTTTTCTATAAGTTCTAATTCTAACTTATTAAACTGTTGGGTCAAAGCATTTATTTGACCATAATATTCTAGCTTTTGAACCTCTAGGTTACCCAAAGCTAACTTTACTTTGTTTAAAGAATCAGTTGCCTCTCTGAGCTTTTTTAATTCTTCTTCAGTTAATTTTACTTCTTTACTCATTTTTATTTAATTTAATTTATACAAAGATACTATTTTTTATTTTTTATCTTTTCCCAAGACCTTCCTCCAAAATAAGAAGCAATAACGGTTGCTAAAATTAATTGTAAAAGAGATATCCATTCTTCTTTTACTTCAAACTTTATTGAACCTGCTTCTATAAAAATTAATAGCATTGTGCATACTATCAAAAATATAAGGACCATAGGTCTGACATTTTTTGAAAGCCAAGAGTCTGAGGTCATGTCTGTTCGCCATCTCTCAGTTACATTCTTTTGCATATCTGCTTCAGCCTGAATAAATATTTCTGTCATATCTTTTTCAAACTTTGCTTTTTCTTCTTTACTGAAAGTATGCTCTGCGACAATGCCGCTTATCTTCTCAGCAATACCCCCTCCTATTTTACCAAAAATTTTATTTAATATTTCTTTCATAACATTCCGTAATGCGAAGATACATTAAAACTTGGACACGCTTTAGTAGAAAATTCATTGTGTCCATGTATAGTTGCTTCAGGAAAACATTTTTTTAGAAACAACAACAAGGTTAATATACTTTCTTTTTGTTCAAGTGTTCTAGTGTCCTTTGGTGTTTTACCATCTTTTTCTACTCCTCCAATATAGCAAATACCTATGCTAGATTTATTCATGTTTTTCACATGAGCTCCAACCTCATCAACCATTCTTCCAAACTGAATGGTTCCGTCTATCAATATAACATAATGGTATCCACAACCACGCCACCCTCTTGACTTGTGCCAACGGTCAATGACATCTACATCAACCGAGTCATCGCCCTCTCTTGTTGCAGAGCAATGCAGTATTATTTTATTTATCTCTCTCATAGTATCTATGATTTAATATATGGTTTTTGTAATCAACCAAAATTTCTTTGTTTTTTTTAATATCTTTTGATGCTATAGCTATTGCATCTTCATTATTTAAAAACTTAAACTCAATATTTGGATTAGAAGAATGATTGGTATATCTACCAATATTTGTTTTGTAAATCCCGTTAATAGTGCCCAATCCTATAATTGTGTTTTTTTTAATTGTCTTCCTAGCAAACATACCATAACCATGAATGTCAGACTTCTTTTTTTCTACATGAGGATTATACAAGCTTATGACCTCTAACATATTAGTAACACTCTGCATCTTATCTTCACTACAGTTTAGGTCAGATAACATTTTTTGGTATCCGGTTTTGTCTTGGCTCATCTTCCTTGACCTCTATATTTTTTTTTATAGGCTGTTTGACTCCGACTTGCGTTCTTAGAATGAACCCCGGGTCTCTTTTTTTTGTGCCGAAAAGAATAAAGGAATGTAATTCTTTTAGCCACTAAGACTTATCTTTCTTTGAATTGTTGTAAATTTTTTGGACTGTGTAAACGATGGTTGCTATAAGGAGGATAATTTTCAATGCCATTTCTATCTCAGTAAAAGATATTGCGAAGACGCTAGAGTTGATTCCGTAAAGTTTTAAATCTTCGAATTGCATGACACTACTTCATATGTTACTTCTAATTCTTCAATTCCTGTAGTGTTATCTGCTGTCCAATAATTCATTTTAAAATAGATATAAAACTGAGCTACCTACTGCACCTGCTACAGAGTTTACTTTTACAACTTGCACAGGTAATATTTGTGGAGCCGCATCTTGTGCAAACTTAAAGTTTACTGTTTCTCCTCCTGCTGTTTCAACTTCTATATCTGCATCTGCACCACATTGTCCAATATAAACTAAAACACCATCCGTTTTTGCTGCGTAAGCAAATATTTTTTGATTTGTAAAAAAGTTACCTGATGTGTTTACAATAATAAAATCATCAGCTACAGTTTCAATTTCTCTTCCAAAGCCGTTTGCATTTATAATTACCATTCCGGGTTTGATACCGGCTTGTAGTAAATTATCTGTTCCTACAGACGGAGCACAAAATATTTTTCTATCTGCATTTACTACTGAACTGATTGTAAGCTCAACACTCTTTGTGGTTTGGTCCACTATTGGACTATCCCCAAAAGTAGTCACCAACGGTGCTTGTGCGTGTTGAACATTAATTGTATTTTTTAAATATCCCATTTCTTTTATCTTTTATAAGGGAATATCCTGTTCAGAGTATCCCGTCTTTGTCCGCATCCGCAATCAGTTCCTGTAGCTTCACTAATTGTATCAACTACTTTTTTGATTCCGGTTGCAGTTGTAAATTTTTCTATTGTATCTCCAAGTCCTCTTGAGGCTCTTGGTGATTTGTAAGGTAAAGGTTTTTTATATTTACCATTCAATATCATAGCACAAAGATAATTATTTTTTACACAAGCATTCTGCTACAGGACAATCCTTGACATCAACTATAAGTTTTGATATCAACCAATTCCACTTGCATAATAACTTACACCAAACTTTCTGAATCCAATAGCCTAACTTTACTAATAATTTTCCCATAATAATTATTTTTTACAACCGAAATTCTTAGCAAAGTTAGCCATCTTGACTACAGGTGCTTTGTATTTATCTTTGTTCTTCATAACAGCACTTGCTGCCGCACACACAGATTTACCCGGCATATTCTTTTTTACCCATGCGGTAAACTTTCCCTGATTATCTTTGCTAATCATTTCGCCTAAGCCTTTTTCAGCCATAATTATTTACTAATTAAACTACCTAAGTGTCCGTGGACATCTTTTGGATAGTGCTTATCTTCTTTCATTGAGTGGTCTCCTGAATAAGCGTGACCTGTCAAATGTTTTGATTCGCCTTTAGACTCGTCTCTACGGTCTTTTAAGCTTTGGCTTTTAGGACCTTTATCTTTGTTACCGATTGATTCGTCTAGTCTTGCGTTATAACCTTGATGTTTCATTTCTAATTTTTTAAAAAGTTTATTTTACAAATATACTAATATTTTCCTTGCCTATTTTTCGGAGAAGACTTCTTGCTTCCACCCGGTCCGGACCATAAAGTTTTACAAGCCCAATACCTTGCTGTTAGTTTTGATTTGGCACTACCACATTTATGTCTAGCTCTAAAACTTTTTCTTGCAGCAGCAGAATAATTATGACCATAACCTGTAGCTCCGAAGTGTATGAGTTTTTCTTTACCTCCCTCACAAGCTTTGACCATTTTCTTTTTACCTGCTCTGTCGCTTTTTACAACAACATTACATTTCATTTTAGATTTATCTGCCATCTCTTTTACTTAAAGATTTCATGAGTTGTTTGAACTCATTATAATTTTTCACCCAATCTTTACTGTCTCTGTTTCGATTGTACTGTGAAACATACCAATCCTCGCTATGCGTTTCTAACTCTTCCGGCACTTGTGTTACTTACAAACTGTCTTCTACTTCCGCCTTCTCTTTTTTTCTTTTTAGCTGTGGCGGCTCTTTCAGCTTTTGTCATTGACTTTGCTTTCGCTAAAGGCAAACACCGGTCAGGGTTCTTTTTATTCTTGCTCGTTCCACATGCACCAAGAATAGAACCATCGGTTCCTATACGAACCCACTTCTGTTCTCTCCACTTTTTGAGTTCCCCCATGGTTGCTACATATTTTTTTCTGTGTAGTAGCCCGGGTTGTCTTTCTTTTTTCCTCCATGTAGTTTTGCAAAAGCATCAGCTTGTGCTTTACCTACTGCGTTGTATGGGAATACTTTTTTCTTTCCGTTTACTGTTACTGTTGGCATAACTTTATTATTAATATTTATTTATTTTTTTTTGCTATAAATTTAGCTTTAGGGTCAGCAGCAGTTATGTTTGGATTATTGTCTAATCCATATATAACGCTTTGCATACCTAAGCCTCCTTTTTTCTTTCTTGGCTTTTTTAATTTACTCATAACTCTGTTGTAGTTTTTGTAATTTAATTTTTTCTTTTGGTGATAATGGATGTTTCAATTTAAGTTCTAATATTCTTTGTTCAATAATATTAGGTTTTTTATATATTGAAATATCTATCACTTTTTTTTCTTTGACATTTTTTGCATATCCTTGATATGCTTTTCAATTATTTTAGATTGTGCCAAATGCATCTTAGATGCTTTCTTTAATTGAGACACTACTGACCTTAAACTTTTATCCATAGTTATTTTTTTTTATTATCCAATACACCAATTTTTTTATCTCCCGTTACTATTCCTTTTACATCCTTCAAACCTTTGTTAAATTTTTGTTTGAATGTCTCGAACTTTTGTTTTCTACAATCTTTTATTTGCTGAATCTGTTGATTTCTTTTTTCTTCATTATCAGCATAAGCTTTCTTCTCTCCTAAAATTAAGACTTTACATTTATTACTCATAATTATTTCTTTTTCTTTTTTGCACCTTTAGCATAGTTTGGGTCTTTGCAATATTTACTTGCCGCCATGTTTGCGTATGCAGACGGGTATCTATCAAAAGTTCTTTTTGCCCAAGCTATCCCTGCAGGGCAAATTTTATTTCCTTTCTTTTTGCTTTTTCTTTTAGACATTAGACTACTTCTTGTTTTTCTTTACCTCCGCCTTTGAAGCCTTTGAATTTTTTTAACCCTACCAATTTACGCATTTTGGTTGGTTTTCTTTTATAAGTATTATTAGGCTCATCGGTGGCAATCCTCGCATTAATATTTTTAATAGCTAAATTTTTTGCAGCCTCTATAGCATCAAGCCTTTCTTGAAGGGTAGATTTTTTTTCTTCTTTCTTGTCTTCTTTCTTTTTATCTTTATCAGAGTCCGGCATAATATTTATCTTTGTACAAATTTACTAAATTTAATTTAATGCAATCTGAAGACTATTTAAAGTATTGGCGTGTGGTCAGATACTTCATCAAAAAGAAATATAATTTAACTACATCAGATTTGGAAATGTTATTGTTCTTAAAATCTGAAGGTAGGTTTTCTAAAGAAAACTTTCAAGAGTTTAACGAACTATTAAGTTGGGACAAATCAAGATTTGAAAGATTAAGACAGCAGGGGTGGATAGAAGTATTTAGAAAAAGAGTTGGTAAGCATCGAGCAAAGTATCAACTATCATTCAAATCAAAAAGAGTTTTAAGTTCTGTATATAAAAAACTAAATGGTGAGGTAATACCTACTACTTCTTTTTCTGATAAAGTATATACGGATAAACTATATAGAAACTTTATAAAACAATTACTACATCCCTCTCCTGAATAACAGTAATCTGAATACCTTCTATAATCAAAGTATGTGCACCTCGATGGTCATAGTAAACTACATCATCTTTAGCGATGGCATTTACTTCTTCTCCAACTGATACGACTTTGCCTTTATGGTATCTTCTTTTGTTAGCTTCGTCTCCACTTAACAATATACCGGATTCAGTTTTTACTTCTTCTTCTATGTGGTTGAGTAAAATATATTTTGATATAGGTTTCATATAGCGTTATAGATTTCTATAAGTTCTACTTGACAATCATCATTAGGACAAGTATAGTTGCTTACTATACCGTCTTCATCATCAATTGCAAAGTCTTCATAGCTATGGTCGCCTCCCCAAATTATTTCAGTATTGCAATGTGGACAGTTCATGCTTTTTTAATTTTTGTACTTTATAACCGTTTTTTAGCAAAAGCTTTTTTGCATCCTCTATCTCTTTTTCTCTTTTATGAAAAGCTTCAAATGTGTGATTAAATATTGGCATCTTGTTTTCTTTTAATAGTTACTATTGCGTTGGTTGAAAGTAAAGTTACAGCAACGCTTATTGCGTTTTGCAAAGCTGACCTTGTTACTTTCATAGGGTCAATGATTCCCATGTCATACATATTTCCCCATCTCTCATTCTTAACATCGAACCCTTCGTTCTTTTCTGTTTTCTTTCCAAGATAAACATTATCATATCCTGCGTTGGAAAGTATTTGTTCTAAGGGAGATTGTAGAGCTTTTGCTAAAATTGCGTAAGCAATTTTTTTTTCTAAATTTTCTTCATCTATAGTTGCTACTTCATATTCATTCCCTAAATGATATAAGCTAAGTCCACCACCCGGAAGTATACCCTCTTCCAAAGCTGACTTCACAGCACAAACTGCATCGTCCACTCTATCGTATAGTTCTTTCTGTTCTAAGTCTGTGTTGCCTCCCACAAACATAACACCTATACCTCCGGTTAGTGAAGCTATTCTTTTTTGTATAAATGATTTATCTTCTTTTCTTTTTGAGTTTTCATATGCAACCCAAAGTTCATCTACTCTATCTTTTATCTCAGAAGATTTTTTATCATGCTCATCTTTTATGACGACTGTAGAATCACGACCAACTATCACCTTGGCACAATGACCCAAGTCGTCATAGCGGATGAGACTTAAATCGTCACCTGTCTTCTCGCTAAAATATGTTGCACCAACTGACAAAGCAATATCTTGCATAAGTTCATGTTGTCTGTAACCAAACTCAGGAGGTGCTATGCTTACAAGCTTTAGACCATTCTTCATTACATTCGCAGCAAGAGTATTTGTAAACTGAGTTGTGCATGGTGCAATGATTAATAGTTTTTCTTTTTTATTTATTAGTGGCTTTAGTGCATTTTCAATTTGTAGTATGTTTGATATCTCTGCATCGGCTACTAAAACTTTTATGTCTTCATAAATACACTCATCATGTTTTTGATTGTTTATAAATAAAGGTGAACTATATCCTCTATCTATTTTCATTCCCTGTGTGGTTTCATAATAAGTTTCATGGTTCTTTGATTTCTCAACCGTTACTATACCATCTTTACCAACCTCACTATAAACCTTGTAAATTAAATTACCAATCTTATCGTCATTGTTTGCTGAGATGACCGCAACATCTTTTAGTTTCTTGCCTGTTATTTTTTTTGAATCCTTCTTTAGTCTTTTAATTATATTATCACATTCACTCTGCAATAATTTTAATACTTCAGTTCTATTTGTGACTTGGTCATTAAAGTGTTGTAGACCATGAGCAACTAAAGATTCAGTTAATACTATAGCAGTTGTAGTTCCATCACCGGCTGAGGTTGCGGTTTTATCTGCGGCTTCTTTCATTATTCTTACTGCAAGATTCTCAACTGAGTCCAACAGGTTTATTGATTTGGCAACTGTTACTCCATCTTTCGTCACAGTAATTCCTCCTGTATGTTCTTGTGATTCTATTAAGACTGTGTTTCCTTGTGGACCTAAAGTAGACTTAACTGCTTTCGCTATTTTCGTAATTCCACTAAGCAGTTTATTTCGTCCATCACTATCGAAGTGTAGTTCTTTTGGATTCATTAATATTGCATTTAATTATTATGCAAAGATAATAATTTTTTTTTGTGTTGAGTGTTAAGTTTTATTCTTTATACTCTCTCTCTCTTTTATATTACATTATATTTTATTTCCGTCTATGACCCCCTTTAAGTTGTAAAGTTAACACAAATATTATTAAGTAATTGATTATCAGTTAGTTAAGTAAAAAAAAGTTAACACAAAGTCAACACAAAGTCAACACAAACTATATTATTGTTAACACATATCAAAGGAAAAGGGACCTATGAGGTGGTCCCTTTATTACAAGATTGTCAAAACACTACTAAAAACAATCTCTACCTAATCAAAACAACTAACTATATGAAAATTGATTATAGTTTCTTAAATAAGTCTATGTTAGCATTTGCTAGTTCATTGCCTTCTGCAATCATTTGAACCTTCTTTGCTCTCTTCATTGATTTCTTTAGTTCTAATGCAGTTTGTAATCCGGTCTGTAACGGAGCAGCATTGTTAATTAGTCTGCCGTTCTTTACTTCATACCCCTGCATTGATGGTGGAATTTTAAAATGCATAATTCTTTTTCTACAAAGATAATAAATTTATTTAGACACTTGGAGTATTTGGGTTATATATGCCTGACACGCTGCTGTGCCATACAGCAAAACACAAATTTTTTTTGTTGGGGGGGTCGCATTTCTTGAGGTGCATCTCTGATTTTTTGCCGTTTTTATTTTTGGGTCTCTACCTCATATATATAAAGTTTACTGTTACCCCTGTAAGAGCTGAAAATCTACCTCTGTTAGAGTGTGTCAAGTCGTTTCAGGGTGTCCTTCCCTCGTGACGCATGATATAAACAGAGAGTTTACACAAGAGACTTCCCTCGGTAACCTCAGACGAACCAAAATCTACGCAAACAAAAGTAAATATTTATCAACAATCTAACTGCTTGATAGTCAACGATTTACAAAGACAAGAACTGACTTATCAACAATTTGAATGAAATTTATTTTGGATTGAACGAAAATTGAACTATATTTGAGCATGAATTTAAATAAATATAACAGGCGAGAGCCACAAAAATTAACAGATATGAATACGAATATTACAAATACTAACACAACAGATAACACTACTCAAGAAGCAAGACACTTATTTTTCCTTGAGGACAACCTCGAGAAACTATTTGCTCAAGGTTGGATTACAGAGGAGGAATATGAGGTAGAGAGAGACAACATCTTTCAAACGCTTGGCGACCTCTATGGATTCGAGGACAGAGTAGCGTAGTCTGAGGGGGACTTCGGTTCCCCCCTGTCCACAGGTGACCCTGTGCTGATGAGCCAAAGAAGGCGAAACAGGAAATATATATATAACAGGCGAAAGCCAAAATTTTGAAAAATGACAAAAAAATCTAAATTCGATGTAACAGAGAAGGTCAAACAGGCACTTCTCGAAGGTCTTCAGAAGGAAGGTCTACAATGGTTCCGACCATGGAAATCAGGGGACAATCACCCCATCAACCACTTCTCAGGTAGAGAGTACAGAGGTATCAATCAGTTTTTCCTCAACCATGTGATGAGGGCGAGAGAGTACACAGTCAACGAATGGGCTACTCTGAACTCAATCGTGAAAGCAGGTTACAGAGTAAAAACAGATGAGATGACGAAATACTCTGAGGTGTACAATTGGAAAATTTCCTACTGCGTATTCAAACCTAAAGGTTCAGGTAAGTGGTACACAAAACTTGATGAGTGTATCAGGAAGGAAAAATGTGAGGAGAGTGATGTATACACAAATTTCTCGATGTTCTACTTCAGAGTATATAATATATCTCAGATAGAGGGCGACATCAAACCAAAAAGAGTTCCAACAGAGGAAGTTGAGATTACTCCAATCGAGAGTGCTGAAAAGGTAATCAGAGATTACAAGAAGGCGAACAAGAAGTTGACCATCAAGGATGTCAACCAAAACAGAGCGTACTACAGTCCAACAGAGGACAAGATAGTGATGCCTGAAAAGAAGCAGTTCAAGAAAATAGATAACTACTACAAGACGCTGTTCCATGAGATGATTCACTCAACAGGTCATGAGAGCAGACTCAAGAGAGAGGGCATAGTTGATTTCACCTTCTTTGGTGCTGACAGATATGCTTTTGAGGAACTGATTGCTGAGAGTGGTGCGATGATGTTATCAGGTCTCTCAGGTATCTGTACTGACTGTGGTGACGATGAAACCAACTCTCAAGCATACATCAATGGATGGGTCAAGAGGGTTAAGATGGAGGACTCGAAAGCAGTTGTATCGGCTCTGACAAAGTCAGCGAGAGCAGTCGACTATGTTCTCGAGGGGAAGTAATCGAGATGGGGGTCGCAAGACCCCCTCTGTCGATAGGTGTGTGCCTATCCTGATGAGTCCAAAAGGACGAAACAGAAATTTTTAAATATATATATACGATGGAAAAACAATCAAATAAAATCGAAATCAACGAGTACTTCGTACCGAAGTGTCTAAGCAGACCTTTAGCAGATGGTGTGCATCCAACAGGTCATTACAAGAGTTACGAATACTTGGTTAATTGGGAAGGATACCAAATGTTAGTGGTTCTAACTACAGCCCTGTGTAAAAATATAAATGATATGGATGGGTTATCAAACTTGAATTATGAGTCAGACAGTTATATCGGTTCGAGGTGTGCATACTACCTGACTGACAATGGTGAAATAGATATGAAGTTCACCATGAAAAAAGGTGAAGGTTCGTTCATGACCTCGGTCTTGGAGGGCGATGTTTTGGGTGCTATCAGGAGAGGTAGCCAAGAGTACAGAGAGATACTCTGTGACGCTATCAAGGAGAGAAGGTTAAATGTATAATCAGCGAAGGAAATCACACCCCCCTCATTTATGAGGGGTGTGATTGTCCTTCATTCAGGAATGGTTGCAGGGTGGTTCGATTCCACCCCCTGAAACTAATTTTAATTTATATATATGAGAAAAACAAAGTGGCAAATAAAAGCAGACGCTTGGAACAGAAAAGCAATGGCAGAAAAAGACCTATTGGAAATCTACCAAGACGAACTCGCTCGGTTAGAACGAGATAGAGAACTTGGTATGGTTGATGATTTGACTTATCAGGTTGAGAGTGGGAAGTTGAACAGAATAATAAATAACTTAACTTAATTTACAGATATGAGAGACATTTACATTTTTGATTTGGATGGCACACTCGCTGACATCCAAGACAGGAGAGATTACTCAAGCACTCCTGAAGGTAAGATTGATTGGAACAAATTTTTTGACCCCAAGAACATCGACATGGACAAACCTAATCACGCAGTCATAAAGACAGCGAGAGAACTCGACAATTTCAACCACGATATATATATATTTAGTGGCAGAAGTATAGCAACACAAGACGCTACTGTCAAGTGGTTGAAGGAGCATAAGGTTCCTTGGAAGGCACTGATTATGAGACCTTTAGACAAACTCATGATGCCTGATGATGAACTGAAGGAGTCATGGTTGAACGACCCACAAATCATTGACAGGAACAGAGTAATTGCTGTCTTTGATGACAGGAATAAAGTTGTCAAGATGTGGAGAAGGAATGGGATACCCTGCTTTCAGGTAGCAGAGGGTGATTTTTAGTTATATATATATGCCTGTAGTTCAGGGTTGGACGCAGAAGGGTTCGATTCCCTTCCCTGAACCTAACCTGACAGACAAAAAAAAGATTTGCATATGTCGAAATCTTTTCGTATGTTTGTCGAAATTTTCAAAGCACTATGAACCCAATACTCGAAATACAAACACAGTTGATTGCTCTCGAGACACAAGGTGTCAACAAGGAGCAGAAAGAAATCTTGAATAAGATTTGGAAATCTACTTCAGACCTCATACAGAACTCGTATGAGACCAAGAAAGACCACGCACTTAATTATATATATGAAGGTGCGAGATTGATTAACACGCACTACCTCAAGCATGGTCGTGAGAAGTATGTGTGGGAAGCCCTACAGAAATACGAGAAGGGTATAGATATATATAACGAGTTGCCAAGGAGAATGAAAGTTGAAGTCAGAGATGAGGTAGAGAGTTCTGATTATCGACACTCCTTCAATGAGATAAAGATAATCGCTACTGATATCGAAAAGCACTTCGATGCGATGTGTTAAATACCTCTGATGAGTAGTCCTGAAATGGCACGAAAGAACCTTCGGGTTCTTAGGTATAAAAAAAATTATATTATGGAAAAAACACTAAAACAGAAAATGTCTGAAAGCAGACTCAGGAATCCAATCCACAAGGTTGCTCTTGTGAATGAAATATTCGAGAACTTTGACACCTATATAGAGAGTGCGACAATCACGACACAGGACTTCTTGGCGAACCCTGACTACGATAGTGCCAAGCATTATAGTAGTGACAAGACACTACCTCAACCAAAGGTTGTAACTGAATATCAAGGGGCTGTTGTCAAACAAGAGCATAATGATTTTTGGATGGATTTACTCAAGCATGAGGACTTGATATCAAAGATGTATAAAAACTCTGACAATGAAGGGGAGTATATATATAAGGTTGGAGAGGTCAGTAAATGGCGTAACACCTTACACGAGTTCAAAAGAATCAAAGGTGAGTTAGTCCCTGACATCGCACTTATTTCAATGATTAAGTATCATCTATGCGACCAACTCGCTATGCGTATGTATAGTGCGTGGGAGGACTATGACGAATACCTCAAAATTAAAAGTTTTATTCAGCAGTATAAAGAGAAACCAATCGTTGAGAGACGAAAGGATTGGTATACTGATGAGTACAATGGTGTAATTGGCAATGAGATAACCTTCGAGGACGATGTTTGGTCTAACGATAGAGACACACACTCGATAACTTTATCTTTTGGAGTATCAGGTTATGGTTATACTGTGGGTAAACTGTTGGAGGTAACCTTTAATTTCAGGGACGCTAACCGAGGTTTATTATATAAGCAGAAGGGAGAAGCCAAACTGTACTATAGCATCAAAGGTTCTCGATACGATGAGGACAAGTCAGTCAGTCTTTTGACAGGAAATTTGGTTACTAAAAGGAGTGGATATGACAGGAAGGTTGTGAACTATAAAATGACTAATCGATGGAGTGAAACAAGGAGAACTGTCAACTTCACTACATATATGTTAGACCATAGGGCGTGGGTTAAGACAGAAACCCAAAAGGTACAGGCAGAACAAAGGCGAGAAGTTTTCTTGCTTGAGAGTAAAAGAAAACTACAAGAGAAGTTCCCAAACTGTAAGGTCTATACTTCTGACAAGTCATCAACAACCTATGGTAGTAATGGATATCCTGCCAAGAGATATGGTCATTGCAATTTGATTGTCAAATACCCTAATGATAGTAAAATTATATATGACCTGTCTCATGCGTGTCAAGGCGATTTAGTTTTCAAGGGTGCATTCGATAGCGAGTATGTGAAGGAGGAGCATAACGAACAACACTTCATCGAGTTGTTTGGAAAGCAGAACGATGCACAATTTGAGTATCTTGCAAAACTTGAGAACGATGATAGTTAAGAAGTTAAATACAAATGTCATATGTGTTCAGAAGGAGGAGGGGGGTCGCATCCAAGTGTTGCGACCTCAGGACTCTGAGTATGCGTATTGGCATAAGCAATGGAAAGCAAAACAATCTAAATATAAATATCTATGAGTGAATTAAGTAACTGTTGTGATGCCCCACCAAAGTGGGAGACCGACATATGTTCTGAGTGTTTGGAACACGCAGACTTTTATAATGATGAGTGTGAGGTGTGTGGTGGTGAGGGTGAGATATGGCATTCAGATTATTATTGTGACATGGCATACAGCACACCGTGTCATGAGTGCAACGACAATTCTGATTTTGAATTTGAAATTGCAAACGACAGATAGTAACGAAGTTACTAAAAAAATAGTTGGACAAAAACTTGCATATGTCGATTTTTTGTCGTATTATTGTCGAATGTTTGGTGGGTTGCCAAGCAAGGAGTCTTAATGGAAAAACAGGGGGTTCGAGTCCCCCAACTCCACAAATATAAACACTATGAGTAAAATTAATATATCAATAACTAATTCAGAATTGGAGGATGCTCTTTCCCTATCCAATACCACTAATACAAAAAAAGATTTGAAGAGTGAGATGAAACACCTCATCAAACAATGCGATATCGTGCATATGTTTCTTATTGAACAATGTGATATGCTTGATACCGACATGGAATTTGCCATAGGCGATATTTCAACTTTACTGAGATTAATTAATAAAAAAATATAATATGGGACAATATTTTAAAATCGTAAACAAAACCAAGAAGCAGGTACTTGAGCCAATGACATTTGGTAGTGGCTGTAAGCATGGAGAAATTATAAGTAATGGAGACAGAGGGTCTGTCTTACAGGCACTTGGACATCTAATCACTACTTGTAGTGGGGGTTGGGGTGAGTGGCATGAAGGCACAAGTAAATTCATCCGATACAAAGGCACATGGGCAGGTGATGAAATCATAATGGTTGGAGACTATCATGAGAGTAAACTATATGATAAGGCAGGTAATCAACGATGGTATAAAGACATCAGCGAGGAGGTAATGTTTGAATTACTTCATGAGAGGTTGCCTGACTATGATGACTTAAAAGATACAAACAAGGCACACACCAAGGGGTTTCGTTATAGTTGGATTGGTCAAGATGTGAGGGATATGTTGAAAAACAATGGCACCCAATGGCTCTATGGTGAGAGAAAGAGGTTGTTGGAGAAGTGGTTTCCTGTCGACTGTCATGAAGGCAATCTTAGACAGAAGTATGACTTCGTTGAGAAAGAGCAAGAGGTTTCGTAAGGTGGTTACTCTTATGGCTATGCGATAGTCCAAAAACAAACCATCAGACAGGGCAAGTAATCTCCACATGGGTGGAGGGGAGTGGTATAGGTAGAGAAGTCATAAACCTCTACTGATTTGACACATACCTTAGTTATAGAAGCAGGTTCGAATCCTGACTTGCCCTCTAATTTTAATTTAATAGACATGAAAGTAGCAATTATCAGATTTACTGACAACACAGGATACACATACATCGTTGACATCACAAATGATGTTGACAAATGGTTAATAGATAACAACTCTGAAAGAGATGAGGATGAGCATGAGTCATTACTTACTTTTGATATAGAGTGGACAGAATTAAAACTGTATTAAGATGAGTATAGATATAAAACAAATGGACGCAGATGACCTCAAAGACGAATTAGAAAGACGAGGTTGGTTTGTTGAAATCATGTGGCACAAAGACGATGTGCAGGAGAATTACAATTGCACCCAAGCAGACGCATTGGGTGTATTGGAAAGGGTGTTCAAATCAGAGCATGTGTATCAAGTTATTAAAGATGCAATTGATGAGGATGCATCATGTTTTTTACCACCCCAAGAAGATTAACTTTAATAATTAATAGATATGAATATAATTAAATGGAAAGGTTGCACTCTTGAACCTTTAACAAACCAAGAGTATAAAGATAGATTCGATGAATATGTAGGTGGATGTCTGCAAGGATATGTAGATGTTACTTACCTTGAATTAGTAGAAATGTTTGGCGAAGCCACCTTAGGTGAGAGTGGTGATGGAAAGTGTCAAATGGAATGGGTCATTGAAATCACAGACGATGATGGAAGGACAGGTCAGTTTACTATATATGATTGGAAAACTTATGACCTCAACTACACCAAGTCAAAGTTACAAACTTGGAATATCGGTGGTCAATCAAGCCCAACTATCCTGCAAGAGTATATCAGAGAGTATAGAAAACCAAAGCAAGAGTTCACATTTAGCGTTCCTTGTTCTTTAGAATACAGGATAATGGCAAAAGACTCGGAATCTGCACGAAAAATTCTGCTTGAAAAAGGTGGCTACGAGATACAAGGTGAAATCAATGTACAAGGTAGCGATTACGATGAAGCAATCTTAATTTAATATATATATATATGAAAGTAAAAATTCAACAAAGAAGTGTTTACCACAAGTTCGCTGAGGTAGAAGTAGAAGTACCCAACAATTTAACTGAGGAGCAAGTACTTGAGTATCTATGGGAGAATGAAGACATCTATGTAGATAAGATAGACAAAGCAATGAGTGAAGCTAACTTTGAGTATGGCAATGGAGTAGATGATTACAATGGAATGAACGAACCTGAGTCAGAATCAGAGTGGAGATTTGAGTGTGACGAATTAAAGATAGGAGGTCATTTATAAATAATTAATCAAAGATTTGCGTATGTCGATTTCTTTTCGTAATATTGTCAAACTTTATTCTAAAACACTATGAATAGACTAATAACTTTTTCAGATGGATTTTGTTGGTGGGATGTCACCGACAAAGCCGTGTCTATATACGACTCAGAAGCGATTGAGTTGTATGTCTTGTATGATGATGAGACTGAGTCTCTGATTGAAAGCAAAGATGAATTATTTGAAGCCATAAATTTAAAACTGCCTATAGCAATGCAGTTAGGTTTCATCAAAACCAAACCTACCTTTTGGAATAACTGCAAAAGATTTTTGAAAGATGGGTATTGGTATGTTAAAGTGAGTGATTTAATTAAATATATATAAAATGAGAATAACACATTGGACTTTAAAAATCAAATGGGAGGACGGCACAGAGGAATATATCAGCGAAATCCCAAACTTTGTAGCATCTCATGTTGACCCATTTCTTGATACTTTAGAAAAACAAAAGGAGACTGCATGAAAACTACAGAGGAATTAATTAAAGAGGTTGCACGAGAGGTTGTGCAACTTCTTTTGGAAAAGAATAAATCGTATGGTGATACGGCAAATAACCCACCGCAGATATTTTCAAAACTATCTGCAAAGGAAGGTATACTTGCAAGACTTGATGACAAGTTAAGTCGTATCAAACATAAGGGGTTAAACGATTTGGTAGAGGATACTGTATCCGATATCATTGGGTATCTTATATTATATAAGGTGCAAGTAAAGAAGGATGAGCAAGTCATCAAAGATAAATTAATAAATTTAAAGAATGAAGCAAAACATTTTTGACGCTTATGTAGAACAGGTTGCAAAACTATTTAACATAAGTCAGGAAGAAATCTTTGAGAAATCAAAGAGGAGAGATGTTGTGGATGCGAGACATTTGATATACTATCTGTGTTATCATAGACCAATGAAACTCAAATACATTCAGAAGTATATGGGTCAGCGAGGATATATAATAGGACATTCAAGTATCATCCATGGCATTCAAATGGTTAAAGAGCAAATGCTCAAGGACCAAGACTACAAGAAAGTTCTTGATAACTTAAATGTAGTTGAAGTATAGTGTACGGTCTTGCTGACATTTGGTATGAAGCAGAGCAAGACGACTACGCTTGTAAGTTGGATGGCGATGGTTACTGTGCTAGAACTTTATTTGGTGTGAAAATAGTTTTAGACAATGGAACAAACGATGTCACTATTTATAATACCACAAAGGGTGGGGACTATTATAAAGAACTTGATGAGTTTGAGATTAACTTTTTCTTTGAAGGTGGTTGGAGATACGGAGTGTATAAAGTTGCACTACAAAACTGTATTTTCAAACTTGGTAAGATAGAACTTTCAATGCGAAGTGAAGTTAATGGCAAAAGGAATCCAAAGCAAATCCAATCTTTGAAGTCGGCAAGAGTCCGAATTTTAGATAAATATAATTATATTAGTAATAAATTAAATCAAATTAAAAATGACTAAATTGAAAACCATAAACATCAAAGGCAAAGAGTATGTTGAAGTAAATGAGAGACTTATTTATTTCAGAAAAAACTTTCCAAACTTTTCACTAACATCAGAAGTGTTAGAGAAAACAGACAAATCAATCCTTATCCTTGCTACAATTTCTAACGATGAAGGAAAAGTAATCGCAACAGGAATGGCAGAGGAAGAAAGAGGAAGTACCTTTATAAATAAAACTTCTTATGTAGAGAACTGCGAAACTTCAGCATGGGGTAGAGCATTGGCAAACTTTGGTATTGGGTTGGAGACTTCAGTTGCATCAGCAGACGAGGTACAAAATGCTATAGCACAACAAGAGGAGAAACCAAAAAACATTTTACTTGACATCAATGAAGAAAAGATGGAAGATGTTTTAAGATATGTTGTAGATAATAAAACCAAGGGGTTGCAATGGATTGTAGATAACATTTCTACCAAGTACAATGTAACAACTAAAGTCAAAAACAAAATAAAGAAAACACTACAAGATGGTATCAAAAAGTAAAGATGTATTAGAACTCCTCAAGTCAGATGCAGAGTATTATGGGGGTGTAGGCAAAGAGTATTTATCTAACTCAGATATTTATACTTTGCTTAGAGAACCTGATAAGTTTGGTGTGCCGAAAGAGGAAACAAAAGAAATGCTTGTGGGGAGATACTTCCATGCATACATTCTTGAACCTGAGAAAGCCAAAGAATATCTTGTGGCTCCTGTATCAAGCCGAAACTCAAAAGCATACAAAGAGTTTTGTTCAGACCATCTCATCCCCTCTGCTTTATTAAAACCTGAGCAAGAACAATGTCATGAGTGGGCAGATAAAATGTTATCCATATTTGAGTTTAGTGAACTTATAAAAGGTAGTAACATCACATACGAGGAGCCAAGCATAGCACAAATCAAAGGTGAAATGTGGAAAGGTAAAGCAGATATAATAAATCCAAATGGTTTTGCTATCAAAGTACATGACCCATTCAATTCAACTTATCAATGGGTTGAGTTTCCTGATGGTGCTGTCGTTGATTTAAAAACAAGTTCTGATGTGCTGAAATTTCATCAGAGTGTACGAACTTATAACTATGACTCTCAGGGTTATATATATAGAGAGTTGTTTGGAAAGCCAATATTGTTTCTTGTTGTTGATAAGCGTACATTACAACTTGCAATGCACCCTTTATCTGAGGTAAGTTACGACAGGGGTGAAGAAAAAGTTGAAAGAGCAACTGAAGTTTATAAAAAATATTATGGAAAGAACGCTACTGAAAATGTTAAGTTACATTTTATCAGCTCGATTATATAGTTGGGTTGAAAATAAAATAAAAAGGAAGAGTTTTGTTATTGAGGTTCCGTTAGAGCAAGACAATATCCATGACTACTATGATTTAGTAGACTCAACTATTCAATTAATGGAACGAGAAATTAAAATCAAAGACTATGGCAAATGAAGAAAAAATTTTTGCTGATGGTTTCTCATTTAAAAAGAGAGACAATGCTCCTGACTTTGTAGTCGGTAGAGTAAGTGCTAAGGTGGATGATGCAATTGCTTTTATGAAGAAACATCATAAAGGTGGATGGGTCAACTTGAATATCAATCAAGCAAAGAGTGGTAGTTACTATATGGAACTTGACACTTTTGTACCGAAAACACAACAGGAATCTTCAACGAAAGCTGAAGCAGACCTACCATTTTAACAAACAGGAGGGGGATTGTGGTGGTGAACTCTGCAGGGTTTCAAGCCACATTCCTTCTCCTTTTATAAAACCACTAAATTAAATGTCATTAGAACAAAGTATAACTATATTCAAAAACATTAAGGAAACAGACACTCCTTTTCACAGACCTATTGGACACATTCTTCAACGAATAAAAAACGGCTCAACCAAAGAATTGGTAAAACAAATACGACAAGAGAAAAGAAAAGTTGAAAGAAACGAACTCAAAAAAAACTTACCTGCTATATGTTTCTCAGGAATATTTAATAAAAGAAACGACAATGCAATTCAAGAACACACAGGGTTTATATGCTTAGATTTTGATGGGTATGAAAAGCAAAAAGAATTACTGCAAGACAAAGAAAACTTAACTAAAAATAACTTTGTGTTCTCTGCTTTTATTTCTCCTTCAGGTCAGGGTCTAAAGGTCATTGTTAAAATACCAAATGATGCAGAGAATCATGTTAACTATTTCAACTCTTTAGAAAAACATTTTGACAACCCAAGATTTGATACGACCTGTAAAAACATATCTCGTGTATGTTACGAAAGTTATGACCCCCTTATATATATAAATGAAAACTCAAGTGTATGGGACAAGATTGAAGAAAAAGAATATCAAGAACGACATACACTCAGAGATGCACCTACTATACCCATCACAGATGAGAATAAAATAGTTGATATACTTACAAAGTGGTGGTTGAAAAAGTATCCTATGGTCGAGGGTCAAAGAAATAACAATGTGTTTGTTTTAGCATCTGCATTTAATGATTATGGTATCAACAAGTCTCTTGCTAATTATGTGTTGAGTAATTATCAAACAAAAGATTTTGGCATCAGAGAAATCAATAGAACCATAGACTCTGCTTACGCACAAACACAAAACTTCGGAACCAAATACTATGAGGACGATGAAAGAATAAATAATATAAAAGTAAAATTAAGACGAGGGGTATCTAAAAAAGAAATAAAATCTCAACTACAAGACGCAAGTATTGAAAGCGATGTCATTGACTCGGTATTACAAAGGGTTGATGAGGAAAATAAAGAGCAGAAGTTTTGGACAAAGAGTGACAAGGGAGTTATAAAGGTTGTACATATATTATTTAAGCAGTTTTTAGAAGACAATGGTTTCTATAAGTTTTGTCCTGAAGGAAGTAAGAACTATGTTTTTGTAAAAGTTACAAACAATCTGATAGACCACACAGATGAGAAACAAATCAAAGATTTTGTTTTGAATCATCTCATTGAACTTGACGATGCATCTATCTACAATTACTTTGCTGATAACACAAGGTTTTTTAGAGAGGAGTTTCTCTCATTGCTTTCTACCATAGACATATATTTTATTGAAGACACCAAAACAACTTCTTACTTGTATTATAAAAACTGTGCCATCAAAGTAACAAAAGATTCACTTGATGTGCTAGACTATATAGACTTGGGTGGTTATGTTTGGAAAGACCATGTCATCAATAGAAACTTCACCAAGTGTGATTATTCAGGTAGTGATTATAAAAAATTTATTGGTAACATATGTAAACAACAGGAAGATAGAAAACTTTCTATGGAAAGCACAATAGGTTTCCTTATGCATGGATATAAAAATTTAAGTTATTGTCCTGCTGTCATTCTTAATGATGAGGTTATATCCGATAACCCTGAAGGTGGGACAGGCAAGGGAATATTTATGAATGCTTTGGCACAAATGAAAAAGGTTGTAACTATTGACGGTAAATCTTTTTACTTTGAAAGAAGTTTTGCTTATCAATTAGTTTCTGCTGACACTCAGATACTCGTGTTTGATGATGTAAAAAAAGCATTTGATTTTGAAAGACTGTTTTCAGTTGTGACTGAAGGATTGACATTAGAAAAGAAAAACAAAGACGCAATCAAAATACCTTTCAGCAAGTCACCAAAAATAGCAATCACCACCAACTATGCAATCAAAGGTGCAGGTAATTCTTTTGTTAGAAGGAAGTGGGAGTTGGAATTGCATCAGCATTATAACAAAAACTTCTCACCTTTAGATGAGTTTAATAAACTTATGTTTGGTGATTGGGATGATGCTGAATGGTGTAGGTTTGATAATTATATGATAAATTGTTTGCAGATATTTTTAAGCAAAGGATTGGTTCAAAGTAAATTTGTAAATTTGAAGATAAGACAGTTGTCAGCCGAAACTTGTCATGATTTCATTGAATGGTGTGGAATAATAAACGGAACCACAGAGAATGAAAAATTAAAAATAGATACAAGAGTATCTCTGCAAGACTGTTACTTTGATTTTATAGAGCAATACCCTGACTATGGACCCAAAGCAAAGTTGACAATATCAAGAATAAAATTTAATAAATGGATGGTGGCTTATGCAGTATATAAAACAAGCGTAGCCCCTGAAGAAGGTAGAGATAATTCAGGTAGATGGATAAGATTAAAAACAAAAGAAGAAATTAATACACAAACAAGTTTGTTGTAATGGAGTTTTATGAAGAAATAGATATGGCGTTTAGAAATTCCTATGAAGTTATTCTTAACGGCAAAGATGCTTCTGAATTAATAAAAGGCAATGTCGGTTTTTTTATACACCATCCATCCAAACCTATATCTAAAAAATTATTAAAAGACATGAGTGATTATTTTGCAGGTGAGGAAGAGTATGAAAAATGTACTAAAATATATAAGTTTTTAAATGAAAGAGATAATTGACTACACAGACAGAGGTTACTCTATTGAAGAAACTTTGAAACAACTTAGAGTTTTAGATAATGTTATGAGTATAACCACAAAACAAAAAGTGGGTAGGGGAAAAAAAGCAACTGAAATAGAGGTATATCTATATGATGATGATTCAGATAGACAGGTTAGAGAAAGAATAAAAAAATCAATAAAACACTATGAAACTAAATTGGAGACCGTACCAAAAGAAAATAATTAACCAAGGTAGAGAGGTTGTAAACAAGTATAGATTTGTTTACTTAGCCATGGAAGTTAGGACAGGTAAAACTTTAACTGCTTTGGGAATAGCACGAGCCTGTGGTTACAAGAATGTAGTATTCTTAACCAAGAAAAAAGCAATAAGTTCTATAATTAAAGACTACGAATTATTACAACCTAATTTTTTTATCAAGATAATTAACTACGAGTCGATGCATAAACTTGATATAAGTAGATGTGATTTTCTAGTTCTTGATGAGGCACATGGATTGGGTGCTTTCCCTAAGCCAAGTAAAAGAGCAAAGGATGTCCGTGACTTTATAAAAAAATATGACCCTGCTGTTTGTTTGTTATCAGGAACACCAACCCCTGAGAGTTATAGTCAAATGTATCATCAGGTGTATGGTATACCCCTCAATCCTTTTAAAACTTTCAAAAACTTTTATGCGTTTGCCCAAAGGTATATTTCTGTCACACGAAAAAAAATAAACTCTTTATATATAAACGATTACTCTAAGGGTAGGCTTAGTATCTTAGATGAAATGAAGCCTTATACTATTAGTTACTCTCAAAAAGAAGCAGGGTTCAAGGTAGAGACTACGGAAAATATCTTAGAAGTTGAAATGATGCCACAAACTTACAACTATATTAAGATGTTGAAAAGAGACAGAGTGGTAGAGGGTATACAAGAAGTCATACTTGGAGATACACCTGTAAAATTAATGAGTAAGGTTCATCAAATGTGTTCAGGGACTGTTAAGTTTGAGTCAGGTAACTCTATGATACTTGATTCCACCAAGGCTCATTTTATCCAAGAGCATTTTAAAGGAAAAAAGATTGCAATATTCTATAAGTTCCGTGCTGAATACAAAGCTTTGAAAGAAGTGTTTAGTGGTTCACTCACGACTGAGCTTGAAGAGTTCAATAGCACGGACAAGAATATTGCCCTACAGATTGTTAGTGGGAGGGAGGGGATTAGTTTATCTAAAGCAAAGTGTTTGGTGTATTATAACATAGACTTTTCTGCTACTTCCTATTGGCAATCAAGGGACAGGATGACCACTAAAGAAAGGTTAAAGAACAATGTCTATTGGGTTTTTGCTAAGGATGGTATTGAAAAAGATATATACAAGACTGTGGTTAAGAAGAAAGATTATACGGTAAATCATTTCAAAAAGGATTTGTTATCTTTGTAAGATGAGGTTTGTTAAGTTCTTACTTATATGGATAAGCCAAAATTTAGCAATACCTTTTTGGGTAGTGGGTCATATACATCTTTCTGTTCACACCTTCCATGACCTATATGAACTGCTAAGTTCTGTAGGAATGAATGTGATTGTAGCAATAGGTTTTATATTAGATTATAGAAATGACAGAGCAACAAATACAGAAGAAAAGAATAAAGGAACTTGAAGCAGAGGGTTACTATGTAATCAAGTTAACTGTTACAAATAAAAATGGTATACCTGATTTAATTGCTATACCACCTGATTCAGAAGTTTTATTTGTAGAATGTAAAAAACCTGATGGTGTGGTGTCTGAGTTACAAAAATTTAGAATTAAAGAATTGAAAAAATATGCTAAGACAGAAATATATAGGGGAGGTTAAGCACTACGAAGTTGATGATTGGTTTGTTGATAAAATCAGAGACTTACCTAGCAAACTTGGTATTAATGTGGCTACTCAAATTGATAGGTCTATAGACCAACTAAAGTCAAAAGAGTATTGGACACAAAAAATAGCAGGAGTTTCTACTGTATTAAACCGACCATATTATTTTGAATGTGAGTATGTTAGGGAAGCAGGAGAGCCACCCATACTTTTAGACTTAGCAGAAATAGATGTTGATGACTACCTAGATTATTATAATGAAAACTTAACAATTAAATTAAATGATAACAGAAGAAAAGATAAACTACTTGAAACAAATAGTCAGCAATGAGTTTCAAGTAGATGTTTCTAGCCTAAGAAGGACAAGAGTTCATGTAGATGCACGATTAGTTTACAGTTATATATTAAGAAACAGAGGACTTGGCTTAAGCAAAATAGGTAAATCAATAAATAAAAATCATGCAACTGTTTTATATCTATTAAATAATGCACCGAGTTATTTAAAGCAAGACCCTGATTTAAAAACTAAGTATGATTCGTGCCTACTTATGTTTGAAAATCATCACTCTCCTGTTTATGATATGACTATGTCTGAGTTGCAAAAAAAATATGTAGAATTACAAGCTAGTAATGATATTCTGCGTGAAGAAAAAGAGATTTTGATGGAAGAAAATTACTACTTAAAAGAAAAATTGAAGCTCGAAGAATTGGATTAGTAAAAATTTAATCCTAAATTGTAGCAAATCCACATAAAATTATGGTCATAACGGCACTTGAGCAGGAAAGAATGCATCACATCAATGCTTTGATGAATGAGTTCAATGACCACCATTGCCAAATTTACGAAAGCCTTTGTGACAAAGAATATGCTGTTACTAGAGAAGCAATAGATAAATTACAAATCAAACTTAAATCGTTGTCGGACTCTTTACAGGATGAAATATAAAAAATGCAGACGATGTAAAAAATTTAAAAGGGAAGATAATTTTTTTGCAAGTGGACATAAAAAAAAAGATGGAAGTATTATAAGAGATACTTTGTGTAAACCTTGTAAGGTTGTTTACAATAGAGAAAAAAGAGCCAAGTCAAGAGCTTGGATACATTCATATAAAGAAAATTTGAGTTGCGTAAAATGTGGATATTCAAAAAAAACTCATTCAAACTTTACCTCTTCAGCCTTACAGTTTCATCATCCTCAAGACAATAAATTATTTGCTATAGGAGATGGAGGTCACAAAGGATATTCAGTAAAAAAAATACAAAAAGAAATTGACAAATGCGTTGTTCTTTGTTGTAGATGCCACGCAGAAATACATTATAATTAAATGAGATTTGAAAAAGAAAAAGATTTAAGCAGAGAGAAGAAGGCAATACAATTTTTTGTAGATAGGTTTCAAGGCTCCTTCAAAAAGCTCGGACCTAATGATGTAGATTACCGAGTATATGATAAAGAAGGTAGTCTTATTGCATACGCAGAAGTAAAAGGTAGATATAAAACCCTGAGCCAAGCTTATCCTTTACCGATTGCTGCGAGAAAGGTAGTAAAGATATGTGACAAGAGATTAAATCCTGTTATTATATGGGCGTGTGATGACGGTATTATATATGGCAAACCAACAGAGATAAAAGGTGAAGTAAGATGGGGTGGAAGAAAGCCAAGGGAGGGTGCTGTCAATGACCAAGAGCTGATGATTTATTATCCAAAACAAAAGACTTTTCGTTACTTCAAATTTTATTAGCCAACAGGAAGGATTTGGATATGTCGAATTTTTTTCGTATCTTTGTTCAAATTTTAAAATCAAAACACTATGAATACATTTGTAAAATCAAACCCAAGGGAAAAGATTTTCCCTAAAAAACAAAGAACAAAAAAGAATGTTCAGACAGGCGACTGTGTAATCCGTGCTATTGTACACGCAACAGGCATGGATTATAAAACAGTATTCAATGGTCTATTGGATAAGTCTAAAGAAACTATGTTTCTTCCCAATCAAGAACAAACTTATACAAAATTTCTTGAGTCACATGGATGGGTAAAAAGAAGACCCATGCGTAACGACAATAATAAAACTTATGAGGTTAGACACTTCCCTGCTAAACCAAGGGGCAGATACATCATAACAACCACATCCCATTTGACAGCGATTGTCAACGGCAAACACATGGATAGTTGGAACTGTGGACAATGGAGAGCAAACTCATACTATGAGAAAGCTTATCATTTCAAAAGAAGTATTATTTCAGGAGAAGGATATTAACCTCCGTATCTTTTAGATGGTCTTAATCCCCTAGGTTTCTTAGGGGATTTTTTTTTGAATCCATCTGTAGCATAATACAACCTGACTTGTGCGTCTGTGAATATCCTACCACTCGGACTCTGATTTTTATTATTTCCTATTTTTGTAAACGGCATTACTGTAACCAATCAAATTCTTCTGTTTCTTTTTTAGAATATCTTTTTCTTTTTTTCTTTGTTCGTCTCGAAGAAGATGTCTTTGTGTTTGCTCTTCGTTTTAACTCTTCGTAACCATAGATTTGATATTCCGAATAGTTAAACATTCTCAAGAAAGCCTCTCCGGGACTCTTGACATCGCCAAACATTATTTTAGAATAATTCTCATAGAACTTAGCAAAGTTGTTAGCAGGTACACCAAAGAGTTCAGCCAACTTGACCATTGTTCTGAATTGATATTTCTCTGCAGTTGCTTCTGACTTAGCATTCTTATATAATGTGTAGTCATCATTGACAGCTTTAAGTTGGTCAAGGATAGGTATGTTTCGTATTGGCTTTGCCCAAGGCTTGTTGGACATCGAATCAAATATATAAGTTAAAAGGTCACCGACTATAAAAGCTGAATTGAAAGTCCCCACTATAGCTGCCCTAATAAAATCAAAATCATCTTCGTCTCTCCACTCTCGTGCTATACCGGGGAAGCCTGATGCAATGAATTGAAATGTCAAAGGTAACAACAAGTGATAAGTAAACACACCTCTTAAGTTCTGACCTAGCGTACCCTTACCTGCGTTTGGGTCTAGCTTAATCATCTTAGTGTACAACCCTACCATGTTTTGTATATCTCTCCTTAGCAAAGCTCTAGGCGAGGATGTAAACAACTGAAACAACCTCATATATCTATTGTTTTGATATGCGTCTCTGTTGAGTGCATCAAAATCTTGCTGAGTAGTTATTATTTGTTTCATCACTTTATCCAATGCAAAATCTATTGCTTGTTTGTCAGTTGACTGTGGGTTGTCTTTTTTGAATTGGTCTTTGTAATAACTATAAGCAGGTATGCTACCCATAACACCACCTTTATCTCCTGTTTTAACAAACCACATCATTGCATCGACTACTCGGGCAAGGTCAATTTTTTTACGACTTAACTTTTCGTTGATGCTTTTTGGAATCTTTACATTAAGCCTATCAAAAAAACTTTTGCTTGGTCTTTGATTATACCCCTCAAACATTCTAGCGAAATCCCTTCTTGTATATCTTTGCTGTAAGGTAGGCGAGTTCTTGTACATTTCTTGCCATGTTGTATTCCAAGTGCCTATTCCATTTCTTAATTCTTTTGTGGCATAAGTAAACCAATTTCTATAACCTATGTAACCCGCAAAAGCCATAGCAGAAGAAAACTGTTTTAGCATGATTGTGGGATTGGCAGCTAGGGCTTTGTATATATATAACCCTGATGTGATGTCAAAGAATTTATCAAATAACTTATCTACCGGTCCTGTAGACCTTTTACCATAAGGATTGGCTACCATTTGTAGATTTTGATAAATCATATTATGGATGTCAAACCCAACTTTGTAGTTCATTGCTTGTTTAATAAGACTCTCATTCAGAAGTTTGTTCACATCTCTAAGTGGTATAGCATAAGCTCTGAAGTTTTCCATGTCTTGAATATATCTTCTCAACTGTTGGTTTCCATCAACAAACTGTATAGGTGCTGCATTATTTATCCTTGCTATAGTAGATTGACCACCAATATTTGTTTGATATTTTTTGTTATTCATATCTTTCAAATCTAAGATACCTACTTCTTCTTGCTCTAAAGTTCTTTGCAATCTTCCTGCATACTTACTGTTCCATGGCATATTGGTTCGGTATATATCCTTATAGACAGAATTATATCTTGGGTATACACTAGGGAAAAACTCTTGCACCTGCCACTCTGCCCATCTTCTTATTCTTGGGTCTAATTTTTCATCTATCTGTTTTAGTAATTCTTTCAAATTAAATTGACTGTCTTGTAGCAATTCATTGTTCTGAAGACCCGGGTGGTTAGCAGTATCTAATCCTTGATTATATATATAATACATTTGATTTTGTGTGAGTTGAATGGTCATATCACTCAATTCGTTTGTAAGCTCCTGAAACTCTATGGATTGTTTGTCAAGGGTTTTTAGTTTTTGTTTTATTTCAGCAGCCCTTTTTGGATTGGCTTCAAAAGCAATTGTAACTTTACTGAAGTCATCCAATATCAATTCATAATTTTTACCAAAATACTCTTCCATTTTGGAACGAATTAAATCCTGCATATAAACCACACCTTTATCTCTTTCAAGCCTAGCTCTATATATAGGGTCGTATATTAACTTGTTTGCTTCTGTGCTATATATATCAGTCGACTCTCTAGATATTTGTTCGGAGAGAACATCTATACCCATATTTCCGGTAAAAAAGCTTTTGAATGCAGCAGCTAATTTAGTGGCGTACTTAGTTAAAGTGTTGTTGTCAATCCTTTTTAATGTGTTGTTTAGTTTTCTAAGTGCATCATTGGTTTGCTTCTTGTCGTTAAAGTCATTGTCAAGCCCTGAAACATCTTTATATAATTTTCTTTTTAGCTCATTGTATCTCACCCTTCTTTGCTCCATATCAGCCTTGAACTGTTGACGACCCTGAACAAAAAGTTCTTTTAATAATGTGGTTGCCTCATCTAATGTAGAAGATTTGTGTGGATTGGTGTCATCCATCAATCTTGCTTCGTTATACAATATGGCTATTTGTAGAGTCTCGAGATTAATTTCATCATCTACTGAATATACATTCTTGTTTTTAATTTTATCAAACTCTTTTTTAAGTTCTGTTATCTTATTGTTTATAGCAGTTACATCTTCTTCATTTGTTGGGTTGGTGGTTATGATATTGTTCTTTAATTTGTTTATAGCATCCTGAAGGTTGGGTAAAAACTTTCCTTTGAATCTTGCACTAGCTTTTACTTTTAGTTTGGTCCCAAGTATTTTGTCAAAAACACTAAACGAATCTCTTGTGTTTTGCTTGTTAATCATTTGGATTACATTATCCAAAACCATT
>TARA_R100000426_G_scaffold28209_5_pt1 | contig 47561 bp, 68 predicted proteins | sample TARA_R100000426 | Tara Oceans TARA_R100000426 (sample SAMEA2620421) | marine metagenome | biome: marine biome (ENVO:00000447); feature: surface water layer (ENVO:00002042); material: "saline water (ENVO:00002010), including plankton (ENVO:xxxxxxxx)" | depth 5 m
CAATTTAGAAAAGATTCGATTCTCTTAGTTGACAAGCCCTCAAAATATGTATAATTGAGGCATACCCGAGAGGGGTAGGACAGGCAAGCGCGGAGCGTATGAAGCGTCTAGCAGCCAGAACTACCGCAGCCTGATACTCCTCTCGGGGCTCTTTCACAATCCGATACCTTACCGGGGACATACTCCGAGGGGGCTGCAAGGCCTCACAACAAATCTACGGGCGTCCGTTCTAGAGTTCGCCAGACTCGGGTCAAGTCCGGTAGGGTGTCACCTTACTTTTATGGGGCTGTTTATGGTTTCGACAGGATGGAAAACCTCAATGTGGGCCAATCCTGGACGTGGGTTCGATTCCCACCGGCTCCACCATTCTTTTACGGACCTCGACAAGTCCAAAACTGTTCACGGCGCTATGCGTCCACCTGAGACCTGGGCATGTCACAAAACTGCCTACTGTTTCTACGTAGATCAGCGTGATGAGCAACACGATAAAACGCTCACCTTATCCTTGACTTTTCCCTGTCCATTGCTATAATCTAGCTATGCCAAAATACCGTGTGAAATGGTGTGAGACTGTAGAGTATTACACCGACGTATGGGCCTCCGATGAGGATCAAGCCCTTGACACTTTCCACGACATGCCTATGGATAAGATTCCTATTGAAGAATCGGGTTGGCGTAACTTCGAGATGGACACAATCAAAGTAGAACCCCAATAGGAGGCTTGACTTTTATGAGATACCACATAGAATGGTGTTACCTTGCCAAGAATAACATCTCTGTCCTCTTTGAGGAGGTTGAGAAAGATTGGAGCTTGACTTTTCCTGCGGCTATCTCTCTTGCTCGTAGGATGGGCAAGAAAAAATACGGTGAGTATGGGTACGAGGTGACCGTAACCGCATTAGATAAGTGTGGAACTCCCTCAGATAGGGGTAAAATCTACTCCCAGGGCAGGCTATTATAGCTTGACTTTTCTACATAGGCACCCTTAGCTCAATTGGATAGAGCAACGGCCTTCTAAGCCGTAGGTTATAGGTTCGATTCCTATAGGGTGTACCATTTCATACCTTGACTTTTCTTACAAAGGGTTATTTTTACCTTGACTTTTATGCCATACGGTCTTTTACTTGCATTTTTGATTTGGATTGTAATTTTTGTTTTTATTTGGCCTCTAATTAAAGTTTCAAGTGATAATTAAACCTTGACTTTTATGACATGGAAACACTTTTAAGAACAATTGGCTGTTTGATTCTTTTTATATTTATTTTAGTGTCATTTGTAAAGATTTCAAGTGATAATTAAACCTTGACTTTTCTTACATAGGCATTAAATTAGCTTGACTTTTATGCAATTATGTTGTAATTAGGCTTGCGCCATACATAAAACTAATAGCATCCTCATTAAATGATTGGACCTCCTACTCTAATATGAATAGGAGGTCTTTTTTATTGACTATATCTCAAATGTGGGAAATAGTCTCACAAATGAGAATAGATGAGATATTGTACCTTTTTTATCGCTTTTTGTTCCTTTGTTGAATCTTTTTGCGAGGGTTAGGCATACGTTTCTTACCTCTGATTGAAGGTCTACGGCCTCTCTTATTTCTCTCTTTCTTGAGTTCGGCTACTTGCTTCTTAAGCATTTCAACCTCTCTCTTAAGCTCTCCGAAAGCCTTTCTCCATTCCTTTACGACTTCGTATCGAGCACCTCTTTCCTTCATTTCTTTAGGCATAGGTCTTTGTGCTTGTGCAGGAGCAGCAAGTACAAGTGCGGTGAATAATCCTGTAATGATATGTTTCATATTGTTATCTACGTATTGTTTTTCATTTATACACTGCTACTCACAGTAGTATACTTTGTTCTGTCTCTTTATGCCTTTAGGGAATTCCATCTTGTTATCTGTGAAGCTTCTCTCGCGGAATACTATGAAGTCTGTTGGTTGGATGGTTAGTCTATTGTTCTTCAACTTAATGAATGTGAACTCTTTTGCCTGATCTGGATAGTGACTGAATGCATCTCCTACGGGTGCTACCGAAAAGATATATTCGCCCTCTAATTCCTTGTCATTAGTCCTTACCTTGCACTCTAATTCATCCAGGTAATCATAAGTGTGAGCATGAAATTGTTGTCCGTAACAGTCCCATCTCTGTGCATCCTTCTCTGTCCACTGCTTCTCTTTCGGGACTTCTGCGAACGAGATTGCATGAGGTGGTAGGTTCCTGTAGATGGCTCCACACTCTAACATCACTGTGCATCCCCATACTCTAGCGGGCATACTTACCAGTCCAAACCATACAGCCGGAACAAATCCGTGAGGTTGCTTGTGTGTGAAATTTGTATCAACCCAAATGTATTGATGTCGGGGGAGTTGTCCTGTTACTGTTGAAATATTCATTATTCGTCTAGCTCTTTCTGCTCTTGATGATCCTTGATTATAGCATCGCTCAAAGCTGCAATACGATCCTTTTCCAACCTCTCTACCTTCCACTGATAGAGCCTTACCATGGCTTCAGACTGTACGATAAGATCTTCTTGCTTCTGAATATATGCCTTTCTGAGTGTCTGGATCTCACTCTCTAGCTCTTCAATTCTAACGTCCTTTAGTTGTAGGTCAGTTAACCTCGGTGCTTTCTTTGGTGTACTCATTGTTCTTCCTTGGGTCTGGTGCCTCTGTAAAGATTCTTATACCCTACAATGATAGGATCACCCATGTAGTTTTTCAGAATTTTTTGCGCTGCAATGGGATTATTTTTGATAGCAAGATCTAATTTATAACAAGCATTACACAAACTGGTAGCCTTAGCTCTGGTGGGCTTACTGCAATATTGACAGATACCTTTCCCATCAAACATTGCAGGTTCTTTAAATCTAGCCTCTTTGTCATCTGCGCTTCTTGTCATCGTTCATAGTCATCCGCTATGTGTATGCCTCTTATGCTAGTTTTTATCATCCTCAGTCTCCTTGTCTAGCTTATCAAATAACTCCTTCTCCCTTTTGCGCTTTTCTTCTGCAAGATTAGCTTTAAACTCTAGATCTTTATTTTTAAGATGCCTAGCATTTTTGATGTGAAAAGGTTCAACATCAGATGTATCTATTTCTTCCTTTTTAGACCCAAAGATACGCTCATAGTTAGCAATGTATGCTGCCGGTCCTGGCCTGCGCTTATCTCCTTTACCAGACATTACTCCTCCTCCGGTCTTGGATTATCGAGATTGTTAAGATCAGTCTGAAGATCAATAAGCCTAGACTTGATGTCTCTTGCCTCCGTAGTGCTAACCGCATCACATAGACCCTTTAAGGACTCCATGATTTGATAGAGATAATCCTTTGATAAATCTTCCATTATATGCTCCTCACTGTATATCTAATCTTCTCAGAGTTGTAGAACTTCCTGCGCTTGATGGAGAAAATACGCCCAGGCATCTCCTTCTGAAGCTTTTCAACCAGCTTCTTAGCTTTCGCCTGATCCTTAAACGTCTTGTGATTTCTGTATCTAGTCTTCATGTTGGTATTATAGTCTGTAAGTGAATAAATTGTGGCAGTAATTGGATTCGCACCAATATCGCTCCCTAGTCTAAGGTAATTAGGCCATTGGACGGTCAATACGGGAGGTGTAATAACTGTTATACGATACTGCCATGTGGTAAATATATGTATGCCCGTCAAGCCAAAAGATCGACAGCATCCTCTAGAACTTCATACCGGAATAAAAACATTTCAGATCAAGCTCCAGTCCTTGGAGAAGGATGAACTACACGGTTGTGTGGAAATGCACAAAGGTTTAATTACTGTAGATCCCAACCAAAGTATAGAGGATTACAAGGGCACTCTGCTACACGAAATTTGCCACGTTGGATTTGATATTTATGGGCTTGGTCACGACGATCAAATCCCTCAGATGACAAACGAATATCTGACCACGATGACATCAAATATGATTCAGCAGCTTGCTACCTTGAACCCTGAATTGTTCAGTTATTTATTAGGTGGTGCCCATCACAGGACTTGAACCTGTAACCTACGGTTTACAAAACCGTTGCTCTGCCAATTGAGCTAGACGGGCAAATGGCTCCTCAAGTAGGACTCGAACCTACGACCCGATGATTAACAGTCATCTGCTCTACCAACTGAGCTATTGAGGATTGTTGTTAGCTGAAGTATTTATCTAAAACATCCAGCATGTCTTCATATTCAGCCATCTTTTTTAACTCAATTTCAATTGAATCAATGATATCAGTGTGCTCTGCAATAGCGACACTGTGATCAAGATATGCCTGAACATTTGCTCTATGCTTTGCAATATTGCCTTCAGCATACTGTCTAACTGCTTTTAATAGTGTAAACTTCATAATACTTACTCCTTGATTGTATGGTACCCTCGCAAGGACTTGAACCTTGGACCAATCGGTTAAAAGCCGAATGCTCTACCAACTGAGCTACGAGGGCTAATGGTACTCCGAGTCGGATTCGAACCGACACTTGACAGATTTTAAGTCTGTTGCCTCTGCCGTTGGGCTACCGGAGCATAAATGGTAGGGTGACCAGGACTTGAACCTGGGACCTGAGGTATATAAGACCCCTGCTCTAACCAACTGAGCTATCACCCCGTGATGGTTAGATTATAGCTTCCGACTTCTGAGGATCAACAGGAACATCATAAAAAACATCATCATCTCGATAAGAAATAATACGATCCTTCATTTTCAGTGCTACGTTAATGCGTGGATATTTAAGCTTAAGCAGAGAGTTGAGAACTTTATTTATTGCTATGTTCGGCTTTCGCTTAAAAACGTCAACGAGAAGATTGCTGTAATCAATAATCTTTATATCGCCGTTTCGCATGACTCTCATGTTTTCTTCATGAAAATCTGCTCCCCAAGAAAAATTACTATACTTTTCAATAAAAGAAAAGTGACTTTCAAGTCGATCTCTTAGTTTTGTAAACTCTGGGTTAAACCAGTAATATTGACCTCTGGCTTGAGGCAGCGGCTTAGGAACAAATGCCATTTCAAGAGCATAACCCTCCTTACTTATTCCGAGGCATGGAGCTAACAGATCGCCCAGCACAGAGCATTCTAGAGCCTTATAGACGGCATATTCAGCCTTATTATGAATGGGATAGCCAACTTTAATAACTGTGCGAGATCCTTTCTTTTTAAGGATAATGCGAGTCGTGCCAGCTGTACTAACAATGTCCAATTTAAATTTACTGGCGACATTGTTAGCGTAATTTGGCATACAGAGCTTTGCTCCATCAGCTATAAGCTTTTGAATGTAAGAGTCAATCCTGTTCAGGAGATTGGTTGAAGCCATATATAGACCGCATGGTTTTAGCCATCAGTTCAAACTGAAGCATCTCAAACGGATCCCATGAGGGGTCCATCATAGTCCCAGGGCAATACTCTGCTAAAAACTCATACTTAGGTTCATAATCGCCCCAAACAGTCTTGTAAACAGCTTCGTCTATGATTTTCTCATTATAATCAGACACCATAGTCTCTCCTAATGGACTTTTTAAGAGTATCCACCGCTTTATTAGTAAAATGAACAGACATACCTGTGCAATTTCTTAATGCAGAGTGATTGATACTACCATCTTTAGAGAGAATACCAGGATTCTTAAGAATGGCATTGATAACAGACTTCACATCCTCAGGTTGTCCTTCTGTAAAATCTCTAAGGTCAACTGCCGAGGCATCGTATTGCGCTTTGTTGTCTTCAATGCTCTCTACAAAATTCATATCGTCAATGCCTTTCGGAGATGAGTCAATAGAGAAGTGTTTATTACGAAACTCCATTTTTTTGGTCAGAGGAACTCCTTTCTTTGCTTTTCTGTTCCACAAGACCGTCTTAGTGTACTGATCAAATAATTTATTGTTTATTGACTCATTAAATCCCTGACCGGTCTTTTTCTTAAACGCTTCAATAGATTCAAGGGCAGCTACGCAGAGATCTGCGTAGTTATCCTCGTGATTGGCTATTGCGGTATCACCAGAAATCTTGTTGGCGATAGTATGCATTAACTTGCCATAACGCTCTTCATACAGAGCCCATTGTTCTTCAGTTAGTTGTATCATGCAATCTATTATAGCAAGAGCTATTACGATTTTTCATCCAGTCTGATAGATTCTTCTCTAGAAGATTCACGAGCATCTTTACCCATACTAAGCAAGCTGTAACCGCAAATATCCCTCCAGGGAGATTCATCACCATAAGTAGGATCAGTAGCGAGCCGAAATAGTTTGTCCACAACTCTGCAAATAGTAAGCACATCAAGATATTGGTCCGGTTGTATACCATTAGGAAATAGCACCTTGAGAATCTTATGAGCTTTGCCAAACGAGTCTCCGTAAGCCTCTTGCTTTTCAGCTACGAGTTTACCAACGCTTTTTCCCAGTTCTTCGTATCTGTTCATTTCTCTTTCCAATCGTTTTCTTTAATATTTCAGGTCTAGTAACACCTCTGCGATCCATCCCTAAACAAACCGCACAGGACTTTGATTTGTTATATTCATACAGTTCAGCATAATCGCCACATGAACTGCACTTACCTTTCTCAGGTAGTTTACGCAATCTCACTCTCCAGCCATGTAATGATAGGATCATACATCTGTTGTTGTACGATCACAGAAAAGTCTTTATGACCTCCCGCTTTAACGTAGTTATAAGTTGCATTAACCCGACTCCAAGTGAGAGTCAGCATAGAAGCAATTGCCTTAAACTTTTTAGTTTTGTTTCTTCTTGAAACGCGAGACTGCAAGATCTTAAGCTGATTCATAGCGTCCTGAAGATACATAGTAAGTTCTAACTGTTCTGATTCCATGTCAGCATTATAGCGATGAGCTACCAAAAGTGTTTATGATTTCTAGTTTATTCTCTCTAATTTCAGCATCATACTTGCCTGTGCCATTATCAGGCTGACGGTTAGCCAGGATTTCGTCAGCAAGAGGTAAACCCACGAGTCTTTTAAGAACGCGCTGAATGTCCCTAGCTCCAAACTCTTCAGAATAACCATGTTTAATAATGTAATCAATAATTTCAGGCGTGGCTTTAATAGGATATTTTATCAAAGCTAATTTAGCAATCTCTTTGATATCATTGGGTGTCAGGTCATTAAAAAATACAAACTCGTCCACACGACCACGAAACTCCGGCGAGAAAGTAGCCTCAATAGACTTCATGATTTGCTCTTTATCACCATCAGAGCTTATACCACTTCTAAACCCAACTGTCTCTGTCTTAAGATCTTTCAAACCGCAGTTGGATGTCATAATGAAAATTGAATCTGTGAGATCAATTTCATTGCCAGAATTATCAGTAAGAGTGCCTGTATCCAACAAACTAAGTAAGATGTTGTATAACTTGGGATGTGCTTTTTCGATTTCATCAAATACAATTGTCCATCTATTAGATTTATCTGCCTTCTCCTTAATTAGAGAACTTTCAGAGTGGCCTATGTAGCCAGGAGGAGATCCAAGCAGTCTGCTGACCTCATGCCCGTTGGTAAACTCAGCGCAATTAATAACCCAAAAATGTTTTGAATACTTCTCACCAAGTTTCCTGGCTAACTGAGTTTTACCACGACCAGTCTTACCTATGAAGAAAAGGTTCATGTGCGTGCTAAAATCAGCGGCTTTCAGCTTAACCGCATCGCGGACGGCTCTGATTGCCTCATCTTGTCCGATTATGTTTCTTTTTAAGAACTTTTCTAATTCTTCAATCGACGATAAACTGCTTAGAGGCTTTTCCTTATTATTTTTCTTTCTCTTCGTTTTTTCCTCTAGTTTTCTCTTAAAGTCCTCATCTTGCTTTGCGTCGCTAACAAGGGACTCTAACAAGAAAGAGTCTGGTAGAACTTCATTAATCTCATAACAGACATACTCAATTCTAAAATCGGGAAAGTACTCCACAATGGCGTTATAGTACGCTCCTAGGAGCTTATACTCAAGCAACGGATCCTTCACCGTTTCCTTCACCTGGGCAGCCTCCTCCATGCGAGAGATAAACATTTTTTTCTCTTCAGAAGTGACAGTTCCCATAATTACAAGTTGAACATACTTAACAAAATCAAACTCACCTGATGCAGCAGATTTAATGTATCTCGTAAGTTTGTTGAAAAGTATTTTCCCTTGTCGCTCTGTGAGTCTCCGTATGTGGATAATGGAATTTATTTCGGCTGAAAAAGCCTTAATATTATTAGTCTTCCTGGGCATTCTTGTCCTTACTAAGCATTGCGTTTAAGTTACTAAAAACAGATCCCTTGAGTTCTTGAGCCGGTCCAGCCTTTCCCTCCAGATCCATTTCTTTTAGTTGATACTTCTGCATTGTTTGTGCCAATTTCAAAAGTTTCTCATTCGCAACGCCCATCTGACCAAGTGCATTAGTTGATGCAGCGATTATTTTAGTGAAGGCATCTACATTTGGATTTCCATTGTCGTCAAAGACTACTCGGTTACCTGCTAAATCTTGCATCGCAGTCTTACAATCCTCAAATAATTGTTGAGCGGCATCACGATCCGCCTTAGCATTATCTTTAATTTCTTTGACCAGTCGGTTCATCTTCGTGTCCGACCACATTTTGTTCTTCAGGATGTAGTTTGCCATAAAATTCCTCATCGTAAAAAAAGATATCGTCCTCATCTAAGATTTCGTCTTGATAATCAGGAAGATCTCTATGACTATTTAGTCTTCGACGCTTAGGTCCGTACGTTTTCTCTCTTCTAAATGTCCTGCCCATGTTTATTTTTAAGATTTGTGATGTAACCGCTTTTAAGAAATTTGTTAGTATACCAGAAATAAAAAGGTAAAGCCATATCAAAAGGCTTCCTAATAAGGTCAAAATGCATAACGTATAGTACGGTATTACCCACAGACTCAATGATAGATAATAAACCATAAAATACCAACCCTATTCTTTTTATTAAGTAATTCACCCCTTGTCTACCATTTTTTCCATGAACTCTTGAAAAGCTTGTTCTCTGGTTAAGCCAGATTCACGTTGAGCCTTGGTCATTCTAAATCTTTTCCCAGTTTTTTTCTTGTAATCTTCAATATCCATGAAGGGTGCGTTAATATCGTTACTATTAGATAATTGTCTCTTTAGAGCCTTGTCAATTACAACGGTTAATCTGTCTTCTATGCCCATAGTTTATTATAGTATATGTATTATTCTTATTTCAAAAGATCGATGATAGGTATTACCCCCTCGTCTTCAGATTCAATGAGATCCTTTAGATGAGCAGACTGAAACTTCTTGCCTGTCGATTTAACAGTGTACCAAGCTCCACCGCGCTCTACAATACCATCACGCTCAAGGTGAGGCAGAAGCCCATAGTATGGATTCAGACCCTCATTGAACATCAACTCATACTCACAAGTCTTGAAAGGCTCAATCAACTTGTTCTTCTTGTTTACAACCTTTCCTCTAATTCCGGTGGGACTATCCTTATCACCCACTAAGTCTGTCTTTGAGGTCTCCAAATTAACTCCAAGATAATACTCAAGAGCGTTGCCACCTGCGGCAGAGGTTCTGGGGTCTCCATACATGACACCAACCTTTGTCCTAATCTGATTAACAAGAATCAACGCTACATTGTTTGGTCGCAAAGAAGGGTTGATCTTACGAAGTGCTGCACCTATCTGCTTGGCCCTAGTCGCGCCTTGCATGTTGTTACCCTCGTAACCCTCAGAATCCATCTCAGCTTTAGAAGGAGACACTGCAAGACTATCGTAGAAGATCGCAATAGGGTGTGTGCCCATGTCCTCACTGCGGATAGCTTTGATGATCTTCTCAATGGTATCAAAACACTCTTCAACAGTGGGAGGAGCAGCATAGATTAGCTTCTCGGGATCCACACCCAGAGTTTTTGCAAACTTAGGATTGTATGCGTTCTCAGAATCTATGATGACAGAATGGTAGCCTTTTCTTTGAGCCTCACGCAGGATGTGAGTCCCAAACACGGTCTTTGCCGTGGATGCCTTACCAATAAACTGAGTGATCATGCCGATAGGCACACCACCGTTATACTTGCCAGATATAACTTTGTTAAGGGCATATGAGCCCGTAGAGATTAAGTCTGGTGTAAGCTCCTGCTCTGAGAGCATGGAGGCATTCTTAAGCTTCGCTAAAAAGTCTTTGTTCATGTAGTATTATAGCTCTACAGGCCAAAAGTATTCAATATTATCTGGTTCAGTCCAGCCATGGACAGAATAATAAGAAGGATCCTTACGAAGAAGGTTAGAACGATGGCTAGCATGGACTCGATCGTCGCCAATCCAGTCGGGCATTTGAATATCATCAGGAAGGTCATAATACTTCATCGTGTTATTGTAACCACGATCGATCCACTCTTGAATACAGACATTATGATAAAGCTTTAGAGCAGGCAGATAACCGCGCCACATGGTACGAGCGGGATGATTAGCCCAGCCAACCTTAGCACTAGGGTTCGCGGCAAGTTTATTGGTGCTGTTCACCAGTTGCATAGCCTCTACGCGCTGTTTGCCAAGGCGACGGTAGTCGAGAGCTTTGACGGAGGATACAAAATCGGGATAGGGTAGGAATGTTTGCATGGCCTAGATTATACCAATCGTTTTAAATTTTACCAGCACTAAATACTTGTATACCATGGCTATCGTAAACCCTAACCCTAACGACACGGTCACCAGAGCGGATCTCAACCAACAGCTTGAAGTTCACGCTAAAACTATTGAACTTCAGATACTGTTATCCAAGCAACAGGAGGAGATACTGGAAGAGTTATCAAAGTGTGTTGAAGATCACAAAAGAATTAAAAGAGCTTTGGAGACCTTGGAGAGAAGAACTTGGAAGCAGGGTTGGCTTTTCTGGGGCATGATATTCTCCCTAATAACTACGGCAGCAACTTTAATGACAAAGGCAATCTAATGACTGATACTCATAGGCAGCTTCTGGCTAAGATCTCTACTATCCAAAGCGACGAAAGACCTCCCGCGTATTATGAGGACACCGACACCTACCAAAAAACATTGGCCGATGCCTCAGTGATGTTAGAAGATGAGATTGAGAAAATTAAAAGCCGAATTACTTAGTTGGTCAGCAGCCATCATCTTCGTGATCGTTATTGTGGCCTCGAATGCCGCCGCCTCTTTTAAATCCTTCCGGGTATCTCGCCGTTAGCTTGTCTACGTTCGATTGAGCAACAGATTCCAAATCGATACTTAAGTTCGTAGCTGCCATGGCAACGTAGTATAAGATATCCCCTAACTCCTTCTTGGCGTGGTCCTTGTTAAGCATCTTACCATGAAACTCACTCTTTTTGATGAGTTCACAATATTCTCCCGCCTCACCTGCAATACCCAAAGCCCAATTCATTGCAGCCTGTGAATAGGTAAGATTAGGGTTAGCTGTTCGCTTACATGCTTCTTGAAATGTGTTAAAGTTCATTATGCCTCCTCTGGGATTACTCCCCACTTAAAATATTTTCTAAATCTTCCAGGGTAAATCTTTTTTACTTTCGTAGACTCATCCAGTGATCTGTTACTATCGTGCCAATAATAGGTGCAGACATCCTTATTTACAGACACAAAAGTCTCTGAAACTTCTCTAATTTTCTTAGCCAGTTCCCAATCACATGCTCTCTTGCAGAAGACTAGATCGATGCTGTCGTAGACATCACGGCGATACATGATCTGACCGTTATCAACCCCCCAACCCTGAGGTTGATTCGGCTCCCACTCCAATTTAGGAATGGGCTTACTAAAAACCCCAGACTTGTACTCTAACTTCTGACCAAAGCAAAGTTTGGAATTAGTATTGTCTAGAACTTCAGATAGAATTCTTAGTTTGTCAGGGTGTTGAGCCACATCGTCATCCACATGACAAATGTAATCACCCGTTGAGTGGGTTATACCCACATTCCTTGGAATAGAGACCGAACCTGAGTTCTGATCTAAGTTAATTACTTTAAGAGTTTCGGAGGTTTCAATATTTGGGCTCTTACCACCGTCGTTAACAACTATAATCTCTAAATTGGAGTAGTTGTTCTCTAATAATTCAAGGATTCTACGTTTTAGACCCTCTTCTCGATTGTAAGTTGGAATTATGCAAGATATTTTTTTCATATTTCGTTAACAAATTTAAATGTAGGATTTACTTGATCGATAAAACTGGACACCTTATCTAGGGTTTCCGAAATACCGTTACTGCACACATTATGGGTGTGTCCGTGCGCCACCAGGAAACCTTCATTAGGTGGCTCATCTTTGATATTCCAATTATAGTATATCAGTTTAAGTGTATCTGAAGTTAGGTGCTCGTAATCAGTATGATTATACAGGTGAGTGAAACCCTCGCATTCTAGCGCCTTTACCGCTTCACCAGAGATGCCCCAATGAGGTCCTCTAAACACCTCAACCACTGGCAACTTACATGTTTCAAAAATAGATTTAGAAAACTTTAGTCTCAAGATACATTCGGTCTGATCTAAATGCTTAAACTCCTCCGGGGTGTGAATCAACCCGTGATGAGCTAGACAAACATTTCCGTTATCAATGTGCTTTCTAATGCGAGAGCACCAAGACATATCATGAGATAAGGGAACACCTCGCAGCATAGGCACTGTGAAGAAAGACAGCTTGATTCCAGAATGTCTTCTAACGAGTTCATCAATTTGCTCAATACAATTTTCAGGACTTTGAAAATGAAGATCATCATACTCTAGTATCAATTCTCTCATGATAACAACCCCTCCATGTATGTTATTATCTCCTCCTCCCTGTAATCGACAGCCTTACATTGAGACCAGCAATCGTTCTCTCTCCTCATTTTAGCCTCTTCTTTCTCGCACAAATGAACGCACTGTCTACTAGAACTAATTGAAGTAGTATTAAAAAAGTGAGAGTAGTTATAGTGAGGCATGTAACTAGTAAATAACAAGCACTTTACTCTTATTGCAGAGGCTAAGTGATAATGAAATGAAATAGGTCCTATAAAAAGTTTACAGTGTCTTAATAATTCTACGCATTTAGTTATGTCCTTCTCGGAATTACTGCGGGAATCTCCTATCCTTACTATACTGTATCCTTTACTGGTAAAAAAGTCTTCTATTAATCTAACCTCTTTCTCAGGTATGAAACGTCTGGAAGGTTCTGCTGATAATTCATTTAAGCAGATTACGTTACTAGTCGATGTATTTATTAATCTCTCACCCTCATTATCATAAAGGTCAACTACTTCTGTAGGAGATACAGTTAAACCTAGCTGAGTAGCAAATCTCTGCATAGTGTGAAGATCAAATAAATCGTAATTTAGCTGAGACGGCCATTTTAATTTTACATCAGGCTCTTCGTTTGAGATTTGTATGTTAGGATGCTTATTAAAAAGAAATTGAAGTTTAGGACTGGTGTTAAATTTTATTTTACTATTCAACTTTCTAGCCAGTTTCTGAACAGCGGCTGCGGCCACTATACAGTCACCTAAGCCTTCCCGGATACCTACACTTGCAGGAATGCTACCCATGATTTACTTACCTTTTTAATATCATAATTCAAATCGTTTAAAGCATCAACTACTCCTGTATTTGGGGGCTCAGCTTGGCATTTAGAACATGAGTTATCAAAATTGTAAACATCATGCCACACAATCACACCACCCTGATTTAAATGTTTTATAGAATTTTCGCTGTCTCTAATTACTTGATCATAGTCGTGAGATGCATCTATGAAAATACCGTCCCATTTCTCATTGCAACTCTTAAAAAAATCATCGGTAGTTTTGTGAACTTTTTTAACAAAATCATGATCGATCATTTTACCTGAATCTTTTATAGACAATAACTCATGCTCTTGAAACTCAGGAACCACAGAGTGCTTTTCCTTTACGATATCCACGGTTGTAATATCCCTACTCCCGGTGAAGTTAGCTATGTTCTTAGTAGTATATCCTAAAAAAGTACCCAACTCTAATATTTTTTCTCTGCCTTTAAGCAGGTTTATCACGTATCGGGTATCTTCAAAGTCTGTCCAATGAAGATCAAAGGGATAACTCTCTATTTTCCTATCTAGAATTTCTTCTAAACTTTTCTCACTAATGGTAGTAATCATTTAAACTAATTGTATTTTTTTTATTCGGGAAGGATGTATACACTTCACTAATGACGGTGTTTTTATCTTTCAAGAACTCGCTCATATCCTTATGTCCATACTCAAACCCCTCACCCGTTTTATGCCACTGTTGCAGTTTGTTAGTGTCTATGGGGTATTCCCACATATGTGAATGAAAGCAGTGAACATGTATTTGAGGTTCAGCATTCTTACCAAGACTCATTAATTGATTATTCATACTAGCTTCACACCCTCCCGTGTTCCCAGCCAGAGGTAAAAATTTAATGTAATCTTCGGTCTTCATTATATGGTGAGCATTACCTAGTCTGTTAAACAACAAAAAGTAGATATCATCACTGTGTCCGGCCCCTTTTGGACCCCAATCACCTGAGAATCCTTTGTTATGCTTATCCACAGGCAACCCACTTCTAAAAGTGTAACAAACAATGTTATTATTTTTTTTAGCTATCTTGTCAATGACACTAAGCCAATCAATATTCAAGGGATTAAATAATAGATTATCGTCTTCTAAATGAAGAACATAATCTGAGTCTCTCACTCCCTCGACATCTGACCATTGATTAACACCTGCTGAACTTCCACGAACAGAGGACTTTATAATCTTCACCTTAGAGGATATACTATTTAACCAATCCAATGCTGGCGGGTAGTTTGAGTTGTCATCTATTACATACAGGTCTACTTCATGTCCATGCCCCTCCAAAAGACTCAGAAAGTTTAGTATAGAATTAAAAGAATTTTTTGATATATTTAATCTTTCCTCCTGAGTCCACTCTCTAACATTCCAGTCAGGACCCTCGTGCGGTCGGGGACGACATTTTACATCGTCCCTATGACACGTTGTAATATGCGCTGCTAGTCGCACGGACCAACCTCAGAATTAAGCCTATCCACTAATTCCTTCTTCACATTATTAGCATGGATGTAGCTTATTTCTTCAATCAAATCGCTAACAGACTTAGAGGGAGCACTAAAAGTTCTATTATCCTTTAAGGTTTTATACTCTCCCTTGGAGATTATTTCGGAGAGAAGATCATCAATAGCTCTTTTTAGCAAATTTCGATATTCGCACTCATTTCTAGAAAGCTTATCATACTTAGCAATAAGATCATTATCAGGCGATTCTTTATTACTCTCTTCTCTCTTTTCATTTTCAAAGAAAGCCAATTTATTAGTGGTGACAGCAAGTCTGTCTACTAGATCTGCGAAAGTATTGTAGTTGGGAACGTAAGTTTTGCTCATTGATACATCTCCTTTAATTGTTCTTTATTTTCCTTAACCCATTTCATTATTTTATCGTAACCCTCTTCAATGGTAACTTTGGGTTTCCAATTAAATTCATTAGAAACTTTAGAAATGTCGCTAATGTATATTCTCTGGTCGGCTCGGCGCTCGCCATCCTTTACGTGGTTAACCATGCGGAATCTTTTATTCTTCATAACTAGTAAACTAATAGCTTCTAGTAACGATACACTAACATCAACCCCTCCTCCGACGTTGAATACTTCACCTTTATAGTTAGAAATACTCTCAATCTGCTTTGAAATAAGGTCATTAATATCATCGGTAAACAAACAATCTCTAACCTGTTTTCCTGTAAAGCCATAAATGTCAATAGGCAATTCCAACTCGTTAGCGATGGCAAACCATGTAACCCAACCTTGCTCGGCCTTTCCCCACTGATTAGGCCCGGCAAGGCAGGAAAATCTGTTTACAATTGCAGGCATATTAAATGCGTTTGCCCACTCTTGAACCAGTATGTCTGATGCTACTTTGCTGGCACCGTAAATAGAGTGAGTGTTTCCATCGATAGAAAGATTTTCGTTAAAGCCTTTCAATGACCATCCCTCTGGGCCTTGATGTGTCTCAGACCAGAACAATCTATCATTTTTCTCCTCTACAGGGATTGAGTTAACTAAGTCTCCAGAGTATACCTTATTGGTTGACCATTGAATGATGCCTGAGTCATTAGCTCTACACCACTCCAGTAAGTTAAGCAGTCCATTTGTATTGTTCGTTACATCGAACTCAGGGTTAAGATAATTAATCGCGCTGGGCTGGGCCGCGCAATTTAAAACTACGTCAGCTTTGGGTAAGTTTGCTATATCTTCCTTGCATCTAATGTCACAATGAATAAATTCTATACCCTTTGTCCTCAAATTCCTAAGAGAGACTTCAGAACCTCTTCTAACTAAATTATCAGCTACCACAACATGGTATCCTGTTGAATTGAGGTGTAACGCAAGGTTATACCCCACAAAGCCACAACCTCCAACTATGAGAACTGTCTTATCCATAATTAACTAAAATTTTATTATCTGCCTTAACTTTACTCATCAGTTTAAAAGGTGACTGAGAGTGTTTTCCCTTTATAATAGTCACACTGAGTTACGGATATAAGTATTATTTAAAATCTATTTCCAAAATATTCTTGACCATACCTAGCATGTTGGCCTAGAGTACTCTCCTGGTGCTCTACAATTAAAGCATTCTCAAGATATGCCATTGGGATACCCTGATGCATGCACTTGTTAGAGTGTTGCCCATCCTCAGATCCACTGGCTACATCGCTCTTATCGTGCGAGAATGTCCAGGATGCCGTAGGGTTTGCTGGTGATACTCTGGAGAACCCTCCGATGTGATTAACTAACCTTAATGTATAGTAAGTGTCGGTCCCCTCACCATAAGCAACTCTTCTCTGGTCAGAGTTAGGCCCACCTAAATTATTAATAAGGCCGACCGGGAATGGAGAAAAAACCAAGTTAGGGAACATGGTGTGTAGCTCTCTCACATGATTGAAGAAGTTGGGGGAGCGGACGATAGCATCATCATCTAACTTAACAATGATATCTCCTTTTAATTTTGGAAGCACGAAGTTCATCGCGGCTGCAATGCCCTCGTTGCTATCCCTATAAATCATCTTCACATGAGAGTGCTGTTCGCTTATAGTCTTTAAAAAAGACTCACTCGGCTTTACACCCTGCCAGACAATGTAGTGCTCATAAGGCTCAGAGCCTCCCAAAAGTGAAATTGATTCCAGAAGTCTTTCAAGGTAAAGTTCCCTACCCATTGTTAAAGTGTAAACACTAATCATACTAAACTCCAGTTTATAGCAGGAGACATCAGATCAGTCTCAACATGCGTAGACCACCCAGGCATACACGACATAATAGTTCTGCCTCTACTGCGTAGCTCACAAAATCTCTTATGATCTAAAGAGTAATCAAAGAAGGATGAGAAATATTCATGAACTCCGTGATCCTCCTTTAGGGTCTCCCTGGTGCAAGCAAAGGTATCTGTGGTAGATGGAGTTTCTCTCCAGTGACAACTGCCTGTCGTTTGAATCTCAGACTTTAGACCTTTGTAAAGTTCAGAGTACTTATCGGCGTGATCATACAATGTAAAGTAATCAAAGGATTCACCAAAGCCTTCCTTTAAAATATCAAGCCACCCTGGCTTGTGCAAATAATCATCCTCAACAAAGTAAAAGTAATCAGAGTTGGTTTCATAAAGTGCATACTTAAGAGACTCCTTATAGCTTTGAGAGCCAGATCCACAGTCATTGGTTACCAATTCAACCTGATACTTGTTTATGAAGTGATCATCTGACGGTTGACCGTCGAAAAAGACAACAAGATTAACATGAGGGACTGCAAAAGTCTCTCGGAGAATAGAGTTGAAGCATCTCTCGCGATCAAACCATTTAGGTCTTTCCTTGGTCGCACTAATATTACTAAAGTTACATTGCCTGTTTATAATTGTTATATTCATTTAAACACTCCCGCCTGTATGTTCATAGTCAATGTTTGCTTTCCATGAAAGCCGAATTGTCCTTTATAATACATGTCCTCGACAGCAAATCGATAGGCAATCTCGTGTGGAGCAAACTTAATGCCTTTGGATTTTAGATTAGCGTCCTTCACTCGACATAAAAAAACATCTTCGGGTATATTGCAATGCTTGTCATAGTTAAGCTTAGAGGACTCCTCTAACATCTTTTTAGACCTAAGGCTAAAGCCTCCATTACCAACTGTCTTATCAAGAGGCCAAGGTTGTGTGTACCATGGAGCACCAACATAATCATACTTTAAAAATACTGGGTCCCAGGCTTCTATATTGATAGGGTATCCGTCAGATTGAATGATAAGACAGTGAGTTGTTTCGACCTCTTCATGAAGTTGATTTATTAGAAATTCATTATAATCAATTAAAGAAGTCGGAGCTTCAGAGAAAAACAAATCTGAAAATTGTATTTGACTCGCTACCTTTTCAAAAACTTTTCTAGAATTTTTAGAGTTTGATGAGCCATCAACACACACTAGTGTAACGTCGTTCAGAGTCAACATTATACTTATACGTATTTTGCTCCAGGTCTCTCGAAGATCGCTGCTGGATAATTTCGGTAATATTCGTGAATAATGTTTTTCTTCATGCCCTCAGCTAAAGAGTGTGCGAAACTTTGATTCCCGTAAAACTCCTCACACCCAGCGATGACTCTTGCTAAGTCTAAAATTGTTTCAGTCCTATAGTGTTCAATTTTAACATCAAAAGTATACTCAACAATTTCATGTTCTTTTTCAAATCCAACAAACACACAGCGATCTTTTATCTGAGGTAGCGTGGACTCCCAGAATTCGTGATTACCATGCACCCTAGGTGACCTTGAGATAACGATTTTTTTATCTAAGACTATCGGGTCCAACCCGGTTATCCACGGTTCATTCCTATGAGTTTGAGAGAGATTAAAGCAGTCTAAATGAGAGTCAGAGAGATTGTGAAACTTTATGTGATGTCTAAACTGATCCAAGTCATAATCAACTTTTTGCCCTTCCCAAAATTCAACTGATTCAATGTAAGGTTGAAGCTCAAGAAGTGGCTTTAATGACTCTATGGTTTTATAATTCAGTTTAGTTCTAGTTTTATGCATCCACCTCACATAGGGGCTACTCTCACCGCCCTCGGGGTCTAGGTACAGCTTACCCCCACCTAAAGCCTTAACCGTAGGCAGGGAAAAAATAATATCACCTATATCTCCACTATGCTTGAACGTTTTCATCTTGTAGTTTGTAGCCTGTACCTTTTATGGCCTGCATATAAAGATCGTATCGAAGCTGACATTGCTTACGTCCATCAAATAAATCTTTTGTGCGATCATGTAGATTTCTACCAAGTTCGATTCGATGCTTCTTGTCTTTACAAAGTTTAGACAAAACCTTAACCCATTCAGACTTAGGAGCGTCAACATCAATTAAGTATCCTGTCTCCCCATTAATAATGGTGTCCTCATAACAGCCAACATTACTGGCGACTAGAGGAATTTTATAACGAGAGCACTCAGCAACTTTAATATCAGACTTAGAGTCGTTAAAGTTATTCATCTGCAAAGGAGCGATTGCAACATCCATATCCGCATAGTAACGCCCGTAAGCGTCTGGGGGTAGTGCATAGTGTATGTTGTAGTTTTTCTGCCCCTTAAATCCTCTGAGAAGCTGTCCCATATACTCAGGCCATACCTTAGACTCCCAAGTATCTTTGGGCTTATTGGGGTCCGGTGGCGGATGTCCGTAGAAGTTCCATTGGACGTTTTCTCTGCCTACCTTTTGATTCACCAAGTGAGGAATTGCATTAAAGACCTTCACATCTCCTCGATGATGAATACCGGCAGCATAACCGATACGAGTAAATTTAGCCTTGCTTCGAGGATGATTCCAAGCAGGTAAGCTGTAGTCTAAAACATTTCTCGCGACAGCTAAACATTTACCTACCAAAGGTTTAATTCTTTCGGCAAATTTAGCTTGAGTAACTGTCACTAAATCTGCGTGATAGTAACAAAACTTAGTTACATCACCCAGCTTATTATCTTGATAAGTTTTGTAAAGGTGATGTTCTTTGTATAAATCTGTCAGTAAATCATCAGTATCGAAGTGAACAAACTTACCAAGTTCCTTAGCGATACCAACCACACGCCCTGTATAAGGACCACCATATTTTAGGATGTTAGCGATGAAAACTATGTCAGCCCAGTTCATATCTGTTAGTTTTTCACTGGGTGGTGCGTAATTCTTTTCAGGGTCAACCTCTAGAGGATTATCATTGTATCTAATCTCAACTTTATCAGCTAACTCCTCTTGCATCATCTTCATGGGAGATAGTTGACGATAGTAACTACAGCCTCCATGATTTGCAAAAACGACTAGTATCTTCAGTTTACGCATAGAAGCATAATAGTCCTATAGGTATAAAAAAAACTAACTCAGGCATATAACCTGAGTTAGAAACTGTGATTCTCTCTTCGTTTTTTAAAGCTTGCGATTATTTGAAATAATAAGCGTAGCTAATCCAGAGCCAACGATGACTGTTACAATCAGTCCAAAAATAAAGATAATATAATCAACCATCGCGACACAATACTAAGTTTCCAAGTCCCAAGATAGAAGGAACCCATAAACCAACAAACAATCCTTCGTCTCTCATCCCATAGAACCATAGGCTCACAGAGAATAAGAATGAAAGACCCGCACCAACGAGCACCAACTTGCGTGCTCGTTGGATTTCTTTTTGTTGAGAATCACTCATGTTTTTTACGCCGAAGCCGTAGGTTTCTTAATTTCGTCCTCAAAGACCTTTTTAGATCCATCAGAACTGTGAGCAGCGCCAATCGCCTTGCCGATAGACATCACGGCATCCTTTAGTTCCATCTTTCCATTACCAGGAACAGCAGCCTTTACAGCAGCACCGTAGTGCTTACGCTTACGCTTAGAGAAGAGAAGTCCAAGACCCTCTAGTGCAGCGACACCAGGGAAGACTGTGTTCAAGCCTCCAAGAGCCATGCTAATGGCAGAATCCAAAGCCTCTGCGCCTGGATCCATAACATCAACAACATCTGCCATTGGATCAAGCACAAACTGCTTATCTACCAAAACGACGGTCTCTCCTGTAGCTGCCATTTTACCTGCAACTTCTGGAGGAAGCATACCAAGGTCAGCCGGAACTGCCTCAGCACGACCCGCAGGAGTCACATTGCCAATGGTTGTAACTACCTTGTCAGCGAAAAGACTCTCCGCTAACGCGCAACCAGTACAAAGAAGGCCAAATACTGTAACGAAAAAGCCTGTCAACCAAAAATTCTTACTCATCATACTTGCAAATCTCCCTTATCATCACTCCAAGGTGGAGCTTCCGAGGTCGTCTCGGTCTTAACAGGGTTGAGAGAGGCTTCAAGGTTCATTACAAGTTCCTTGCCCTCCTCATAGCTACCAATCTCAACGAGAGATTGGAGGTTCAACTCATTATCCATCCACTCAGCAACCTGAGCAGGATTTCCAGCGCGAGTCTTCTTGTACTTAGCATTAGACTCAATAAAGCTAGGCCATTGACCCTGCTTAGTAATACGAATGTTGAAGTCGTTACCACGCTCCAAATCAATGATCGTGCTGTTATCAGGATCATCCTCATCTTGGAAGTCCTCATTGATCATAGCCGACATCACGCGATCGAACAACTGCTTGCTCATGGCGATGTACTTAACTGGGTCTTCACCAGCCTCTTCAAGAGAACGCACCACACCAATCGAGTAGAATCTAGGCTTTGCCTTGATTTGTGTGGCAAGGTCACCGAACTTCGACTTAACGTTCTTCCCAGTCGAATCCTTACCCAGATTCAATTCCTTGTGACGACGCCACAGATCAAAGTAGTAATCACACACAGGACACTTTTCACCCTGAGTCTTACGGCACTTGAAGTTCCGCCACTGACCCTCGCTGTTTTGATACTTGTGAACAGCGCCCTCCACAAAGAATTCCAGCGGGTCATCCTTACCAGGAAGGAATCTCACGAAGTTATCGCCGTCCTGGAACGTAGCCCAGTTCGACATGCCCTGACCGCCAGTGGCCTGAGGCTTGTCCTCGTTCATAATCTTCTTATGCATCTCACGAAGTTCTGCTAGTGTTTTTGCCATTCTATTTCTCCTTTAGGCTATTGGTTTGCAATTGAGTGCTAACAAGTTATTGGTAAAGCTTGGATTCCTGCCGACTGTTAGCGGAAAGCTGGATAAGCATGTCTTTCTTCATATCCAGAGTGTTACAGATGCCTTTGGCATATCCGTAAGTCTCACGGAGATGACGAATATCAGAAGTGAAGCCTTGAGAACCCTCCAGAGAGTTCACGTAGTCCTCACCAGCAACAGCGGTGAGTTTAGCACCTTCGGCCCGCTTCTCAGTGCGTGCAGCGGCCTTGAACTCTTCAAAGCCATCTTCAGCATCATCAAGCAGGCGCTTAAGACGAATCATGATACCATAATAATAGGCATAGACGGTTGGAATTTCACACATCTGGTTGGCGACCTGAGAAGGGTCGTTAGCCATACGACCGATGTGAACACAAATCTCGTCGTAAATTTCACGGGTGATTAGGGGAACACCCATGGGTTGCTTTACTGTAATGAAGCTAGGCATAGATCGTTGTGAATAGTTTAGGGTTGAGATGATGCAGAGTCATAGTCTGCTTTGATAATGCTACCACAAGTTGTTCGTTGGTCAAGAACATTCTCTGCTGATCGAAGTGTTTTTCATCAAGACCTACACTCTCCAGCATACAATGATAAATCTCATGAATTATAGTCTCTCTTGCGTCAATATCATCAAGATTCATTTCTAATTTGATCTTACGCTCGTCCCAAATGCATAGACCATCTACCTTTTGATCAGCTTCGTAAAGATCAGAGTGAAGCTCAAAGACAAAGGTCGCCCACCCTAGATTGACCTCTCCAATCTCTTTGTCTATAAGTTTATTGTAGATATGCTTTTTATCCCTTATAAAGGGAAAATCACTCGGCTTGCTGTTCTTCATGTGATGGCTCTCTCATCTGAAGGGTCGTGTAGTCGATCCCAATATTAATTAGATAGTGTTGTTTGGAGTCGCGAGCCTTGATAACGAAGACCCGCATCTGCCCCTCATCATACTCCTCTTGAGTCTGATTTAAAGAGATAACCCAGTCTGCTGGACGAATTTTTCCATACGAATCACCAAGCTCTGCATCTGTGATAATGTTGACACGACGAGCCTGACGATTGGTTTGAGAGGCTGTCCAAACCAAGCAATTATGCTCCACCGCAAGACCTCGAAGCTCCTCTGCGATCCGCTGTTGAGCCTGATACTCAGAGTCAATAATACGATTTGGACGAAGAAGCTCCAGGTAATCTACAATGATCAGGTCTGGTACAAAGTCTTTGTGAAGTCGTAGCTGCACAAGCAAGGCTCGTAGCTGATTCACATTAGAGGCACCCGTAGGAAACTCCTTGATAATCAGCCTGCCATTGGTTTTTTTCTGAACTTCCTTAAGACGGTCCTTAAGCTTCAACTGAGCGTGAGGCTTCTTAAGATCAGCGTTGCGAATCTCTGTGAGCACAGAGTCGAATCGTCCTGCGATCTTATCTTGGCTCATCTCCAACGAGAGATACAAAACGTTCTTACCTTCGTATATGGCATGAGCGCCCTGATTGACAAGATACAATGACTTGCCAACACCTGGAGGCGCTACAACAATTGCAAGCTCCTTAGCTGCCAATCCACCTTCAAGATGCCTATCATGGGTGTTGAATACTGTAGAAATTTTTCGCTCGTTATTATCCTGGTAAGATCTGTATAGGCGAGCGTTAACCTCTTCGAAGTAGTCCTGACCAACGTCTACGTTACGGTTTACGAGTAACGCATTTTTTACAAGCTCTTCAACTTCAGCGATATCACCCTCTTCGTTGAGAATGACCATCGCCTTACGAACAGCGCCATCCATTGCTTTCTGACGAGCAAACTCCTCTACGGTGTCGAGCAAGAACTCGCGGTCGCCGAGACACGACTTGTCAATAGTGTTAATCTCTGCAATAGTATTCTCGTAATCAATGCCTGCATCAGCCGCGCCCGAAACACTGGCATTGATGTAGTCTGGCAGAACTGAATCTGAGGGCAGCTTACGATACTTATCGTAATAGTTTCTTACACCTAGAAAGACATTCTTATAAGCGGGGAAGTCGAAGTAGTCCGACTTCAGAAGTGGCACGATCTCAGAAAAGAACTCGATGTCCTTCTTGAGTAGATATAGACAACCCCGCTTGGTGTTGTCGCTAATATGATAGGGCATGAAGTATGATAGGTTGGTGGGTTACTTTTTAAAATTTTGTTTTCCAAGAGTTCCGTCCTTGGTCAGAGAACGGTTCATGTCTTTTAGGTTTTGAGCCTGCTGCTGTGCATCACCTTTGGTTCTCCGCTTAACAACTCCTTCTTTTTCAAGAACTTTGAAGTTGGGAACAACCTTTTTGTAGTGCTGATCTCCTGATTTAACTCTTTTCTTTGTGGCTTCAATGGACTCAGTATAGAATTTCTCTGCTTGCTTTTTATCCATACCGTAGTGATTGTATCTTTGTCTTTCCTTTAGAGCATGATAAGAGTTTCTACCGTGTTTAATACTTGGAGCTTCCCCGACAAGTCGGTCAGCAATATCACCACAATTGTTGCACTTTACAGTGTTTGGAGGCATATCGCCATACTTAACTTCCTCATAAACCTCATAATCTCTAGGATCATCCCAGTCAGGAAGAGCGTCAATCTCCTCCTGACTCAGGCTACTAACTAAAACTTGCTCGGTGAAAACATCACCCACCAAAGGAATGTGACGCAGTTCTTCTGTATCACATTCCGTGCAGTAATAATTGTAGTAAGGCATTAAGCTCCACACTCCCCGCCAATCTTGCAGGCTTCAACCGCCATTTCAGTTTCGGCCTGTTCAGCAGCAATAAGCTCCTTGGCCTTAGCGATGTTCTCATCAGTCGGAGACAGAGCTTCCAACGGCTCCATACCCTTCGATCCTGCGCGGTAGACTGTCATACCCTTAAGGTAAGGAGCATACTTGAGAGCCATCTTGGAAACAACCTCATGGCTTGCATCGTTAGGCAGGTTGATAGTCTTGCTGATGGCGTTATCAACATACTTTTGAATACAAGCTTGAACTGCCATGTGTTGCTCAGGAGTGATGTCGTAAGCGCCTACAATGTGACGACCATTGCTACCCTTCATCAACTCTTCCTTGAACAACGGATCAAGAACAAGAGTGGACTTCCAAGTGTTGCCTTCACGGTAACGACGATTATACATCGGAGCGAAGATCGGCTCAATACCAGTGGAGGCACCATGCACCATCGAAATCGTACCCGTGGGAGCAGCCGTAAGCATCACAGCGTTACGAATACCATGCTCCTTGATAAGCATTCTGATGCGAGCAGGGAGAGTCTTAGCGAACTCTTCGTTCAGGTATTTACGAGCATTGAACTCTGGGAAAGAACCACGCTCACGAGCAATATAAACTGAAGCGAGATAAGACTCATTACGAATCGTGGTGTAGAGTCGGTCGATGAACTCGATGCACTTGTCAGTGCCATACTTAATGCCTAGCTTGATGAGCATGTGGTGCAGACCCATCGTGCCAAGACCGATACGACGCGAGCGATCACCTGCAATCTTGCACTCTTCAATCGGATAGTGGTTTGCAGTCAGGGTGTTGTCGAGGAATCGAATACCAGTACGAATAGTCCTGGCGAGTCGATTCCAATCCAAGTCACTACCGTCTTCCTTCACCATGTTGGAAAGGTTAACGTGACCCAGGCAGCAGTTAGCATACGAGTCCAAAGGAATCTCACCACACGGGTTAGTGGCATTCATGCGAAGGAAGTAGGACATGTTGGTGTATCGGTTAGTCAGCGACAGGTTAAAAATACCCGGCTCACCAGACTTGACCGCATTTTCCCACAGGCGATTCCACAAATCAATAGCCTTAAACTGAACTTCCTGAACGTCCTCAAACTGATCGTCCCAACCACGAAGATGATGCTGCTTTGCACGGCCCAGAGCATCCTCCTCAGATAACCCAACAATGTTAATAACTTCACTGTGGCCGTCACTGGAGATTCTGTTTGCTGAGTAAACCTTGTAGTCTCTGTTACCAAACTTGAAGTGCCAATTGTCGTTGTTCTCACAAGCTTCAATAAACTTATCTGTGATTGCAACCGAGATGTTGAAGTTTGTTAGCTGAGAAAGATCCAGCTTAATATGCAAAAAGTCCAGTAGATCAGGGTGATCCACATTAAGTTCCGCCATAAGTGCGGTCCTTCTGTTTTTACCTGCTTTAACATGATTTCCTACTTCGTTAATCATTTGCATCACTGACACCGAGCCAGGAGCAGAATTCTTTACATTACCAATGTCATCGCCCTTCGGACGAATTTTAGAAAAGTTGAAGCCAATGCCGCCGCCTCCACAGGAGATGCGATACATATCTTGAATGGTTTTACCAATAGATTCAACACTGTCTTCAGGCTCAATAGCATAGCAGTTCAGAAGATTCTGTTGGCTGCGACCAGCACCATAGATGATTCGACCACCAGGGACGAGATCACCTGTGCTGAGAGCTTCGTAAAACTTCTTCTCATACTTTTCAATCTCTTCTTCACTCTCGACAGCGGCGATATGCTTCGCCATCACCTTACATCTCTCAGAGTATTTCGTCTCGCCAGGGTAAGCGTAACGCTGCATAAAAATATCTTGACCCAAACTATCCAATTGCTTAATTGCCATGATTGACCTTACTTATACCTTTGTGTTTTCTAACTGTAATCGCATTCGTATCTCCCAGAAGCTCCTGTAAATAATTATTATGTGTAATCACTAAAACCTTCTTCTCAGGATTCTGGGATTCTAAAGTGCGAAGAAGATTATTAACAGCCAAGATACCAGGATTGTCGATGTTATCACAAACCTCATCGAAGAACAAGAGGTTGCAATCAGTTCTCGAAATCTTAGAGCTAAGATCTTGAAGTGCTAACATGATAGCCAAGTTAACCTTTCTTTTCTCACCTCCAGATAAAGAAATATACTTTGTCTCTACTTTGTTGTTGCAAATTGTTTCAGATAACTCGTCGTTAAACTGCAAGGAGAATTGCCCACCAGTAAGGATTGAAGCATACTCGTTAGATCTTAAATTAAAGTAGTCCAAAATGTTTCTAATGATGTAACGAATAAGTCCCTTTTCTGAGAAGGCAATCTCCCAGAACTTCATAACCTCAAGTAAAGAATCAAGCTCCAGCCTTTTGGCTTCGTATTCCTCTAACTGTGCTGATACCTGGGATAGTCTATGTATACTGCTTTGAGCATTCTCAATCTGTTTATTTTTCTTATTATATTTTGCCCACTCAGACGAAGAGATTTTAGGAATTGATGTCTCATTGATGTCTCTAAGATCCTTGATCAAAACTTCTTTTTCTTTGATCTGGTAAGCAAGTTCATCCGCGTCTCCACCAAGATCGATAACGTCTTGCTTAGTTTGAGACTTGACGTATTTACTCTTGCATACGTGACACTCTTTCTCGTTCTCGTAAACTCCTTCTTTAATTGCATCGTTAATTCTACGAAGACGGTCACGTTCTTTCTTTATTGCTCGTTGATACTCTCGAATGTGCTTCTCATTTTCAGCAATCTTAGATTCAGCCTTTAGAATATTTTCCAGGCTTGGAAGTTTCATTAGCTTGTATTTTTCATCAGGAACCTCGGCCTGCAACTTATCTCTCTCATTGATAAGGTTAGCTATCAAGGTCCCGATCACTTTCAACTCACCCTGATATGAAGACTTTAGTTGCTTAACAGAGGCACGCTTTGAAAAGATATCATCAAGGTTAAAGCAATTTTTTATGATCTTACGCTTATCTTCTGGAGTTGAATCGAGAAAAGTAAACGTAGAATGCTGACCGAACACTACCGATGCCAGGAAAGATTTATAGTCACTCTCAAGTAATTCCTCCAACGCATACTGAGTCTGAGTCGCGTTTGCCTTATTTATTAAGGCACCGTTAACTTCTACGTTCAAACCAGTGGGTCTCTTAGATCTCGTAATTACAATGGTGCCAACACCCTTCTTTTCAATTTCAACGCATACAGAGCAATCCTTGCCAGCCTGAGAATTGACTAAGGCTGCTTCAGTGGACTTACGAATTGTAGTGCCATAGATGCCCCAAGTAACAGCCTCAAACAGAACACTCTTGCCAGCACCGTTAGATCCTCCACTGTCTTTGTTACGACCAAGGATTCTAGTGATACCATCGAAGTCTGAGAAGTTTAATTCTAAATGTTTGAATGAGTAAAAGTTCTTAGCTATGATCTTCTTGATCTGCATAATTTTTAATAAGGTTTAAGCCTGCCTCCAGTCTGTCCTTAGGTATTGTTGAACATTGCTCCTCAATGTACTTACCAATGACATCCGTGTCAATCACGGTCAAAGGGACGTTAGGATCATAGCCCGATAGCCTCTCGTTTAGAGTATCATCGTATACGGGCTGAAACTTCAAATCAACGTAAGCCACTTTAAATTTATTAGCAATGTCTGCTCGAAGGATAGAGGGCGGCTCATCTGCAAACTTATCAATAGTAACGCGCAGAAGAGTGAAATAATTTGGATCCGATATCTCGTCCTCCATTGCCTCAAGAGCATCATACGGAGCCTCATAAAATCGTGGTCCGAATTCTACTTTAAATTTATTAAGTGGACCCCAGCCGTCAGAGGTTTCCTCTAGCACACCCACATAATGATCATTATCAGCTTCACCAAAATTAGTGGACCAGGGAGTTCCTAAAATAGTTACATGCTCATCCTCAAGATACTTATGAATGTGCCCTAAAATAGTGCGACATCCAAAGTCTTTCAGTTTAAGATCAGAATCAAAGCCACGGATACCAAGATGGGCAGGACAATAGCTAAAATGCCCAAAAGCGACATAATTATCATCAGGTCCTCCATGTAAGTACTTCTTAATTGTTTCTTCGTTTTCATAATGAGGTATCAGTAAAAATTTAAGATCAGCATCAATTAACGTTTGCTGGACAAGCCGCACTTTAGACCCTGGGTAGCAAAGTGTTTCCAGCGCAGTCAACCCGTCATCGTTTCTATTTTGCGAATCGTGGTTTCCTCTAAGCACATACATAAATTTCAGACCTGGAGTAAGAGCCAGTTTCTGAAACATCTTATGGGTTGCTACAATTACCTCAGGTGATGGTTTTCTATGATGGTAAATATCACCTAGAAAAACAATATGAGTAGGCTTGTGATCATTAACAAGCCTAATTGTAGATTCTATTTGGCTTTGCAGATAGCCTTCACATTTGGTGTCGTAATGAGTGTCCCCAATGATGAGACACTTATTCATAGATTCTCCTTCGTAATCCCAAGCTTGCATAAGTCATCTCTCATTAATTCATAGACACCCTCAGCCAGCATCCGAATCTCATATTGAGCATCGGGCTTAAGTCTTTGATGTAGAAACCAAATAATACTTTGCAGGCTGAGAGTCCAGTAAGCCTTTGTGTACATACACTGAGGAAGAATACCTCTGGCCTGTTCTTTCGCTACACCATTCTTCACCATTCGATTGTAGGTATACAACGCATTGGTGCATAGCTGCTGCATGTACTCAATAACCTCACCAGGATACATGTAGCCCATGGTGTTTTCATCCAGGGGATTCTCGTATTCTCCAGATGATTGCTTATTCCCATGGGGAGGATTAGATCTCAACTCCGCAGGTATGTAGTAATCCTCCGATGTTTGAGTGTATCGACCACTAACTTCGTTCCAAGAGCACCCCTTATCGATATCATACAAGTGGTCAAACTCCTCAATAAATATCTCCCTTCCGTCAGCCTCTACTGACCTAAACCCAGAACCAACCTGATATTTCATCAACTGCCGTGCCACAAAAATAGGCAGCTTCACTTGAAATGTATAGTAGGAGTGACGGAAGGGAGAAGTGTGCTCGTGTGTCCAAAGAAACTTAGTCAGTTTTCTATCTTTTTCATCAAAATCGCTCTTCTCATTGTCGTAAGAGCATCGTGCAGCATTGACGGTCTTCAAGGATGAGTTAGCTACCATGCGATCCACAAGGGCTACATTACTTTTCCCATCTTTAAGGAAGTCTATAATTTTATTGTTCATGAAGTTGGTTCTTCGGGTAAATAGTGTAGGAGTATTATAGCTCATGTTGGATAGTTTTAGAGATACAATAGTTCAATCTTTGACAGAGAAAGGGAAAATGCCTAAGAATTTCTCCGTCAAAAGTGGTGATAAATCTGCGGAAGGCGGCCTCACTGCAAAAGGCGTTAAACGCTACAGAGCGGCGAACCCTGGATCTAAACTTAAAACTGCTGTCACCACTAAGCCTTCCAAACTGAAGAAAGGTAGTAAAGCTGCTAATCGTCGTAAATCCTTCTGCGCTCGTATGAGTGGTATGAAGAAGCGTCTGACCTCAGCTAAAACTCGCAGAGACCCCGATAGTCGTATAAACAAGGCTTTACGCAAATGGAATTGCTCCACTGATGTCAACCCTAATGCTCTTCATCAGATAGCGGAAAAAGTAGTGGAGAGATTTTTAAATGACTAAAAAAAATCCATATGCTATCTGTACTGTCTCGGTTGGTCGTGAAGATAAGAAAAAGTATAACAGATGCGTGAAAAGTGTAAAGAAACAGGATAAAATGAGCGAAGGCTTGCCTGAGGTTATTCCAATAGCCATGCTACGTAAATCAAAAAACAAAAAAAAGAAAATGAAAGAGTCTCTTAGAAACGCTCGTTTAGAATTAGCTGAAAAATGCTGGGATGGTTGGACTCAAAAGGGATTAAAGAAGAAGGGTGATAGAATGGTCCCTAACTGTGTCAAAGAAGGTGACGATCCAAGAATGAAAACCACCCCTTCATCTATTCAGCAAGCAGGCGGTGACCCTGACGCATACAAGAGAGAAAAAGCTAAGAAAGATCCAAAGCCCGTGAGCAAGAAAGCAAGTCCTGCTCGCAGAGACACATTAGGCAGAAGTGGGGGCAAGTTCCGTAGAGAAAGAATTCAACCCGCCGAGGGTGCAGCGGGTCCAAGTGCTCCGACTCTTCAAGTCCCAGCGAAGAGTGATGTAAAGGGCGGTAAGGAAAACTTTAAAAAGGGCACCACTGAAAGGCCAATGTCTAGAAGAGATGTAAACAAAATGGGTGTTAGAGGGCAGGAATCTAAAATAGCTGCCAAGAAAAGAGCCATGGGTAAGAAGATTGGAGCGGCTAATATTCAACTGATGAAGGATATGGGTGCTCTTAAGTTTGACAAGCAAGGCAAGAGAATTAGAAAGTAGTAATATCTATTTATACTCTACACCATTACCAAAGCTAGAACCAACTTCGACATCCACGCCAAGAGGGACTTTTAAATGAATGTTGAAGTTGTCTTTCAGGTAGTGATAATTCTCAAGCTCGTCACTGACAATCTCAACAACCTTTCTAGTCTCTTCCCTAGGAGCTATGAGTTCAATTGAGTCGTGAACCGTGGCTACAACCTTAGCCTTCATGCCTTTGAGCTTTTCGATTACGCCAAGCATACCACAAAGTAGAATATCACTAGCAGCGGATTGAATTGTAAAGTTTAGACCTTGCCGAAACGCTTCACGACGCACACCCTTAAAAGGTGATCGAACATTAGGTAGGTGACGATAGCGACCAAAAATGGTCTTAGCGTAGCCAAACTGTTTAATGTATTCATCAATAGTGTTCATATAGCGGCCTACACCTGGGAAAGCAGCTAACCAACTATTGATAATCTCCTCAGCGCGATCCTCAGGGATGTTACGCTTTGAAGCAAGAGTGTATGCAGTTCCGCCATACACTGTTAAGAAGCTCACTTCCTTTGCGATCTGTCGTTCAAGTTTGCTCACATCTTTGGGATCTTTGTTGAACGTCAATCCAGCAGAATAGCTGTGCAGATCAACGCCAGACTTGAACGCATGAATCATGTTCTCCTCGTTGGCGACATGAGCAAGGACTCGTAGTTCCATCGCTTTCATATCGATCGTGATAAAGTCGTGACCCTCCGGGGCTACCACGTAATCACGAATGTTTACATCAAGCGACTCACGAGGGAGAGTGTGAAAAGATACACCAATCTTATCAGTCTTCTTCCTACCGACGTTGGCACCTGAGTTTGAGATGCGACCCGTAACGGTGCCATCAATGTTATACTTTACATACATTCTACTGTTGCCAGTATTCTGTAATGCGGTGCGAGCACCTTCAATGTACACAGAGTGTAGCTTAGTCAGCTTCTTGTACTCTGAAAAACGATCAAAAAACTTCTTAGCAGCCTTTAACTGATCGTTAGACATGTTGTTCAGAATCGCCTTGGCGATGCTTACTTCTTCGTTATTCAACCTTCAAGCCTCTTGCTGTGAACTCTTCTTCGACCATGGCCTTTACTTTAGTTAGCGTCTCTTCATTGGTAGAAGGGGCACCCTTTTTAGTGAACTCAAAAGGATACAATCCAAGGCCGAAGTCGTCAACCTGAATCCACTCGCCCTCATCATTCTTCTCGAATGAGTAGATAATCTTTACAAGTTGATTGGTGGAGTTAAGATTAGCATCCTCCTCCAAACCAGCAGCTTCTCTTAAGGCAATGTCTGCCAGTTTGAGTTTATCTTGAAGTTGCTGATCCAATTCGTTGAGCTTATTCTCATCAATCAGTAAGCCCTCAAACTCCATATCACGAAAGGCAACTGTCAAAGGTGCAATCAACTTCTCATACAGGTGTTCCAGCTTTTTCTGGCGAACTTCTTCAAGTAGTTTTACATACACCTTTGCGGTGGCGTAGGTATCCTTTGCGTTACCTTCAACACATTGAATTAATGAGATGTTCTTCCAATCAAACTTCTTACCTTCAACTGTAAGCATTAGAATTTTTCTTCTGGGAAGTAGTAGTAAACAAGATCAGCCAAAGACTTTGGTACGTCCTCTTTATAGAGGTGTTGCAGAAGCTTGGTATCATATACATTATATACCTCGTCAACACCATATCTCTTCAAGAACTTAAGATCGAAGCCAGCGTTTTGCAAGATCTTTCGATTCGCCTTATTTGCCATAGCCTGACAGATAAAACGCATGAAAGCACCTTTTACCTTATAACCAAGCTTTGCCTCTTTGTGGTCGATAGGCAATACCAAAGTTCTACCAAGCTCGCCAGTATCACGATTGACGAGTGTCATGGACACTGTGTGAATTGTATCCTCAAGGAAATTAAGACCTGTGGTTTCGATATCTACGGCAAGATCCATTTCAGTATCGATGAACTCGCCTTTAACCTCATCTAATTCACCAATACTCATGGCAAGAGTATGATCTACTTGAGCGTCTGTGGCCTTCCCTAAAAGCTCGTTATTTAACGCATTCTCCAGGTCGGTTCTAAAAAGATAAGCGTTCTTAGGCTCGGCTACGACCTGAAATGGGTGAATGATAGGTACTACCTGAAACTTTGTCCCGGTCTCGGTAATTAAACTATCAACTTTTCCACGGATCTTACTTTCCTCTCTTGCCTTACCGTATAAGAGGGTGGTTGCAACCTTCCCACAAGCAAAAACAAGTCGTGGATTATAGTGATCAATAGTATCATGTAAGTGAGTCTTACATGATTTTTTTATACCAGTGCTGAGATTTTCAGAAGTAATATTAGGGCATTTAACAGCAGTTGTATAGCCAACTTCCCAATCCTGCGAGAACCTTGCAAGCTCACGCTGAATGATGTTGTACTCCTGTGGGCGAAAAGCGGTAAACTCACCTTCAAACATCTTTGCCGAGTCTGATATGAAAAGAATATCTACTGGTGTGTTTTTGTACTCATAATCCAAAATCGTATGCGTTGGAAGATTCATCTTTAACGCAGGGCAGCCCTCACACTTAGAGTTGACGCCTTGAAAACTTAGTTGTGGCATGAGACTATGATAGTTGAGTGAGTTACTATATCGACAACAAAAAGTTTGAGACATTAATTCAAGAATTCAAGGCAGGCAATCGAGCCGTTGAAGATGAACTCTTTGAAATGTTTGATACGTTGATTAGCCGACTCATGTTATCTTTTAAATTTAATGTTGATCATGAGGAGGCCAAGCAAGAGTGCTTCTTACTTATACTCAAAGTTCTGAAGAACTTCAACAGAGATTCGGGTCAAGCATTTAATTACTTCACCACAGTAATTTTAAATAATCTCCGTTTGTTGTACTCTAAAAATAAGAAGTACAACGAAAAGCTTGAATCCTATCGGAACCACAAAATGGGTTTACCGAAGGATCCAAGCTCAGTTTAAACCCCAATCTCAGCGCCTACAGAACCGTTGTAGGATACAACACGAGGAAATGATTTGTGAATCACAACCAGCATCGGAAGTTGATCATACTTCGAGAGGCACGATGTTGAAATCGTTTCTCTGTGAGATTTGATTGAAGTCTTGATGACATCAAGAGCGTTAGGCACATTAAAAATATCCACGACATGTAGCTCGGTAGTGCCGTCAACCGGAAGCCTATCGTTAAAGTAATTACACACTTTATCCCAAGTGTTAGTAATAAGATAATAAGAGTTTTGCTTACCCTCAATATTAGACTTTACGATTGACTCTAAATGCTTAGAGTTGTAGATCTTATGACTTTTAAAACTAGTCTTCTGCTTGCTCATTTTCTTGAGTATCTTTCTTAGAATCTTCTTCAGCCTGAGCCGCCTTGTGCGCTTCAACCAGGGCTGTAATCTGTTCGGTCATGGCATTGCAACCAGCAAAAAAGATCTGCTTGTAAAAGTTTTCATCATCTATCTCTGGTGGCTTCAACTTGCAAAAGTTCTTGAAGCCCTCGGCCTCTTCTTTGGAAAATTTAATCTGAATCTTCATACGTCCTCTACTACGTTCAACTAATTTAAACTTCGTATCCTCTAACGATAGTGATACTTTATTCATACAGCTATTATAGTCTAGAGGTTTTGAAATGAAAGACGATTTTGATGTGTCACCACTAAGAAAGAAAAAAAAGGTAAACTCAAGAGCTAAGGGTAATAGATTCGAGAATAAAATTGCTAAGACACTGAACAATAGATTCGGCACAAAAGAATTCTGTCGCACACCAGGGTCTGGAGCTTTTGCGACAACTCACAAATTACCTGAATACTTAAAAGTATATGGAGACTTAATTACCCCAGAAAAGTTTAAGTTCATTATTGAATGTAAGAAAGGATATGATAATGAACAAGTAAGTGATTTATTAAATCCTAAATCAATAATTTCAAAGATGATAGCTCAAGCTCACCGAGATTCTAAAAAATCTTCGAGAAAGTTTTTACTGTTTATTGGTCAGAATCGCAAAGAACCGTTAGCTATAACGAATGAGTTAGATCTACCAGTTAAGGGTCCAAGCTTCATGGGTTCATCAGAAGATGTTCAAGTTGCGATGTTTAGACTTTGTGATTTAGTCTGTATTGATGACTCTTACTTTTTCTTTGATGATGCCTAGAGCTTCTTGAAGAGTATTAAGTGCTGTCCAGATAGTGCTAGAATCTTCTCGTGAAGGTTTGCCACCAAGGAATCTTTTCTGTTTACCTTCTCTAGTCATAGCATTAGATTTACGAGATTGCAAATTACCCTTTACTCTTTTTAAAGTTATGGATGAATTTCGATTGTCAGACCTTTTAAACGATAAACCTGTGTTTGTAATTTCAAGAGAAAAAGCACCAGTCTCATTTTTTATTGATTTAGCTATCTCTTGATAAGCTTTATTTTGAGTGGTAATATAAGACACCCCTTCATTGAGCATGTTCGTTTGTAGAATAGTCTCATTGCTCTGAGAAGCACCAGCAGCATAATTCATAGCTAATGCATAAGCTTGAACGGCTTTGAAGTTATCTGTTCGATTTGATTGCAGATTACTCATTAAGGCAGGCATGAGTAATGCATCTTTTATTTCATTTTCTATTTTCTTTTTATCTGAAGGTTTAGCATTATTGTAAGCCTTTACTTTTCTTTTCAACTTCTTTGCAAGTTCGTTTTTCTGAGTCTCATCAAAGCTAGAGTTATTTTGAATGTTTTCCAAATAACTATCAACGACAGTATTCAAAGCCTGAACTTCAACTTTCTTGCCATTAACCATTGTAGATATCTTATTAGAAAGTGAGTCTACCTGCTTCCTAATCTCCATCTGTTGTCTGTTGATCTCATCAAACTCACTACGGATTTCTTTAAGATTGACAGCCTCAGAGAATCTCTTCCAAACAGGATTACCAGATCTTCCCGACATAAACTCGGCGGTATTTTTATCCGAGAAACTACCCATTACTGTCTCAGCAGATTTTGCAATGTAGTTTTTGTAGCTAATTTCACCGATATAAATCTCTTGCTCAGGGTTAAGATAACCTGCCTCCACTAAATCTTTGTAGTATTCTGCTTTACCTAAACTCTTAAAAAGCTCTTCAGCGTTAACAGGTTTAACTTTTTTTATACCCAAAGCTTTTTTGGCATCATCTCCATCATACCAGATTTCGACTGAGTCTTGTTTTCTACCTTTTCCGACAACTTCACCACTACGCACTGATAAGTCCGGTAGCCTATCTTTATTTGATACCGAAGCTACATGAAAAGCTGCTCTAATATTTTCACCCTCGTCTTCCAACAGATTCATTAGCTTATCAAACTCAGCTTGGCTCTCTAAGGGGATGGCTGAATCTTTAGCCATCTTTAGCCATGCTTCTCTATTTTCGTTCAAGGACCTAATGCCCTTTTCAATTTTAAGAGCCACATCTTTAATCATACTCAGAGCCTTTTTAGATTCGCCCTCAGAAAGCGAGTCCTTGTTCTTAAGATATGTTCTAGCTAATGCGAACAAGTCTGGTGGATACTCTAGAACATTTCCACGAATGTTGCTCTCACTTCCTGTATTGTCTGAAGCCTCCTGAATAACATTGATTACCTCAGGATCTTCACAACCTCCTATCATCCTACTTAATACTTTAGCTTGAGATCTACTAAAGACAGTGCCATCACCACCCTCGCCAAAGTCAGTATAAACTACAACATCACCCTTATCAGTTTTCTTAAATCTGTCACAAAATTCATCTGATCCTTTATCGTTTATGACGTTGGCAAGTTGAGTAGCTCGCTCTATATCAGACTGCCTAGGTTCAATTCTATAAAATTCTCCATCCTTAACAACCACTGGATAATCAGCGACCAGAGATCTTATAAGCCTCTTTGCATCACCTCTATCAGATACTCTAGCTGCCTCATCGTATAGTTCCTTAAACGGTGCTGCGGCAGCAGGATCACTGATATCAATACCTAATTCCGAAAGTTCCGAATCCAACTCCTCATCAATTACAGGTTGAACTTCTTGAGGTGCATCTGCATCAAATAGTTTGTAGAAACCTTGCAACCCATCAGATGTATCTAAGTTAAACTGACCTGGGCCACCAACCACACGACCATCTCCCCCTAATTTACCACCTTTAGTAACTCCTTTGGCCGTGATAAATACACCTACAGGCTCTCCGGTGGGAGTCTGTCCTGTTACGGGAGATCCAAACGTGAAGCGACTGGGGTCACTTTTCGCTTGAGATATTAAAGAGTCGGCCTCACCCGTTTGCTCTAGTATTAGAAGGCTCTTATTATGAACCCTGCTAAAACTTTTTAATAAATCTCTTTTATCCATAACTTATAATAGACAAATAGCCTTCTCCCTTATTTAGGGAGAAGGCTACCCGAATTAGATCTAAGAGGTTAGTTGATCTTGTCGTAATCCAAGAAGTCGAAGCGGAATGTCACTTCAACTGTGGAGAAGTCGTTCGTCGCGTAGTTCTTCTCCGAGTATCTAACACCTGTCACATACACACCGTACATTTCAATAAAGGCGTGAGGCTCATTGGTATTATCAAGCTCAAGAACAGTCATCTTTGTGGCTTTGAACGATTTATTACCAGGACCACCAGGAGCAGACAGTTTTGTCATGTCACCAGTGATGGGATCATAAATGGTCTTAAACCAGTTCCAAAGTGCAGGCGTCGTATTTGTCAGTAATTGATTGTCGAAAGTAATGGTAACCGCGTCTGGTGTAAATTTACCAGGGTAATACATTTTATCGTTAAGACGATCAACAACAATATCATCAACGGCACCACCTATGGGGCTAACTTGTTTTGCAGCAGCAGTGAGGATTTGCTGAGTCTGAGCGAACTCAGCAGGAAGTCCAAAGAACTTCACTTCAAATTGATAAGACCTAACAGCATCGAGCTTCGTGGAGAGCTTGGGAAGGCTCTTTCCAGGCTCAAAGTTCGCTCTGTAGTCATTTTTTAAGAAACTATCTACCATGATTATAATTAGTTAATGGTTGCCGATTGGCTTGTGAGGTTAACCTCGAAGACAATTGTTTCAGCAGCCTTGGTAGGCTTAATTGTCACCGAGCACCAAAGCTCATTTCTGTCAACTCTTGCGGGAGTGTTCGTTGTGGAGTCACATTTGACCGAGCCTTCAACAATGGCTCTTCTAGCCAGAAGATCATCAAGGAACGGGTTGATAGCATCTTCAACTAATTCCCAAGTGAACTGATCGTTAGGCTCAAACTGGAAAGGCTTGCCAAGCTCAAGAAGAACTTTACGTAAGTAAATCATAAGTCTACGAACGTTTACCCTATCCAAAGCGGTTGGCGCTCTTTGAGTGGTTCTTTGACCAAAGATTGTGATACCAGTGTTAGCATCGTTAGCAATAGGATTGATAGAGTTGGAATATAACGCATCTCTATCACCTTGATTAAGCTTAATCTCGGTGTCGTTTGGCTTAGTAAGACGACCTCTATTGAACCCAGCAGGGGCAAACCACGGCTCAGAAACAGCGTCAGTAAAGACGCACTGTCTTGCCGCAAAGATGGTCGGATCGTAGTACTCCTCAGCGCCCGCAAAGGGATTGAAGACTTGCACCCAAGGCCAATAGACAGCAGCGTAAGACGAGTTTAGTGCTGAATCTCTTACGTCAGACGATTGACCGTTAATCCACTTAACTGCATCTTGAACCTCAGCTAAACCAAATGGAGGGGCAACTAAAGCTAAGAAATTCTTAGAGGATTCAGCAAGTGTCACAAAAGCATTCTGAACTGTATCATCAGTAATACCAGGAAGTAATGCGATGGAGACATTTAAAGCATCATCATCAAGAGCATAGATTCCTGTCTTAGCAGCAACAGTTCCAACCAAGTCAGAAGCTGCGGTAGCACCACTGTCACCACCAGCAAGGCTATATGTACCCTCGCGGAGCTTCAAGAATCTTGGAGTACCAGCATCAGTAGTAGTACCATCACCACCTACGACACCGATGCTATTAGCTTTAGCTTCAAAGTCATTCTTAGGAGTGTATTCATTTTCTGAAGTATCTTCAATTTCAACAAATATGTACTCAGATTCACTGTTTTCCTCGTCAGCGTTTAGTAAGAATTCAATTGATTGAGCACTAGAGGGAGACAATTCAATTCTATTGAAAGACTCGACTTGAGATCCATCATTATTGATAACAATTTGATCTCTAACTGAGAGGTTGTTCACCTCAACGGAAACGCCTCTGGTCGAACCATCTCTCATGGAGCTAAGATTGTAACCTGCTCCAGGGTAAATCGAGTACACATTGGCGTTAACTGCGGAGGCTGTAAAGCCGCTCGCAGTCATGTTCTGTCCTGCATTCGTGCTTATGGCTGTTCCAACATTGCCTAAAGCAGAGAATCCAAAGTCAACATGCTGAGAAGAAACTTGAAGTGTAGCACCAGAACCCGCATATTTAGATGCTAAGAAGACAGTATCACCTTCAGCGAACGAGTAAACATCCTGATCACCTAAAACATCGGGATCAAAAGCTGCTTTAAATACCTTTGGAATAGTGTTATTAGCTACTGAGCTAACGAGTTGCACAGTCCCAGTTTCTGTGGTCACACCAGCATCATCTTTGATTGAGTAAAAGAGAGAGGATGTATCTGTGCTTAAAGTATAGCCACTAACTTGAACAGCCGGAGGAGCCGCTAAGGGCACAGTAGCAGATGCGAACGCTGAAACAGAGGCAGGAGCAATTCCTCTGACAAAGTAAAGTTGATTGGTTGCTTCTAAAATCTCTAAAGCACCTTCGATCGCTTGACCTTGTAGAGTGGTATCGGGTAATCCAAACTTTCTGATTAAGTTTTCTTGACTAGTAATTAGAGTTGGCTTGTTGACCGGGCCTTTGTTAGCGAAACCCACTATGCCTACAACACTTGAATCGATATTAGGAGTAAATATCGAAATATCGTTTTCAAGAACTACGACGGATGGACTTTTTGGAATTGCCATGATTAATTATTTTTACGGGTTTTTCTTTTAGGAGTCTCGACAACAGGCACGACCGAAACAGGGTCAGGCACAATTTTAATCTTGACCATCCTGCGATGAACCAAGTTCTCAGCGACACTACTCTTCCATTTTTCAGGAACTTCTATCTGTTGTTTGGGAGCTAAGAAAAAAGTCTTTACGCCTTCAGGTGCTCCAAAAGGAATACTGAGACCTTGCATACTTGTATTTTTGACAATTTTCATATAAAAGCTCCTACTATATTTACTATTTTTAAAATGGAAAGTTGATTAATTTACTGCCCTTGCAATGATAAGTTGGTAATAGTAAGGGTGTTACCTGCTGCTATATCAGTGTCAGTCCCAATATCCCACCAAGCATAAATTTCTTTGTTATCAGCATAAGTAAAAGCTGAGTCTACAGCACCTGCTTCAACTAATGCTACGTATCTAGCATTACTGAATGCCCCAGAAAATTGAAAAGCGTTGTTTGCAGTTTGTAAAACAGCCCTTGCTGCACTAGCACTTAGCTGTGAGGCACTTGAAACATCAAAGTTAGCTTGATCTCCCGTGCCATCTCTTAGAATCACAAGACCTGAGGTTCCTCCGAGATTACCTGATGGTAATGACGATACCACTGTACCACTAAGAGCGGCTTGCCCAGTTGAGCTAGTATCAGCATTAAGAGCGGAGGTTGCTGTATTATCTAATAGAACAACTCTAAAAGTAGCATCCACCGCACCTGAGCAAAAGAACTCTTCAAACATTCTTTGCTTACCTAAATTTGTCCAAACCATAATATAAAGCTCCAGTAATATTTAGCTTTAACTGTATTCAAAACTAACCTTAAAACATTAGGCATCAAAGTCAGAAGAAGTTGACATGTCAGAAGGTAATCCTAAATTAATACCCACATCCTGTGTTGCAATTCTTGAAAGAGTTAGATTCACTCTCCCTGCTGTCATTCCTCTATCTAGCCCAACATCGTTACCAGGGATTTCACCGTCTAACCCAGGATCAATAGTAGCAATGTATTGATTAGACAGCACTGTGACTATAGGTGATACAGACAAGTTCGTATTAACAGATGGGGGCGCTGATTCAAAATCTTTGTCTTGTGCGCTTTGAGCAGCCTCAGCCGCCCGAGCAGCAGCGTTTCTGGCTTCATCACTTACAGCATCTACCCCTCGCGTTAAACTTCTAGTAATGTTAGGACGGCCACGCTCAACTATTGTAACGTTAAAGGTAATAGGCATTATGCGTGGAACTCCTTAATCTCACCTGTATTTGTGAAGAAAAACTTAGGGCTGGGAATGTAAGTCTCAAGAGTTACGTTAATCGTTTTCTGTAAAATTCTATCTCCAGTATCCGCAGCAGTTACACTTCCTATATCTTGTTCACTGTTAATGAAAGCCTTATTGTGAACAGAAAATTGTGTTTCAATGTTTAGGTCAGGACTAAACAGAGAAAAAATACTAGACCTAATCATGTCCATATCTGCTTTGAACTTGCACCATAGATTAATATCGTAACTGATATTAATAGGTCTTGGAGGTAAGCTTAAGATTCTTGTGGCTCTTAATTTTTTCTTATCAAAATGAGTTTCACTAACAATATTTTGATATCTCATTCTTTGTGGATCACTTTCAGTACCTGCTTCCACTATAGTGAGCATGGGTAAGATAAGCGTATTATCTGCTTTTAAACGACCAGCGATCCTCTCAGGGTTGCCATGAGAGCATTTAACCTTGATTCGATTGCTATTACCGTCGATGTAATATATGTTTCCAAATATATGAAGCATACTACGTAAGCTTTCTTTGTAAACGTTATCAATAACAGGCAATAGTTTGGTGGTTGTAAGGTCTACTATTCTGTTTCTAATAGTCAATGCATCTTTATCAGGCACTAGAATCTACCTCCTACTTGATCAGGACGATCAAAGAAGTCTTGATTATGAATATCTTGAGTGTCTCTGAGAAGTTTAGCATGAACCATTAAGTGATAAACTCCATATGCTTCAAAGCTATCCTCTTGAACTTCGAATACTTCAAACTTCATTTCTTGAAACTCAGGTTGAAGCACATCGCCAATTGCAATGGAGCGACCCATCAAGTTCTCAGTGTACGATTTGTTGAATACAAACACTTGATCTATCTGCATTTCAACACCGAATTGAGAAAGATTCTCTTCTATTGGACGAGGATCATAGTGTGCCCATAAAGTTACCGGCTCATGTGCAATTGTCTTCTGCCTTGATTCCTGGTAAACATCATCAATATCATCAGATGCAATATATTCAAACACTTTAACACGAGACCCAGATAACTTAATGTTCTCATAATCTATCATGTTAAACAGATTTTTATCGTTCTTCTTTTTGAATAACGATAGTCTTGCATCTCTCTCCTCAGGAAAGTTTGTAGGAGGTGTGTTTACCTTGAATCTAGACATTAGAAAATATCAAATAACGCAGGAGGTTCAATTTCACTGGTAAGCTCTTCAACAAGCATTTCTTTTTCTCGTTGAGCTTCAGCCATTAATTCGCTTCCATTCAATCTAGTTCCACCACCAGGACCTGGGAGAGTTTGATATTTACCTCTAATGCCACCTAAGATTTCTTTACATAAAGCTAAAGCATATCTTTGTAACCAACTCTTATACGCATGGTGAAGTGTATTTGGGTCAAAAGCTCTGAACTCTAAAAGAACATCCTCATCATTCTCCTCAGGCTTAGGAAATATGTGAAGGAACTTGTTATTAACAAGCTGCCATGTAGACATTTGACCTAAAACATTTTTAACCTGCTTTAGGTATTGCTGCATGAGCAGATACTGGCTAACATTGTAATTGTTAAATAAACCAGTATTCGTAAAGAACATGATAGCGAAATCAAATTCAAGTGAGCCGGGACTTGCACCAAACTTAAAAAAGTCTCTTCGATACCAACAATCGTTTAAGTTGTCTGCAATCTCTTGAGGAAGTTCGTATACGTTAACACCAGCTTCAGTTTTAAAAACTGCATATTGAGTCATCCAATCAGGAGCGTGATACTCTAGCTTAGATATCGATTCATCAATGCAGATTTGAATTTGAAAGTCATCAAGCTCAACATCAATTATAGGATGACCAAGTTTTGCTAGAACGTAATCTTTTATCGTCCTATTAAACGTTTTAAATTCATTTACGTCTTTAGCATCTTTGTTATTAAGATCAGTATCCTTTGGACTTTTGTAATCTTTAAGCCTATTACCTCCATATGTTCCATATGAAGAACCATAAGCTCTAACAATTGGTGTTCCTACTCTGTCTCCGTACTCAGGCATATCAAATATATTTACCCTAGAAATGAAAAAAGGACTCAGTTTAAAACTGAGCCCTTTCTTCCGTTGTCATTACTCGTTGCTATTAGCTAGTGATCGAGTAGGCTGATCCGAAGGTGTTGCCATCAGCCTGCGTGTTCCTGAAGATTTCCGGCGACAGGAAGTCAGAGCCAGCACCAATGATGCGGATCACGCGGTAGAATCGCGAAGCAGGTTGGACCGCGACCTTGCCGTAACGAGTCAGGATGCCCTTTCTCGGTTGGAAGGTCTCAGGATCCACAACCGTATCCAGCGGTTGGACCGGGATGTACGGGCAGTAGAAGTAGCCAGCGTCCATCGCGTTGGCACCCTTGTAACCGACGATGATTTCATCCTCAGGGAACATCGGATCGACAATCAGGTCGTACTTGCCAGCGAACTTACCAACATATTGAACTTGACCAGCAGCCATGTTCGTCGGGCCATCAACAGCCGGGAGGCCACCCTCAAGCTTCGCAGCCGACTCAAGCATCGATGCGATGACCGGGGAGGTGATCAGGACGTTACCAGGACCACGGAGAGTGGTCTTGTAGATGTCCGTGCTGGCACGGTTGATCAGAGCCAGAACGTTCGAGAAGACATGGCCAAGCGTTTGCGGAGCAAAGCCAGCAGTGTTGTCCGAGAATCTCTTGAGATCCATGATAAAGATGTTCGAGTATCTACGGTTGATACCATCACCAACTGTGCCAGTCGAAACATCAGCTTCCTCAGCCGTCAGAGCCGAGTTGAAATCGTACTCGTAAGCACCCGCGACGAACGTACCACCAGCGACAGCGCCAGTGGATGTACCACCGATTCCGGGGAAGTTATCCGCATTGCCTTGGTACAGCGACTCAAGGTACCAGCCACCGAAACCACCACCAAGGGCAGCAGGGCCGTAAGCAATCATGCGAATGTCTTCGATGAGTTCACGATCAATTTCCAGGTTCATTTCCTTCGACAGGAGATCCGTAAGCTCGGCTTCCATGTCCAGGTTGTGGTACGCCTTGAGGTCTTGAGCAGCTTCCAGGGTCCAGAGGGCTCTCATCTTACGCTCACGCGCTTGCACGGTCTGCTTTTGGATGTGCAGGTTGACTTCAGGAATCTCTTGGTTCTTCAGTCTTTCAGCCGACGAGACCGAGTAGCCAAGGATCGATTCCTCATTCGGGAACGATGCCAGCTTACCACCCATTGTGGTCGAAGGCGATCCGTTTTGATCGTTGACTACGTTCGACACATCGAAACCACCAGTGCCAGTCACGTTATCGAGAAGCAACGGCTCAACGCCAGCGACACCAGGAACACCAAAGGTGCCTTCTTGACCAGGAGCACTGACAGAACCAATCGGGGTCTGCGTAAGGTTGCGCGGCGTGATGTTGAACTTCGAGTACATCACTTGCTCGGTCGTGTTAATAGCACGAGAGTTACCCATGTAGAAGATCTGCGAAACCGGGCCGTCCATGGCTTGGGTTGCGCCAATCTTGTTGAACACCAACTCAGGGTAAGTGCGACGGATGAGCGGGAAGGCAAACTTTTGGAAAGTACCAATCTTACCCGTGGTGGTAGCACCAGGGCTCAATTCTTCGTTCAGATTTTGCTTCGTAAATTCTTTGGCTTGGTTTTCAAAGAGACGAGCAGTCTGGTACGCGATGTGATCATCCCCGATACCTTCAAGGAGTGGTTCCCAACGCTTCAGTAATTCGTTTCTATCTATTGCGGTCATAATTAACCTCTATAACTGTTGAGTTTTTCTAACACGCCTTGATTAATCCACTCATTACCGTGGTTAGCGTGGTTTTCATTTAACTTTTCATCAGCTTCCTTCACTTTGAAGTTATCCTCACTGATGACCAGTGCCGTTTCAGAGAGCTTTCTCTCTGCGCTAGCGGATTCTTGCAGATTTTCAACTTGCGTTTGAACAGCCTGCAAAGCCTCCTCCAGCTTATGATTTTTATCGTTAGCGACCTTTGACTGGCGCTTAAGGTTGACATTCTCCTTTAAGAGCTTATCAACTTGACGCAGAAGAGCTTGATTCTTCTCTTCTTGTTGCTCGCCAAGGGACGCAAGAACTTCCATACCATTCATTTCGTCCTGGCTGGTGTTTTCTAATGCAAACATCGAGCGGACAGTTTCGAACATTTGAGCGTTACGGAATGTCTCGTTCTCAAGCTCAAGCTCTTTAATCGCTTGCTCTTTCAGTTTTTCGATGTTACCACGAATAAAAGATTGGACCTTCGTGGACAGGTCACTAACTTGCTCTTCGACGCGCTGTTCAATAATAACAGCGACAAGCTCAGATACCTTTTCCAGAGTGCTTTCATCCAAACCCTCTGGGAGATACTCAGCAACCGAATCTAAAATATCTTTTTGTTGCGACATGTTAAACCTCTATGTAGGTATGTAGGGTATTTGTATTATTTTAATACAAATTATTTCTTCTTGCCCTTTTTACCGCCAGGAGTTACCTTGCCACTACAAACAGCGGAGGCGTACATGTTAGCGTAGGCTGATGGGTAAACATCAAACTTACGCTTGGCAGCCGCTTTGCCTTTAGGGCATAACTTACCTTCAATTATTTGACCAAGCCTTTCAAAGGCTTCTCTTTTCTTAGCTCTTTTCTTAAATGTAGAAACCATGGTAGGTTTACCTCCTGGATTACCTGCTGCTCTCTTACGTCTGACAGCAGATCTTCTCTGACTTTTGCTCATGCGAGCAGCTTTCGCAGCGGGGACACACTTTGGATATCCCTTGCGTTTCTCACCTTTTTGACGACCACAGGGTTTGAAACCGCCGCCTTTCTTAGGAGCACCGATATCAACCCATTTTTGAGCTACCCATTGACGTAAGTCTTCAGACAAGTATCCTTTAACTTTTTTAGCCTGACGGGCATGAAGCTTTGAAGACTTTGCTAATTGATTAGCGACCTTCCTCAAAGTTTTTCTACCCTTATTGTCAGTCTTGTCAGTCATTTCTTATTAACTTCCTTGGGTTTCTTATCGTGATGAGCTTTGCCATTACCATTAGCATCAGATGCATCAGCAGCACCCTCAGACACGATGGATCGTAAGTTTTGCATTAAAGCCGTAGCTACGAGAGTTAACAATGCTGAAGCAACTGATACTTGATCATCAGGGATAGAACCTGTGCCAAGCATCGCAATGAAGCCACCAATTAATAAAACAAGAAGAGCAGGCGTTGTGAGAGCGATGTTAGTACGGGCTTTCTCACTAGCACTCTGAGACAACTTCAGCTTAGTTAATTCAAGCTGAATCTGATCTCTTTTGATTGCACGTTCAGCAGCCTTTTCTTCTCTCTCGCGGGCGACGACAGCTTTGTATTTTTCACGGGCGGCTCTAGCCTCCTCGCGTTTCATCTTCAATGCTGCTTTTTCGTCTTTCACAATAAATGTCTGCTTTCCGGTAGTGTAATCGTCATAGTCTTCATGTTTTGACATGGTTCATTCCTTGGGTTTATTGATTGTTTGGTTTTTTAGGCTTTACGGGTGCCCTTATTCCGGTCGCTCTAGCTCGGGCTCTAGCTGCTGCTGCTTCACCGCTTCTGCCATATTCCTTGGCCTTGAGATAAGATTTTGCCACGCGACTAAAGTCACCTTTAAGAGCATCATAAGCCTTTGAGCGGGCTGTGTCAGGTGTATCAAGACTTGGTCTCTGTGCCCCGGCTCGTGTATCCATGGCTTGTCTTCTGCGCCTATTCCCTTCATCGTATCGATCACCCCAACAAATACGCTTTAGACCCTCAACAACAGCAGCTTTAACGTCACGCTTAGGGGGCTTGGGCATTTCTGTTTGCTGACCTTTAGCTTTTGCTTCAGCTTTTGCTTTCTCAAAAGCCTCTGGGTCATCTTTAATGATCCCCTCTTCCATCGACTTTTTCTTCTTACCTT
>TARA_R100000426_G_scaffold31997_3_pt1 | contig 46533 bp, 70 predicted proteins | sample TARA_R100000426 | Tara Oceans TARA_R100000426 (sample SAMEA2620421) | marine metagenome | biome: marine biome (ENVO:00000447); feature: surface water layer (ENVO:00002042); material: "saline water (ENVO:00002010), including plankton (ENVO:xxxxxxxx)" | depth 5 m
ACGTCATTAACAGATGAACGATACTACCCCCTAATATTCGAGAAGAATGGTGAAACCATTTTTTGTCAATATGATTTAGACACAAAAATCATCTGTTTCCGTCACTGTAATTGTGATTGGAACGAGGGTGTAGACCTTAATGAGCCAGTCCTAGCGCTGGTAAAAGATATACTACAACTCGCTTTTGAGTTTACTCAAGAATAAACCCAACAATTCGTTTCCCTTGAGGCATTGCCTCTCGGGACTCATAAGTGTGATTAGAAAAATATGAACGAAGATATGAACGAAGATATAAATGAACTATTAAAAGAAAAGGCGAGCCAACTCAAAGAGTATGGGTTTGACTTAATCCCTAAACCCAATGAAGAAATCATTGGATATATTAGGATTGGTGTTGAAAAAATAACGATGAGAGAATGGATGTATCTTGTCGCTGAATACCAATAATAATGCCCAGGGCTCAATAAGTGTGATTAGAGAACTATGATTGAATTGACAATTATTCTGACAAGCTTGCTTGCGACTATGGTTTTAATACCAGCTACAGACGCAGGTTGGCGTGAAGCTATACCTGAGAAAACAATGATGAAAACCAACGGACGCGTTGATGGATTTGGCCACCTACACTTGAGCCTACCATCTTCGATTACCAAGGTTTGTGGACCAAACAGCACCTTTGCTCGTTTTGTCCGAGGCATTCTAAAAAATGAAGGCCGGACGGCTAAAGAAATTAAGCGCGTTATGCGACAATTTTTCCCTAGCCATTCACAAATCAAGAAGTTTTCAGTCGGTTTTAGCAAAAAATCTGTCAAGACTTATTACAAGTCTAGGCAAGCAATACTATTGCGCGGCTTTTGGGCTGCTGCATGTAATAATGCAGTGTTCGATGACGCGCATTGGAAAACAGGACCGGGTATGAACAATAAAATTGCGGCTATGGAATTATCAAGAGCCGAGTTTATTCGACCTGACCTAAAAACCGCGCTAAGTCACAATCTTAGCGATGAAACACTAGCTACTCTACAGAGCTTATACAACGACCAGAAGACTTTGTGCACTGTTGCCAAAGTTTTCCTGGACAAAAGACAGCTCAAGTTTGAGGATATACAGCTAGAAATGGATAAAGGTAGCTTTGGTGAAAATTTAGTCACCGAGGAAAATATTACTACCTTGTTTAGGACCCAAGCAATAAGGCGCGCTGACAAGCGCCTAGATGGAGCCCTAAAACCTTACCTTGAAGCACAAATCGGTACACTTCAGCAAAACTTTGTTGGAGAGAGCCTGATTATGCTAACAGATAGACATTCAAGTATATTTAGCACTAAGTCTAATTTATACCAAGAAATGCAAGAATTATGGGATGTTGAGCACGGAGCTGAATATGCTTCGTTAAAAGACTTGAAAGAACTAAATGAGATAAAACACGCAAACGAGAAGTGGGCCCGGGGAATCGCCCGGGACTTACAACCTGTTATGCGCCACATTTACGATGAAGGTTTGTGGACTTACGAAGTTAGCGACAAGCCAGAAGTTGAAGAATCCGTTGAAGAAGTAGAGGAAATCATTGAACCTGATATTCAAGAAGAACCTGCTGAAGTAGACGAAATACAAGACTTGCTGAGCAAGTTAAACTTATTTTAAGCAACATACCAACCAATACTGCCTAGAGCAGTATATAAGATAAGAATGGATTTAAAGACAATAATTAAGCCATTGAAATTGTGGCTAGTGCAACTAATGAAAGATAATGTACCACAATACAAAAGTCGCCCTGGGCTCTACGAAGAAGCTGCTTGGGGTTTAGCACTAGCTATGTACATGAAGTGTAGTGAAATAGGCTACGCTGAAATAATAGGGAATATAACTGAAGTAAAAGGCAAAGCCGTACGAACATCTGAAAGGACTAAAACTATTATGAAAATCCTTGCAGGTAATCGAGCTGGATTGCTAAAACGACTTTCTAATGGGAAAGTCACTACATTTCAGTTTAACATCATGACTTCCCTAGAAATACTGGCAGCAGCTGACAAAGCCGAATCGGCACAGCTTGCTGAAGCCAAGACAGATGCTATAGAGGTACCTGCATGAGCAGACTACAGAAACTATGGCAGCGGGTTAGAGGGAAACCGATTAAACCGCCACATGTCGAAGAAATAGAAAATCTACTGGTAGACTTTATGTTAAATTTAACAGAGAAATTGCACCTCGATTCACAACAAATAGTGATTGCTATGCAAGAAAGAATTAACGCAAAAGAAGTAATTAACTCGGTAGATGAAGATATTGAAAACGTCGTTAACACCTTTGGGGTGTTAGAATGACGCAAGAAGAACTAGAACCACTCTCAGATGAAGAGTGGACTCATAGGCACATTGTGCCTTACATACTAGAAAACTTGGAAAAAAGAGAAGATGAAACTTACGTAATCAAACTCGGACTATCTTATGATAGACATAAGTATAGAGACGAAGATGGAAACGCCATTAAGTTTGCATTATTCTCTAAGAAAGTAATAGAACCCCAAAACTGGGAAGCTCACTACGAGCATGTCTTTAACTTTCTAAAATTTATTAAGGCCAGAGTACATGCAAATTTTGGCCAACCAAACGCTAAAGTAACCTTTTACCTGTATACTTCAGGTGCAACTGGTTTACTTTTAGCATGGTTATACGCTTTCCATGGAAGTAAAGGAGGGAATAAAAAGCGATTTGAGACATTTAACAAACCAGAAACTTGGAAATATGTTTCTATGGTGTTTGACTCTGTCGATAAAACCTATTATCCCTTTGAAGATATATGGGGCGGCGAATAGCCAATAAGTGTATTAGAATAATATGACCGACGAAATATTTGAGAAATTGAAAGGCGTTTTAGAGCCTGGATGCCCGGCTCGGTCGTGCATTCAGTGCAAAGAAGACGTGCTAATTGGCGATTGGTTATACCAGACGCCACCAGTTATGGTAGCAAAAAAGAATGCTACATGTCAGACTCTGGACCTACATTATAATGGGTTCCGAGACTCTGAAGATGAAAAAGAACTCTACAAATATACAGAAGTAGATACCTTAACTGCTGCAGAAATAAGGCTAAAATTAAAAGAAGCGAGTCACAAAGAAGGTCAATTTTTGGCCTATAGTAATATGACTAACTTCAATTTAGGATGCGTTGTCATCAAAGGTGTAATCATAAAAAGTAGTGACATCAAGTTTGCGCTACGATATCAGACTACACAGAGCTTTAAGATAACAGCAGTAAAATATATTGACCCCTCTAATGCCCACAAATATCAAACAAATGGATTTTTGATATTAGAAGGCGATGAACATAACATCATAGTTTATGGAGAAAACATAGACTTGATGAAGGGGAAAACAGGCGCAACATCAATTGGTTACAATTGAGCCTATAAGTATGGGTAGACATTATACCACACGAAGAAAATTAGAGCTGGAAGCAAACGAGCTTCACAGACAAATTAAAAGACTAGTGACTATGAACAGGACACTAGAAACAAGAATAGAGGTGTTAGAGAGATGGATGAGAAAATCAAACTTGTAATAGCGACTGAAGAGTACATTTACATTGAAAATCTAGAACCCTCAATTAATTTAGATTATGATGCGTGGCCACAATCATGAGTTATCAAGGCAGACAAGCTAACCCTGTAACAGGGCAATTGTATTCATGTGACATGTGTCATAAAAAATATGTTGCAACGCAAGACGGCAACAGATTTTGTCAGCAAGCCTGCCGAGAACAGTGGTGGTCTTCGCGGGCAAATAGACCAGAAGTAGAGCGAGAATGTATAGTATGCAATACTAAATTCAAAACAAGTAGTAAACGAAAAACTTGTGATGATGAGTGTCATGCTATTCATGCTGCATACATAATGCAAAAATACTCGCACGAAGAGCTGGTGCAATTAATTATGTTGAATAGAGGCTATGGTTTCCATAGGTTTCTACGCACAACAAAATTAAAAGAAGACTATCTATTAATGACTATGGAATTAGCTCAAGAAGAAACGGGCGTTGACCTGTTTTCTTGGCTAAACGGGCCTGAAGGCCTAGTTCAAGTTAAATTAGATGAACATTTAGCAGCAGGCCACTCTACTCCTAGACATGTAAAAAGTAGAGGCGCATCATTGCGTAAAAAGGTCATGCTGAAACGTTATGAACAGCACAAAGCTGGCGAAGAGGTGAGCAGAAGCACCATAACAGTCGAAATAGCTCCAGAATTTAACTGGGGACCTGAAGACTTGGGGCTAAAGAACCGAAAAGCTAGAAATAGGCAGTGAATAACAATAAGTATCCTACTACGGTAGGAGGTAAAATTATGAAGAACAATGAAGAAGAAAAAATTTGGACCGAAGAAGATATCGGTATGGGCGGTGACTTATTGTCGATTGCCCGCAAAGCGTATGAAAAATTCCTTCTAAAGAGGTATGGATACGTACGCAGAGGTATTGACAATGTCGAAAAGCTAGTACATAACCAGTTCAACCCTTCTACTTCCATTCTAAAGCAGATATTGACTGAGTTAGAGAGAGAGGAGAGGCCACGGCTGGCCAGGAAAGGACAGATGAGAAGAACAGGGAGGAATCAATAATGGGTGGATGGGGACCTCCACAAGGGAGACCATCACCTGAGAAACGAGAGATATGGGATTTAGAAGCAAAAGCTAAAAAATTAGAAACTTTGCTTCAAGAAAAGAATGAACAAATCCTAGCTCTACGAGAGTATATTGAAACTCTAGAAACCCAAATAAAACGACAAAGGCCTGTTAAAAATGGCTAAATCATTGAAAGAATTAACTAAAGAACAGGACGAGCATGCAGAAAAGCTCGCTCCTGGAGACAAATTATAATACTCAAAAAAATGAGTAAACAACATTCCCGCTATGGGAATGATAAGTGTAAAAATACCAGCATGGCACTCTCAAGCCTGATGGTCTCGATACAACTCGATTCGAGGCTAAACTCCAAAGGAGTTCTAGAAATCACGAGTTCACGAGGTATCATGTTGGTATTTTTACCACCTCCGTTATGGAGGTGATAAGTGTATTAGTACCTCCCGTCAGAAGGGAACGCCATGTGCTCTCGCGAAGTGCATGGTCCCGGAAAAGCCCATGTGGAGACGGAAGAGATGGTAGGCAGCCCAGGCTGCTTGAGGTGAGAGGTGGGAATGCTACCCACTGAAATCATAAATGGCTCATCGAGGCCGGTACCTACCAAGAAGTGTATAAGTAATACTACTCCTAAAGGCGCTACAATATGAGCCAGGGAGTAAGCATAACACTCGATATGCCCCCACACTTTATGTGTATGGCTAAGAGTAACGCTAAGTGATTAGTGTATTAGTCTCTTGCAGGGACTAAGGAGGGGCACAGTCCAGTGAAAATCGAACGATAGAAACTTCGACCAGACCGGCCGTTGAAGCGATGGCATGCGTATCAAAAAATGCGTCGAAGCGACCTGTTCCTGCCCCTCCCCAACCTGCAAGATTAGTGATAAGTAGATAGGAGCAGAACAGCTCGGAACCGTGGCGGTAAACTGCCACCCGTCTGAGTTACTCCTAATATTGCCGCTTTGCAAATCCCGACGCAAAAGCGAAAGAATAGGGCATTAGTGTACTGGGTTCTCAACCCACGCAACTAATGAATTTTGAGATATTCAATAGAGCTTTCCGAAGCAAAATTGAGTATGTTAAAGGACTTGAAATAACCACGGTCTAGCCAGACTGAACTCCGGGTTATTTCTCGTAGGCTCCTTCGGTTAACGCCGAGAGAGATGGAGATTATTACCATAGATATCAAGGACCGCAAATCCAAGATATCTATGTACTGTGAATATGGCAGAAATTAGCTTCACAGCTGAAATTTGTCGTAAATACTAGTAATAAGTGGAAGCTGACTAAGTAATACTACTTAGGTCGGCGCTACAATATGAGAAGGAGACAAGGTAGCTAAGCTGCCCCTTCTTCTCAGGGAAGGAATGAAAGGCTAGCCCCCCGGGGCACAAGCCAATCGCCTTCCCACCTAGTGTATTAGTCTCTTGCAGGGGACTAAAGGGCCAAGAGACGAGGATGTTATCATGACCTCATTTTCCTTGCCCTCCCCACCTGCAAGATTAGTGTGAAAACTATTATCATATACGGCTTTACGCAAAGCTGGATAGTAGAAAGAAACATAGGATAATAGTAACCATTAAGGAATTTATAGTTGGGCGCAATTATAAATTCTGGTTACCTAAACAATCAGAAAGTCATTTATGACAGAAGATTGGCCCTACCGTGGCAGTGCCTCCCGGCGCTGTTACATAAGTAAAGAAATAGAGACACATGTCCAGACATGTGTCTCTTTTTTTTGTGTTATATATTCTCTTTTAACAAGCAGGTTCTATGACCTTGATATAAGTGGCACATTGCGTCCCACCTGCATTAAAGAGAAGACATCAAGGTCATAGAAAAGAGGGCGTACACAACCCCTGGACAGCTTTTCTGGGCGAAGACCTTTAGACCTCCAAAATCTATTGTAGTCTTGACCTAGATTGATTGCGACGAGAGTCGTTCCGGGACGTAGAGGGCTTCACAACCCTTTGGGCTCTGAGATGCAGAGTGCCACACTAGTGTATTAGAAAAAAATGTCAACAACACAGAAAATGGCAATTAAGGGTCTTACCATTGATATGGAGACCCAATTTGACTTGCTTGCTGACGCCGTTACCGAACTGGTGGGCGAAGCTGGCAAAGTTACAGTAAAAGAAAAAGGAAGTAAAGGTCTCAGAATGCAAAGCAGAGACCATATTGCTGCGAACTCTAAGTTTGCAGACATAAAGATAAGGTTCCATGGGTCGGACTCAGATGTCGGTGTCTATGTAGACGACGGCGGACAAGTTCAACTTGCATGGGATAGTTATGTTGTTAGAGGAAATCAACAACTAAAGGACACATTCGAAGGACGGTCAGACCGAAATACCTTTGAGAAGAATCTAAACGCCATGGTTGTGGCGAAGACTCTGGAACAGGCGGCTATCGAAAGAGGCATGGTAAGCCTAGGAGTTAAGAGAGTGTCTAAAACTAAAACATCCGGCCAATTTGAAGTGACCATACAAACTGGTTCACTCGGCATGGAGAAGAAAGATAAGAACAAGCTTGGCGGCTCATTAGGAGGATTCTAAATGGGAACTGTCAAAATTATTATTACAGAAGACGGCAATTTCGAAGTAGAGGCTGTTGCAGGATTTGAAGGCAAAGCATGTCAAGAAGCTATAGATAAGATTCTTGATGGCCTTCCAAGCAACTTCCAGTTTGAAACTATTGAAACTGTCAGGCACGGTAACTACAACGTAGCTCAAAAGGAGCCTAAGCAGGCTTACACACAAGAGCTAGGTGACTGATGTTACCAATAAGGAACGGTAAATGTACCCTTGAGGGGGTAAAACCCCAATGAAAAGGAAATATGTTTCAGGCTTGCGCCTTTAACATGTGATTGAAAATTAATACGACACATTACGATTAATACGACCAGAACATCACGATACGCACACATGTCTTCAGGCGCAAGCCTGAAACATAGAAGCTTATGCTAGGAAGTACACTGTAAGGTACTAGAGATGGAACTAAGACCATATTATGATAGGTGAGTCTCGCACTAGAGAGACAATCTTGTCTCGCACTATAGAGACAAGAGACCTAGAAGAATTGTTTTAACTATTGATAGAGATTCAATACTCTGTAAGAAGACTAAAACATCTTTGCAGTAGTTGAAGAGCCATTCAGATGGTATGAAGAACCTATCGTCATTGAGCCAGAGAAGAACGAAACATTCTGTTAACGTTCTAGGTACCTGGACAAGAGACGGATTCTAGCTGCAGAGCTAGCTATTGTACGTCTAGAGCTCTAGGGACCTTTCTTGGAGTGCTATAGGACGTGAAAGAAATTACAACCAGAGAACCACAGGCTCTCAGTACAACGTTTTGGGAAAACCCAGTGCCATCAGACCATCACAGAAGGTGGCTTAAAGTGCAGCTTTCCCAGCTGCATGGAATGGAAAAACTACGTAGTTCTCCAATTTGACACATGTCATATTAGGATATACTACAGTTGTAATGTATACCACCCAGGTCGACTGTATTCCACTGTCCTCCAACAGGGAGTGACCTTTGGATTCACAACCTATGGACATCTGCTGCTGAAGAAGATGGAAGGTGTCCTGAACGGAATTTAATGACTAAATCACAATTAAGACACGTGTTATTAGCAAAACTAATAGCCCGTTGGTCGCAGAAAAAGTACCATGGAAGCACAACTGTTTGCGATGTTTGACTTACGACGTCTTGCAAAGGACGCTTGTGAAAATGATGTTGTCAACGACCGAGTTGAGATGGCTCCTCCAACACCTGATGTTGGAAGAAGAGTTTTCGAAACGAGGAACTTCCAATCTTATTCAACAATAGAAGGTAGCTGTTAACCGCTTAAGTTAACTAGTTATTACCAAGGAATCTTGCTTGCCCCCTTGGGCAGGCCTAGTAAAACAACTCAAAGTTCTTCTTGAAGACGAGTTATTGTACTAATTGTACTAGTACGAAATTACTAGAAAGATTACACTGTTTAACATGTTAATCTCAGATAAAGTATGTGCATTTCGTACATGCATCTTGTTGAAGACCTAACATCCAACAAGATATCTGTCTTCTTTGGGACCGAAGTTGACCAGAAACTGAAGTTCATGTTGACAATTATGTACTTTTCTCAGTAGACAGGTGTCAAAAACACCTTCCTACCGGTTACCAACGCAATGTTCGAGAAGAACTGACTTCGCCATCTCGGCGAGTAGCTCGAATAAGCTTCTGACAGCGCTGCCTCAATCTGGGCACGGGGACTGCAAGTTCCTGCACCAGGTGCGCAGCCGCACAGATGCTTTATCATGAATATAACCGCACGTGTCATGCATGGTGGGTCGATATACGCTTTTCCTGTCCGGGAAGCCGCATGTCGCCCAATGCTGCCGATTCCACCAGTGTACAGAATTGTATTAGAAAAAAGTGATAAATATGTCTAAGAAAATAGATTATAAATCATTTAGTGACCCAAATGGCAACGCCGACGGAGTCGCTAGAATATCAAGCCTAGTCGGTGCAACAGAAACGACTATGCTAATAAGAACACCAGCGCAAATAGATACTACCAATGAGATAGTAACTCTAGCTGTAACAGAAGCCGCCCGTAACTTTGGGCCTAAATGGCAAAAAGAGCGACCACAGGTCATAGTAACTAGCTTTACTAGTGCACCTCAAGAATATCGCTTGATTAAAGGAGAAAGAACCACTAGACCAGATGGTTCCTCTGCTATGTCATTTACCACTCCTGTTGAAGGCAATGGTGATTATGATTGGGCTAATGACCAAGGAAAGGTCATGCCCTATGGAGACCCGATAGACTGTAATGATGAGTTTTTGGAAGATATACCAAAAAGCGCTCACAAAGTCTTGGGGGCAACAAAGAGAGTAAAGTTTGGAGTAACAATGAACGCAGAAGCAATTGCCCAAACTTTGATGAAGTCTATTACTGACTTTGACTCTGCAAAAGAAGGACGCGGACGTATTTATGTCGTGCAAGGTGCTGAAAACTTTTTAGGTTTTACAACCTTTAACGAACACATCCGCAAACAAACTGAATACTATCGTAACATATACGTTAATGGTATTGCAATTATTCTGCTGGTTCCACCGAGTTATACAGATACTCCGGATTGTTTGAAAGAAGTTGCCTTTACCATAGATTGGAAGAGGCCTAACAAAACTTACTGGCGTGAAACTATACAAGATTACGTCAATATCAAACAGATGAAAATGGACCAAGATGACAAAGGGAATCCAATAGTAGGAATTTCACCGCAAGAACTTGAAAGATGTGTCAGTGCCAACGCCGGTATGACACGTGCTAGAGGGGAAGCGTCTCTACTTATCTGTGTCTCAGAACACAGTAAAATAATTCCTGAAGTTATACTAAAAGAAAAGGCGAGCCAAATCAGAGATTATGGGCTCACCTTGATAACCCCTAAACCCAATGAAGAAATTGGTGGACTGCAGCGATTCCAGGAATTTCTGGATGTAGAAGTTGCATGTTCTACTCCCGAAGCTATCGGCTTCGGATTAAAAGGTAGCCGTATGGTGATATTTGCTGGACCGCCAGGTACCGGTAAATCACTTGCGGTAAAAGTATTGGCCAAACGCACTGCTAGACCTTTGATTAGGCTAGGTGCAACTGACCTTCGCAAGAAGTATGTCGGAGAAGGCCCTAAAATGCTTAAGCTGGCTATAGAGCTGGCCGCGTCAATGGATGGTATCATCTGGATTGACGAGGTCGAAAAGCTAGTACAAAATGTCTCGGCTGATAGAGATGGAGGTTCTAATACTTCCATGTTATCACTGCTATTGACAGAGATTCAAGAAAATGAGTCTAACATTATGTTTGCATTTACTGCTAACCGTGTCGAAATGCTCCCACCAGAGTTCGTCGACCGCAGTAATGCAAAATTTTTGTTTGGATATCCTGCATCGGAAGAGCAACTCGAGATTCTCGAGATTTGCGTTCGTAGATTTACGTATTTCGATGGTGATAAAGAGATTCCTCGGAATCCTGACGACTATCCGTTAGAGAAACTTTTGAAGTATACTGACGGTGCTAATGGTCGACAAATCGCTAATGCAGTTGAACTTGCATTCAAGCTTGCGTTTGAACGTTCGAGAGGACGAGAAGAACCAGGCCTAGACGATTTTATAGAGGCTATCAATAGAAACTCAATGAACTCTACTCCTCAAAAGGAGCTAGAGCTGATACGCGACAACTGTCTAAATCGCGGGTTCTTACCCGCCAACACCGAAACCGAAGAGGAGGCTGAAGTGGTCGACTACGGCGAGGTTGGAATAGCAGGTCGTGCTTGAAACAACCAGGGGAGGTAACTCCCCAATAAGTGTAAAGCCCTATGGGCACAGATTCCAGCGTTACTGCTGGATTTTTTTTATATTATAAGTGAACTCTTTAGACAAAATTAAAGAAGATTTAGCTTGGCTTGCTGAAGCCAAGGAAGAAATGAAAATCGTTGAAAAACGAGTAAAAGCATTGCAGCAGAAAATATTGGAAGCTGCTAAAGAGCTTAAGATGCGCGGCAAAGTTGAATTTAACTATGCTGGCAAATATTACGAAGCCTCTTTGAATATAGATAGAATTAGGATTAAAAATCCTACTATCGACGACCTTAAGGAACACATCCGTAAACTGCTCCCTGAAGGAGAACAAAGTGCGGAAAATGCCGATAAGGAGTGGAAGTCGCTATGCGTCGAAGCCCCAATGAATGACTCGGTAACTTTGAAAGAAGTCGTAGGTCCTATCAAGGAAGAGGAATCGAAGAAGCTAGAGGCTTAATTATGCCTGGAGTTTCTAAGAAAAACAGAATAGCTGCTATTTTACTAGGCTCAGATAAGCCTTTGACAGCAGCACAAATTGTAGATAGGTGGCCTACTAAGTGGGTGCCTAACACTAACACTGTAACCGGTTTGTTGAAGAGCGACAAAAGATTCTTTCAATCCGGGATTACTAGAGAGCTAAAAAGAACTAGAAATGGTGTCGCTGTTTTATGGACACACATTGACCACAAATCAATATCACTTGAAGAGGAGGAGTAATCAATGAGTAGCAACAAACAGCAAAGTACATCAACTACTAGTCTATCCGATAGTTTAGTGCTTACTAAACGTGAGATTGAATTAGCAAAAAGACAAGCGATAAAGGAATTGAGTTCTTTGCCGCTATTTGTTAAAAACGGTGAGCGCTTACACTCAAATTTATCTGCCGACGACAAAAAGGCAGATGAAGAGATAGTAAGAACTGCGCTTACTAGTATACAAGATATGCATATAACACAGTCAAGTATTACTGTTTTGATTAAGGCCCTACACAGATTTGGGGCCGAAGCAAAGTATGATACTATAGTTGACTTAGAAAGTGCATGATAAGATGTCGGTATGGAAACTAATTGACCGAGACCTAGAAATACTAAAACACGAAGATTGTTTAGGTATTTTAGGCTATTATGAATCCCTCTTAAAAGACGGGATAAAAACGAATGAGTCGATTCCTAGTGAAGATAGGAAGCGATTTTATCAAGTGCCAGCAGGGAGTAGAGTCCCGCATTTAGTAGTTAGAAATAACATAGAGGGCACTATAGACAAATCCGTTGTTGAAGGCTTTGATAAGCTATTTCAAGAGGGGATAAAGGTAGTGGGAGCATTGACCAATGTCGATGGAGACCACAAAGAATTGAAACAAAAGTTCGAAGACCGAGAATTTAAGCCCGGCGAAGAACGTATAGAACAAAGATTGATGATAGAATGTATCTTTTGGTATCGCGCTAGACTGCTTAGACAGCGACAGCGTGAAACCAAGCATAAGGATATATTCTCTACCGTCAATCATGAGTTAGATACTCTAAAGAAAGATATGCAGACTTTTATTGACTTTACAGTACAAGCTTCGATGATTAGCTTCGCAGAGTTCCTAGAACGCGCGGGCTATCCTAAAGAGGCTGCAACCGCTGTTAAAGTCAGCATCATAACTTTGCATACTCTTGGGGGCGTTGTTGTCGACTCTGAGGAAGACCTAGAGAAGATGAGAAGCCTAGAAGATAGAGTAGAAAAGAAAAAGAAAGAATATTTCGACCCATCATATATGTGATGCGGATAAGTGTCAATTGAAGTAAAGATTGAAGCAGAAACCCCAGAGGAGTTCAAAGAAGTCGTCAAGACTCTTTTCGGACACCTTATTGAGGGTCAAAAAGTAACACAAGTTACTAAAAAAGAACAGAAACAAGAGACTGTTCATGATTGGACTGCAAAGCTTGCCAAGAAAACCAAGGTAGCAATGGCCGAGAAAAAGAATAACATGCAGGTATGGACTAGTGCCTTATATGGATGGGATGATGAAAACGGCTTCTTTGTACCTAACTGGGAAGAACAAGATATAATTGCAGAAATGAAGGAAAGATTAGCAGACGGAACCAAACCTGGGGCCGTTGCTGATATTCTAAACAGTAGAGGCGTGACAGGCAAAAAAGGAGGAAAATGGTATCGTAATCAAATATTGAGGACGGTAGAACAAGACTTCCATAAAAACCTAGATAAATTTACACGCCCAGATAAGCCAATGAAGGCTATGCCAAAACCAACTATGGCCTCTAAGTCTATAGAGGGCAAAACCGTTACAGTTAAACTTGCTCGCAGATATACTGACCGCAACACTCCGTTTGGATGGAGAAGAGATGTTAATGGCCTCATTTACCCTAATGAGGAAGAGCAGCAAGTTATAACTCAATGGATGGCAGATGTAGCTACAACTTCTTACCACGAAGTTGCGAAGAAAGCTACGAAAAAGAAAATAGGAACACAGCGAATCAAGAGTAAGAAATGGAAAGGCCCAGAAATCAAGAGGATTTTGGACAATCCTATCCATTTACACTACGCTAGTGCTAGGGCAAAGGGTATTTCGCTAGACGAATACATTGCTGCTCTAAAACCTAAAAGGGTTATATCTGAACCTAAGAAGAAAGATAAATCCCAGGACGCTATAAATTACACCAAGCGTCTGAAAAAGAAAAAAGAAAAGAAAAAGAGTAAAGCTAAGGCTAAAGTGCGCGATGCACGACCAGTTTCACTAGAGGATTTGCCGACAGCAATCGAAACAGTAACTGAGAGAAAGCCTACTTTTGGTGCAGCGCAGAAATTTAATGAGTGGCTTCCGTCGAATCTACGATTAAAACTAGCTGACCAAGCACAGTTTATACTCGCATCTAAGCTGATAGAAGAGCACCTGGCAGCGGAGGGTATCCCCCTTCAAGAACTGACCAGAACAAGACTTCTACTCAGCCCAGAGTATTTGACATGTGTCAAAATGTATTTCAATATGTATGATAACCAGAACCCTGGATTATTTACATGCAACCCTTACGAAGACGACTGTTTACTTATGATACACAACGTTGCAAGGGCAGCTGACTTACCGGAGCTGGAAAAGATTGAGTGAATACGCTGAAATTTTCTTCAAAGGTGACCATTTAGATATGGATATACCAGAAGAAGGTTGTATAGTTACTCTTTCTATAGAGGATGTGCAAGGCACTAGATTCGATTCTATGACTTGTACGACCGGTTTAGGAAAAGATACATACTCACTAGACCTCACTTGGTCTCCTTCCCGTGCAGGGGAGGAAAGAATAAAATGGACAACTCTGAATAATCAGCCGATTAATTCTAAGGAACATCCACTTTATGGGACAAAGAATGAGGCACCTGGATTATACCACGAAGAGCTCCCGGCAGGCTGTTATATCTGCACTAGCTCTGAAATGGTGTAAACCAATAAGAACACCATGGTAGTTAAAGTTGAAATAACCATAGAAGGGGAAGTTACCGATATCCGAGAGATTTTCGGTATAATGCCCTCAATTAACGCTCCTGTGATTGAGCAGAAGCAAATAGAACCAGTGAAAGAAATCACTGAAGTTAAAGAGGAGCCAGTAGTTACTGCAGCTCCGAAAAAGAGGCGAAAAAATCGTCGGAGAATAATGCCAGATACTCCTGAAGGAGAAGCGGTAATTATACACAACAAAAATGGACACCAAGTGTCCTGGATAGCCAACAAAGTAGGAAGAACATATCGACAGGTATGGGATTTCTTGAAGGATAACGGCTATGAAATTAACAAAAAAACGAGCTGAGGCTCGATAAGTGAAACTTGAAGAAATGCAAGAGAAGTTGCTATTGGCCTCTGAAGACTTAGTCAAAGAGACCAAAAGAATAGCAGACACGTTGGAAACCCTTGTTAATATGATTAACGGGGTTCAACCAAAAGAACTAGCCGAAATGGCTAAGAAACACAAACAAGAAAGAGCTAATGCAAGGAGGAAGAAAAAATGAGTAATCAATTTACTAAGGTTGCTCAAGAAATAGGATGTAGCCCACTATATATTGAGTTCGAGCGACTCCCTGTTACCTTCTCCCAGATAGCGTTACTGGCAGGACTAACTATAACACGGCCCGAACAACAAACCGGGCCGAATTATGATGGACACACAGTCAATGACTATGACTTGTGCGTAGAGACGGGGCCTGAAGGTACAGTTATTACCTTCAATCATACCCAAAGTTTCGGCACAGCAGAAATAGTATTTGATGCACCGATTTACCGGAAAAACAGTCGACACATAATTCACACTTTGATTAGTTTTAGTCCAGGTGACTTTCGCCCTACAAAGGATGGCAGACATGCTACTTTGGCACTGGGTGATATGGGATTACTAATTAGCTCTACAGACGATGACGAGATGCAAGAAAAGTATGGCGTCATGGCAATGAGAAGAAATCAATGGGGCTATAACAACCGCGGAAATCAAGGTAGTTTAGGCTTCAGAAGAAGAACCACTGGAGGTATTGATGTACAGTACCAGTGGAATAAAGACAGCCACGTTTTTGGCTGGCAGGACCGCTTCAATACAACAACGACCATCCCGTCGTTTGGTATAGAAAATCCTGTAAGAATTAAACCAACTTTCGAGGCGACTATGCCTTGGAACGATTTTAAGAAAATGCTTAACAAAGCAGGCAGAGCAAAAGATTCTGGTGGCGCCCTTTATTGGGCTTATACGCCAGACACTCGTAGATTCTATACTTTAGGTCTCCATGAAGATGGGACAGTATCTAAAGAAGGAAGAAACAGCGCTGCGGAAGTTTGGGTAGATAGCGCTATCCAAGAGCGTGTCAGTGGAACATTGCCCTATAGACCATGGGGCGAAGCGGTAGTTAACCGTTACAAAAATGCTGACAGAGCCGGAGTAGGGATTGACGAAGAGGGTCGACAATACGTCTGTATTTACTACAGCTGGGGTCACATACGTTACAACTATGTGTCTTTCAGTCACGCACGTATTGGACCTGGTAGTGAATTGCCAGAAGGAGGAACTAGGACAACTAGGCGGGAAACCGAGCCTTCTTATTTCACTAACTTTGACCTTACTTTTGAATACTCTCCTTATGACGAGGATGAAGAGTTTTTCTTAAACAAATGGTATAATGTATTTCTATCGACTCAAGAGGCTAAGGTTTCAAGACCTAAAGTGCCAAAGAGAGGAGAAATACTACAATGGTGGACTGTATTTTGTCAATATGCTGACGAGATTACAGACCAAGATGAAATACTCGCTAGAAAAATTCTAAGCTGAGTAATAAGTGTTGAATTACTGGTTGCCCTTGTTTATCAAGCGGGTAACCGGCGCAACCAGCTCCGCTTTTGCGGATTGACACCCGGAGGGCTTAGTCCCGAAGGGTATTAGAGTAAAATGAAGTTGAAAAGCAACGCAAGAATAGGTTGGAGGTATCATGATGACCTGTGGGAGGATATTTCTCCTCGGGCCCAAGATATCATCAAACCAATCATAGCTATTGGAATAAATACACCGAAAATGGTTAAGGAGCGTCTCATGGAAGAGATGCCAGAATTGTTCGACCAAAGATTTAACGCGCTTTGTGCGAGAATGGGTAGAACTACAAAAAGTCCTTTTTGGCAATACAAAGAGGACTTTGACCTAGTATGTTCAAGAGCATCTAGATTTAATTATGCTAGCCGTAAAGTAATACATGACTTACAAAAAGCGATAGATGACTCTGTGTATAGATACAACCAATGGAAACAAAATGGAACAGTAACTCTGGATTATTATGACCTGAGTGCTGAAATAACAACGGTGGCTCACCAATGAGCCGCTTGATTGAACGAGACGGAGGCGATATCTTATCGCCTTCTATCGTATATCAAAATGAACTCCCTTACATACGAGGCGAGTTTAACAAGACTGGAGAAAGGGTTTTCTTTTCTCCAGTAGATTTTGCTTTGAATGGACCTAAAGATGGAGATGAAATAGTTAAAGTTCATCCCTGGTTTAGAAAAACGCTACGTTTGAAAGTTATCGAGCGAGTGTATTCTAATAAAAATCAAGAGGTCCCTATGTATATGACTCTAAATATACAATCAGAAAAAGACGATAAAACTAGAGACTTGGGTCTTGTAGATATTATTGTCTATTTATGTCCTGAAGTAATCGAACGGTATAACCTTAAAACGTTAGACTCCAGATACTTCAGGCAATTTGCTATTTACCCACAATGGTGGCTCGATGACTATACAATTACTGGTTCATCGGCTACTAACGACTTAACACGTGCAGTTAGCCTATTAACTGGCTTATGCACACATACGTTGGTGAGTGGCTATGTCTGATGATAATAAGAGAATTATAAAACTAATAAGAGAGCGCATGAAAAAGGGCAAGAAAGCCTATGGACATGGACTCAGAGTACATGATGACACTAGAACATGGGGGACAGAAATTGACTCCTGGACTGAGATGGGTCTTGAGGAAGCTCTTGACCTGAACATTTACTTGTCAGCGCAGTTGCTAAGAATTCAAGATGCTGAAAAGGCACGTGAAGAATTAGATAAGCGGCGCGCAGAACATGTACTAAAAATGGCAGAAGAGCTAAAGCGATATCAGGAAAAGTATGGTCTGTTAGACGATACAGATTTTCCTGAGCTTAGCTGAGCCAATAAGAATGGTAGTTATTGAGAGAAAAACTAATCATATCACCAAACTATGGCCTCGTAGCAAGACGATTGCCAGTACTGGTGAAAAAATACAAGTGCTAGAAGTTAAGATTGATTCTTACACTATCTCTGCACTAGAAAGGATACTAGCTCATGCTAAACAAAGGCATGAACTAGCGAAAAACACTATTGGTACAGATTACCAAGATAGTAAGAGTCTTTCTGCCGAAGAGCAGAAACTGAACTCTAGAATCCTGCCAAAGTTACAAATTTGGCCAGGAGACAAGAATGTAGCGGAGCTAAAATACTTCGAGGAAAGAGTCGAAATAGAAGATAACCCCGAAAGCTCTACAGAAGCTACAGAAGACGAATTTGCAGCAGGCTTCAGTCTGTTCGGCTAATTTAACTATGTTACTGGGTCTCTTTCGAGGCTTGGTAACTTATAAGAGAACAATGGATAAAATTGAAATGTTTTTGAAATATCCGTCTTTGTTTTTGGACACGAATATGTCTGCGCGCCAATTTGGCCCGCCGCATTCTCGTGGCAATAACCTAAGAATAGACGGAAATGCGTCAGGAACGGTTGATGGTCTGCTTTTTGTTAGCGGACTTCCTCGTAGACTTTCCTCAGATAGTTATTACTCGTCTGGGATGGTTTGCGGTCTGGAATCATTACCAGAAGTAACCGTTTCTAAAGAAGGACGCTATGATGTAAAATACAAAACGCAGAAATTAATATATGAAACTAACAGCTATAGTATTGGAGGAAGAAATTATCAAAACTTCAGTAAAATTATGTTTCAGGATATTAAAACTACTGCGTTTGTAGATAATATGCCGGGTGCAAAAGAAATAATGCAGCGGTATGTACAAGAATATCCGTTTGATGATAGTCAATCTGGCTGGAACACGGATTTAAGACCAGTTTTGTTCCCTATCGAAGTAACTAGTGACCAACTAGAAAAAGTTGATAGGCAACTAAGTGAAATAATCAACCATCATATTAATGGCCCTGAAGTTTTCACACCTGGTAAAAATTATACCTATGATTTACAACTGCCTGCTAAAACGGGCATTGATGTGATGCATAGGCAAAATAATACTAGCCACCCAATGACGCCTACGATAACATGGTGGGCTCCTAAAAAGAGCACACCCAGGCTTAGTCGAGGTGGCAGTGTAAAACAACCATATTATGCTAAAGATGCTGTTAGTGATTTTGAGGTTTCATTCAATATTAATAACGAGCACCAAGAAAAGCATACGATTTACTTACTTGTGTCGTGGCAGAACCCTACTTATGATGGGCGTTCACGAGCAGGCGGCATGGGAGGTAATAGTGGAAGGCTGGTTTACCCAGTGATACAGGGTTTAATGCTTAAATATCATATCCCTGGATTAACTACCAGATGCAGGAACTTTGCCACAGATACTAACGAAGGCCTGCAAATACTACACAAAAGAAAGGTAACAGATAGGACAAAGAAAAGGCCTTCGCAAGGAACCTACAAAGGAAAATACGAAGGTTATGAAACCATCACATATAATGGGAAAACCTACTTTTCGCTCTCTAATGAGTACGCCTTAAGTGCTCACATGAGTGATTGTTTACCGAATATAACAACCCACCCTAGTAAAGACGGAAGGCTTCCTATGCACTTATCTGCATATGAAGCGTTAGAACGTCCTAGCGTGGAAGTTAAACCACTACAAGTTGGACATTTGGAACTGCGTCGTCTTGGCGCTCCAGATAAGAAGCTTGTTGGCGCAGAAATACTGAGTGATTTACTGATGCCAAGTATGCCGGATATTATTCTAAATATAGATACCCCGATTAAAGTAACAGACAATGAAACCTATGTTTCAGGAGAAGTATGTTATGGACATTGCGTCGAAGGGGAAACCGATGGACATGTAAGTGTCGCAGTCCCTGCTGGGCTCTACACCGTTAAGCGAGTAGAGCGATGCTCATTGGGCCACGATGTTGGCCGAGCAGAATATGTACAGGGGTTCGGAGATATATGTAATGAAGTAATTACTATCCGTAAAATGTTAACGCAACTTAATGTAGCGTATGACGAAATACGAGCTAATTATGTAGGCAGCGCGCCTACTAAGCCAACTAACACAGGTCAGACTAACTCTGCTTTATGGAGGTTAGGCTGAGCCTATAAGAGTAAAATGACAGAAGAAAATCTGAATAATGAGATAAACTCCGAAGAAGGAGTAGTACTCGCAAACACGAGTTTACCATCAATAGGCTTTCTAGTAAGCTTTGCAATTTACGATGGTAGTGTAAAAATGGATGACTTCGTGCAATCTTTGCGCGATGACTGGAGCGAAAGCGGAGGCACAGAATTTAATCAACAATTCAAAAGGCTAATCCCAAAAGCTAGAACAGGAGGCAGTGCCTTTTCACTAGCAGTTAAGTCGCTACAAAGTAAGAGAAAGAAAGTAGTCTTGGATAATCCAGACGAGCCTCTTACTAACAATCCAGAAAAAATGCGAGTCAAACAAAATGGGGAATATGGATATACTCTACAATGGAGTGTTATCCCCCTAACAAAAAATAGAGAATATGCTCTAAGAAAAACTAGAGAAGGATATATTGACGGACAACCTAAAAAGCAGATATACGAAAGTACTGTTTATCGAATCAGGTTATCGTCAAATAATGCCAGTTCCTTTGCCCGTAAGTGGTCAAAGGATTATCGAGCATATGTATGGAATGGAGAAAGCGAGCCTAATACAAACGACCTACGTAATTTAGTTATTGTAGAGCCAATGAAGGCTTCTTCGCTCCCCGAAGACGGGCGTTTTATGCGCTTAGCACAAGAACGTCTTAGAAATGCATTTGTGCAGGCTTGTACCTGCTTAGATGACGACAAACTACGAAAGAAAGTAAGAGACGTGTTGAAAGAAAGGTATGGTGGAATTTTACCCCATGCTTCTAGCGGCGCTAATTACTTTATTCACGACCCTGGCAAAAAGAGATTGCCTTACCTAGAAAGGATGCAGGAAGTTGTTACTAAATTTTCTGAAATGGCTAACTTCGCTAATACTGACGCGATGTGGGTCGCTGGATACGCATGGTGGGACAGTGAAGAATCTGATGAACTCCCGATTCCTTCACACTCTCGCTCTGCTATGAGAATACTTACTTATGGTTCGTCCAAAGCTCAGCTTGACGATATCAAAGTAATGTACATTGAAAACATGCAAGGTGCACAAGCAAAGTATTACGAGCTTGTGCAACAAATGCTACAAAATGGTGAAATCGACGAAGATATACTCAACGAAAAAAGAAAGGAAGTCGTCAAAGCTCTTGCCAAAGCGACCGTAGACTTGGATGCTGATACAGTTAAACAAGCTACTGCAGCTTATCAAGAAGTTAAGACACAACTTTCTGGACGTCTAGCAAATGTTTGGACGCCTGACGAGAGAACTAGCGAGGCTGAGAAGGCTCGTATCAATACTAGAATTAGTAGACTATTATCTTTTGAAATGGAACCTGTCACCGAATAGTGACAATAAGGTGGAACCGACTGGATTACCAGTGATGAGGCTACGGCCAATGAAATATATGTCAGCAGTGCTTGACACATGTCAAAATCAACACAGATACGCGAGATTTGCTAAATTCACACCCCTGCAAAGCTACCTCGCGTCGTTAAGATTCGCCATGATACGCACAAAGCACAATAAACACGCAACGATAGACCTAAGCGCTCAGTAGACTTTGCATGAATTTGCAAATCCTGATACGCTAGTTTCTTCGATGATTTCTGACATGTGTCAGGTCCCACCGCCTTAGTGTGGATTACTAAAAATACCAGATGCACAGCTATCAAAAAAGATGGCACCAGATGTAAAATAACCTGTCCGCCCGGAGAGACAAGATGTGAGCACCACAGTTATGAGGTGTCTTCTTTTCTAAGAAATCCGGCAATAGCGATGGGACTTCTAACGCAGTATTTTCCAAAAAATCACCACCCAGCTTGTGACAGGACTGGGCAGAATGATTGTAACTGTCCCGATAAACCAATCGGGCAAATTCTGATTGAGAGTGTCAACCGAGCCATGAAGGCTTCGTTGGAAGACACTCCAGAATATAAAGAGGAGCAGCGTCAGCGCTATGAATTGCTAACTACTATTATTGGCAACGCGTATGACGATATGACAGTTGATGACATGTGGCTTCCTCCGCAATCACAATGGCGACAATTTAGGTTCCAAGTATGGGACAGTAAAAGTCGTAAATTGGTATGGAAGAAAGTTTTTGATAACTTTCGCAATACTCAAGAAGGTAAGAAAGCGTTACTTAGGCGGCTTAGAGAGATGAAGCCGCTAAAAGTATTCTACATGACTTCTAAATTCCTGAATCCAAGAAGTGTAGGGCCTGACCCTAACTCTAAATCAGGATACAAGAAGTTCAAGAAAAAAGGACTAATGAGACATTACAATAACACATTCTTAGGACAGGAACTGTACTTTGATGTAGATTTCAAGATGGACTCATTTGATGACTCAGCACAGATGACTAAAAGGGTAGTTAAGTGGCTGATGAAAAAATTTAACGTTACTCCAGAAGACCTAACTATCGTATTTAGCGGTGGTAAGGGATTCCACGTAATATGGTATGGCTGGGATATTTCTAAAGCAAACCCACGCCATCAACAAATATATGAAAATATCATGAAGGGCAACAAAGTGCCCTCAGTGTACTTGCAAAAATTGCACAAGACGATAAAAACCGAGTACATAGAAGAACTAAAGGCAGAGGGAATTCTAGTTGATTATGAAGTAACTAGAGACCCTAGGAGAATTATCAGACTGCCTGGAACAATTCACCACAAGGGACGGCCTTGTAAAATTATTAGCTATGAAGAGCTAGATAATTTTCAGGTTCCAGATTCACTATGGTGAATATAAGTATGACAGTTGTAAATAGACTATCAGATAAAAGCATGATTGGCTCCAGCGGAGCTGAGGATAATGCTATAATACAAAAAATAGACCAATTTAGGAAGGAGCACAAGCACCTAAACCACATTATTGGTTGCTATAAAGAATTAAAGGCAAGCCAGAACTGGCATAATACAAGCCAGATAGGAGGATATCTAAACAGATGGCTAACCCGTTGCGGTTACAGAGCAGATATTCCTAAAGACAAACTAAAAAACCTAGGATTCAGTGCAAAAGACATTGATGACCTCTTCGCGGAGTATCCTGGTTTAGTTAAAACCGAACTAGCTCAGTATATTTCAGAGCTACATTACCATGTGATTAATGAATCAGAATGGAATGAAATCGAAGAAAAGCCAATCGCCAAAATGATAAAAAATGACGAGTGGCTCGATGAAGGTGATAGTACAGTACACTTAGGTAGACTGATAGACACCTTAAAGCGTATACAGAGAAATTATGATGTGTACCATATTGTGTATTCGATACTCCCAGAGGAGAACGATTTACACCATTTAACAAGTAACCCTTCTCCCCCTATGAGGAAGAAGGCAGGCAAATAAGCCTGATAAGTGACAATCGAAATAAGGATTGAATTAGACGACCACTGGCAGGTATATACTGACAGAGAAGGTCGCAGATATGCTACTACATTAGTAGAAGAAGATGATGTGGAGTGGATTACTGCCAATCTGTTTAAGATGGGCAAGGAAGGGTATGGAACCCATCACCACAACAGCGCATCAATAATAATAAAAAATGATGAAAATGAAGAAGAGGTTTCGACTAGAATTTCAGTCGGAGACCCAAGAGGTGGCTTTGTAATGGAGTCTCGTGTTAATGAGACCGGACATTATCTAAGCGTACCTACTAACCAAGACTCTCTTCCACACATTGATGATATGGAAGAAAGAGGAAAGGGCTTTTACAAGCTCACTCATATGCCAGTGAAGAAGGCGGATGAAGAAGAATGATGTTAAGTATGCCGTCAATGCTAATTTGCCTGGTTGCTGAAGATGAACACATTTATTCAATTCCGTATACTGGAAATAACCCCGATGAAGCTCACGCTATGGCTGAAATGGCAATTGATAATTCTAGCTATATCGACCACATAGTGTTAGGGCATGATGGGGAAATGACTTTGGAAAGTATGCTAATAGCAGAAAAGGTGCTAAGACATCCAGCGATTCTATCTGATGAAGCTTGGGATGAACTGTATAACCACTTTCCTAAAGTATTACCTGAAAGGTGATGGAGAGTCATGACTTACAACTGTAAAATAAATGGTAAGACCTACAAGACTATGGCGCGAAAAAATTATTGGGGTGGAAATGAATTCACCTGTCGTGGCTGTAAAGGAAAATGGTACTTGCCAATAGGAAGCGAAGGTTGGAAAGCACAAACCGCTTGCTACATTAACAAAACAATGCAATGTGAGGATTTAGATGACTAAAAGACCACATCTTTGGGCTAAATACCAAAACAACGAATGGGAACACATAGATACAGCAGACGAACACAACTCAAAGGATTTCTTACTACAAGAATATCGAGTAGCGTTTGGTGCAGGATGGAGTTTCCAATGGCGAAGACGGTGTTAACCGTTGCCAATAAGTGACCGAAAGAATTGAAATGAAGAAAGTAGAGGGACTAGAATGGTGAGAAAGAGACTTTTCATCCACCCGACCTTTGACTGCTCTTTCGACAAAGTATGTCGAGATGACTGCTATCTACTAAAGGACAAAGGCGATACGGACAAGATGTTTCGCTTACCAGATTCCTATTGGATGGAAGTAGTACGAGCAGCTGGAGAACATGGGTTTGAAGAACTATCTATGCCAATTAATCCTCTTAGAGGAGTTACTGGCGTTACTGACCCTCTCTACTGGTTACGAATATTATCTCCTATAGCAAAGGAGTATAATATGATAATTAATATAACTACGACGCTTAATGTCGCAGACAGAATACGCCCAGAAGACAATGTCGATATCGTTGCTATTTCTATAGACGAATATCGTGCTGGAAAGGACTGGGCAAGATACAGCAAGAAAATTTCTAAGAGCGTAAAACGATTACAGGATATGAACATTGAAACTAATTGTAATCTTAGTATTACACAAGATACGCTTGTTAGATTCTTAGCTAATTATGAAATGAGAAGTTTCCTTATGGAGACTTTTGACTACACGACGACACTATGGTCAAAACCACTTGACGCCCTCCATGACCCTTATGCGATGGGAAACAATGCTCGATACAGAGCAGATAAAGTATTTGCGGCTATGGTGCGCGCAGGCGATAACATAACAATGGAGTATAGAGCTACGGCGTTTAGCTTTGACGTAGAAAGAGAAATCATGGATGCCTTAACGGGTAATGCCCCTGGATTCTTGATTGACTATTGTATGTCGTTTGTAAGGGGAGATTCACAATGTGACGCTGGCCACGGTCAGCTGTCTATAGATGCGTTTGGGCGAATAGCTATTTGCCCCTACTCACAACATTCTATAGATGTTTCAACCCCAGAAAAATTCTGGTATTATTTAGAAGAAATAATGCCAAGAGCAGGGAATATTTCCCTATGTACTTTGATGGAGCAACCTTCCAGACCAAAGCACAAACGCTTACCATTTATAGGAACTACTGAAGTGGCAGTCACAGACATGACTAGCGCAATTCTGGACCTACATTGGTAAATGATAAGAACGTGATAAAATGACATTCGAATGGATTTTTGAATGCGGAAGCCGCATAAAACACAATAATTGGTCTATGCATGCTTTTGCTATGTTATTATTACATGCAAATGGCAATTGGACTAATGATAAGTTAGAAACAGAGATAAATGCATTAGGTATGCATAGAAGCTCTGTAATGAATGGAATAAGAGGGATGGCACCAGATGGTGCAGACAGTCAAACAGGACGTATAGTTAAGGATAAAAGTAAACAACTACACATTATACTAAATGTCCAAAAAGTACCTATAGAATCCCTGGAAGAGTTAACAGATGAATTAACTATTCGCGATGAAGAATATGATGGTGAAAGCGAAGCATGGGTTGCTAAAATCGGCTTTGCTAAGAAGCCAGCTCCTGAAGAAATCGAAGAATTTAAAGAAACCTTTGAAAAAAGTAGCAAGGATGTAATTATGCAAGCTATTCAACAAGCAAAGAGAGGAGATTATTTAGAAAAAGAAGCAACTAGACCGCTAAATCTTGCTTTTCGCAAGATGCTAAAGTGTGATGGGGAAGAAGTTAATTGCCTTGAGGCAATTTACTTACTTGGCCTATTTACAGAGGTCCCGAGTTTTGCTCACGATATACTAAGTGAAGTTATTTCCAAAGAAGAAATAACAAATATAGCTACTGGTTTGTTTTATTCAGCAAGCCAGGAAATACCGTTTAAGGTTTACTAGCTAATAAGTATGGTTAATGAAGAAAAGAACCTGAACGCCTCGGAACTGGACTGGACTGAAAAAACGGAAGGTCGTAGTGAGTGGCGGAAAATAACAAAAGGATTGAAATGTCCAACTTGTGCTTCTAGTAACTCAAAAGGGATTAGTGGCGCATACGCCTACCGTATTGTATACGGGAAAGGTATTGAATGGTATTGTAGAGTTAGCCCCTACTGGCAAGCCAGTGGTTATGATTTTCATAGCCGGACTAACAACTACACTGAGAGTCGACAATATCAAGAGGCTCTTCACCAGGAAAAATGGGGAAAGGCCGAAGCGATGCCTGACCAAGAATTCACCAAAGTTGAAGTTATTAGACTGGGTGAAAAAGACAAAACTGAGGTTAAAGATGGCTGCTTAATAATACGCAGGCAGATTGGCCTCCCGAAGCACTGACTTCGATAAGTATGGTTAATGAAGAAAGAAACCACGAAGTGCCATCTTTTGAAGAAATAATGGCCGATGAAATGATACAATGTGAGTTGAGAATGTTATACAACACTCTTGTATTAGAAGTGGCCGGAGTTATCGGGCACAATATAGATGACTGGGAGTGCATTATAGCAGATAGAATGCACTCGCTAATGACAAAGGAGCCAATGGACTTTATGAAATATGCCAGGCTCCCATTTTACATAGGCGATAAAGATGAGCAAGCCTAAATGTAGAAACTGTGGAGCAGAAACAAATTTGTACCAATGTCGCTTTGATAAAAAGTATGATTGTGGGGCCTGTTTACAAGTGCTCCAAGATATGATTGAGTTTGATACTCAGAATACATTTTAGGTGATGCAAATGGAACCAAATAATTTGGATATTAAGGGCAGACCCCTAAGTGAAGAAGAGCGTAAAAAATTGTATCAGTACTTTAACAAAATGGATTATCTTACCGATACTATACATATTGTAGAGGCTAATATAGCTGAAGCAAACGACACTGAAGCTGCCTCTATATGGGTGCAATGGCTGCTAAATGCAGCACTAGGCTCTTTTGATAGAATAGTAGAACCGGAAGAGGATTTACATGACTAAAGAAATAGATGATTGGATGACTCCCGAAGAATTAGCACAAGAGCTATGGGGAGATTATCTAGGAGAAGGAGATATGCCTGAAATAGCGTTTAATGCCAATACTGATTGGCTAAAGGCGATATTTATAGGACTAAAAATCGGTGGAACTTGGGTTTGGCCTGAGACCGGTAGAATGTTCAGAAAAATTACCGACACTTACTTTGTCGAGGTTAATTAATTGAGCAATAAGTATGGTTAAAGAAAATGAAAATTTAACTAGTAGACTCGGGAAAATGTCCCGAACACAAATAGTATCGCACCTGACTAATGATAATACTCATTTGGCATGTGTGACAATTATTTTAGAACTATTAGATGATAGTTATAAAATGAAACGCCTAAACAATAGGCTAGAAAAAGAACTAAAGGAAGTAAAGTTGCGAAAGCGTAGAAATCTAACCACTAAAAGGCCGCGTAAAACAAGGCATGAGTGGAGAGCTTACTTTAGACAGTTAAAAAATGATACTTTATACAAACTTGGTAACAAGTGGGGTATGAGGAGCCTGATGAGTTACAATACTAGAACTATGACGGGTCCTCCAAGAGCCACACTAAAAGCCGAGAGAATAGAGTTATTAATTGAACATTTAGAAGTCATGGGGCGTGTCCTCAATGACTAAAAGAATTGACTTGAAGAAGATGAGGAAATTCTCGGACGAGTTATTTGACTTACACCATGAACTAGGCTATGGATTTGTCGCTCAAGAACATCTTGATGCTCCAAATCATATTGTAGACTTAATCAATGAGTTGGAGAGATGTTATGAATTAATTGACTCGGGTCTTAGCATGGCTAAGAAAGCAGATTTCCAAGGAAATCGAATAGAGTCTCTCATCGACGCTTTGCGAATTATACGAGATGACTTGGACGATGTTAGGGCTTATGGAGCATTTACTCTTGACCAGTCCGAGAAATTACGAAAAATCAGAAACTTCGCAAATGATGCTTCACAATGAAGCGATAAGAGAATTATGGTAAGAAATACTGAACACAAAAGAATTGACTTGACTCAGTTTGAAGGAATAACACCCACTCAATGGAGAGTGGGCTATGAAGCAGTCGGAGATACAAAGACTGTTCTGTATGTAAAATCAGATATGACCGCACATGGCAATTTTGTCATTGCTGTTTTGGAAGATGCCCCTGATGGGGAATACACAGAAGCAGATGCAAATGCTATCGCTGCTATTCCTGACCTAATTGCTGAGTTGAAGAGATGTTATGAGAAGATAGACTCGGGATTAGATGCTTGGTACTGGAGCAGCATCAGAAAAAGCATGGCTAAGAAAGCAGATTTCCAAGGAAATCGAATAGAGTCTCTCATCGACGCTTTGCGAATTATACGAGATGACTTGGACGAGGCAATCGCTCAAGGACATCTGCCAATCAAATCTGCGGATGGGATTGATGCTACGAAGATTCGTAACTTCGCAAACGATGCTTTACAATAAAGCAATAAGAGAATTATGGTAAGAAAGACTGAACACAAAAGAATTGACTTGACTCAGTTTGAAGGAATAGGAGAATGGAAAGTGCTTGAGTATTGGGACGAAGATGAAGCCCGATATGAAATACGCACAGGAAGAGATAACCACTCTAAACATGAGGCGGAAGCAATCTCCAAACTACCTAACCTAATTTCTGAGTTAAAGAGAATGTACGCACGAGAAGATGAGCTTCTTGATGCTTTGCGAATTATCCGAGATGTCTTACAAGAGCGTAGGTGCTGTTGGACTAGGAAAATCAAAGAACTTACAAATGATGCTTCACAATGAAGCGATAAGAGAATTATGGTAAGAAAGACCAAAAATAAGGTCTTAGCAGATAATCGGGAAACCGTCGAAGCTGCTATGGCCTATGGAAAAGCAAAGGGTATTGAAACAGAGAACATTGAGATAATCAATCACTGGGAAGTATCCGTACCTAACCCTAAAGGAGTATTTGACAGCTTATGTCATTTACAGATAGCAGAACATGAAAGAGCTATCGAACTACTTAGGGAATTAACAACAGTAGAGGAAGGTCGTCGTAGAGGAGAAATCCGCCGACACCTTAACTCTATAGAAAAAAGAACCACAGCTAATAATAGCGTTCTAAATCAATTCATAGACGTAAAGATAGGTCTAAGAAAGAACGTTAGAGTAGTTAAAACGGTTAAGAAACCGAAGAAGGCGGCACCAAAGAAAGCTGCCAACAAGGCTTCCCCGAAGAAGCCTAAGAAAACTATTGAAAATGCAAAAGAGATACCAACGAAAGAAGAACTCAACCACATGAGCTATGAAGAAGTCAAAGCAGTAGCTAAAGACCTCGGCATGAGCGTTTATGGTAAGAAGTACGAAATCGTTGCTCGAATTTGCGAACTATTATCTTAACAATAAAAATAAAGGCCTCCTCGATAGAGGTCATAAGATGAAGAGTAAATGGAGCAAGAGAATAGCAAAAAGAGATGCTCGCTGGCTCAAAGCTATGAGGCAGCCAAAGATAGTATCTCCCTTTACCACAAGAAGCGTCTATGAACATCTAATAGACAATATGTCCCGTCACTTCGCACCCAGGTGCAATAGACGGGTGCAATTTTTTATTAAGCGATGTGAAATAAAGGGCGAGATGAAAAGAATAACACCTAAAGACAAGCAAAAGAAGGCGGGTGTTTACGTTTTTAACGAGGACTAATAATGTCCTACTTAACATTAGAACAAGTGGCCAAATTATTTTGGCCTAATGAAGAATTACATCAAATGAAAGTCAATATCGCATGGCTAGAAGGGGTCCTAGAAGACCTCGAAGTCGATGACTGGTATGGCTGGAAGCAAACTAAGGTTGTGATTCAAAAGAAGGGTGATAATAAATTCATCCAAGCAAAACCGCGTAGACTGAGGTAACCAAATGGAGAAGAAAAAATATGGTTGTAGAACCAATGAATATTACTCCGTTATTATACCCAGCTCTGATGGTTCAAAAAAATACAATGTAAAATATGCCCAATACCACAGACTTAGAGATAATAAAGTAATATGGAAATGGCAGTGCGAATGTAAAGGATATTCGGTACACAGACGTACCTGTAAACATATCAAAGAAGCACAGAAAGACTACTGCGGGTGGCAAGAAAATAAAAACTTTGAACCCCCTGCATACATTGACGAGAATAGTGGTGAAGCTATTTGTCCGCTTTGCGGTGATTTAGCTTACCCTTTATCCGAACTCAAAAACCTATATGGTGATAAAAATGAGTAGCTGGGTAAAAAGAAAAAGAAAATGGACCAGGCGAATACTAATCGCAGAATCTATTGAAATAATGATGATGACACGTGTCAGAGAGGAAGATGAGGGGCTTTGGGTCTCCGCACAGGATATCTGTGACTTTCTCAACCAGCACAAGTCATCAAGAAAAGGAGGATTAACACACAACGAAGCAACGAATAGAATACTTCACTTGAAGCAACAACCGTTTGTTGAAGAAGCTCTTTTCTCAACTAAAACTGCGTTGGGGAATAGAACAGCTACTTCGTTTATCCGAATAAAAGACTTCGATGCATTAAGAGAATATATCTCTAAATGCAAAGAGGCATTAAGTAAAATTAACTGAGAGAGGGCTACCGCCCTCTCTCTTTTTTTTGTTTTATTGTTTGCACAGCATGGATATTGCTACGTTCTTAGGGACTTTATGCTCTCCAGGTTCATAGACTCCATAGAGAGTATTTGCTACCTTAGAAATAGAGACTTCTACTTCTTCGTCTCCTAATAGCTCTGCTTGTAATTCTAGTATCCAACTCATATCATTTAGGTGTTCAACACTAGGAACTGTGCAACAGACCATACCAGAACCACCATGTATGGAGCCTGGTATTCTTAGGACTCTAGCTTTGTCTGCAGTCACCTTGCTATCTACAAAAGAAGCATAGCGTAGACGAGCACGAGCGAGTGCAAATGACATGAGTCTCTTTGCATTAGCGTCTCCCATCTCTCTTATGTTGTGGCCTTTGAGAATCGACTCTCCGTGTTTAACACACGCGGACTTGAACCCTTCTATCACTTTAGCTGATGGAAGGGATTTTTTTGTGCCTTTGCGCTCTTTATCTTCATGCCATGGCATATACATATCTAGCACAGAACGGAATGTCTCGTCATCACCAAAACCCATCTTGATAATGTATTCTATAGATTCATTGAATCTTTTACCCCAACCGCTGTTGTAGTTTTTTAGATGCCAAGTATTAGCAGAATGTGCGTGAGCAGTGACAAGTAAGAAATCCATAGGTTTGAAGCTATATCCACTAACATAATTGATTAGGGTCTTTCTAACAAATTCGTCTGTAGCGGCGTGATGAGAAAATAGAGGGTGGTTGTCAGTAGCTACGCGAATATGGAATCCTTTTTGTCCTGAAAAGGTGATGTGTATTGATTGTTGGTCAAATCCTAAGTCCGTAGTAAGCAAGTCAACTAAATTAATAGTAGAACGAGCAGCAGCCCCGAGGTTTTCCTTGGGGCTTCTTTTTGTGTGACCGGGAATGTCCCCGTAGTCTATGTCGAATGCTAATGTCATAGCTCGTCGGTCTTTGGTGTTAATATCAGCTTTCTCGTTCTGTACTCCACAACTAGGGCAAGGCGGGTTGTTACCATCTGCCTTGTAAGATTCTCCACACTCTTGACAATTGACTGTCTTTCTATCGACATTCTTTGGTAGTCTATGAGATGGGTCGAGATATTTAGACAGACTTGCGTAAATTGCTTTAGGAGCGCGCTGCTGAGCAAACTCAAGGATACTCTCCTCATTGTTATGTGCTTGATGGCGAATCATTCTACCATCCCAGGTCATAAATGCAAATTCTCGTCTAGGAATACTATCTACTTCGAGGCTAGCCTTGGAATAATATTCCTTAAACAGCGTAAGTAGACTTCCTTTCTTGAGCATAAACATCACCTGTGTCAAACGAGCTATTACCTTATTGGTTGCCTAGTGCCTGTAAGTCCTTTAGTGTTGTAATGATAGAAGAGGCTACTTGCTTGTCAATAGGCAAACATTCTGCGTCATCCTTCTTAGTAATTTTTCCAAGAGTTTCTGCTGGTACTCCAGTTTGTTCTGCTAACCATGCAACATCTCCTTGATGTCCTAATTGTGTTAGTAGATACATGATTAAGCCTTTTTGAGCTGGACTGCAAGGCGAAGCAGTACCGAAACTACTAGGTGTTGAAGATGATGCTGGTTGGTTAGATACCTTTTCTGCTACTTCTACCCACTTTGGCTTAGAGGTACCGCCGTCTTTGATTTCCTGTGTTTTATGGTAAAGGTCGAGCCCAACTCCTAGATGAGTAGCAGCTCTCTTTAATGCATCAGTAAAGGCAGTTTTCCATGCTTGGCCAAAATCTCCTCTAATGGTGGCAGTGCCAAATTCTTCTATCTTGCCCCAAGTGTCACATAGAACGCTACCGTTCTTGTGATTTTCATACAATGGATATTCTATAGAAACATGTATAATTAGGCTATTGTCTTGCACAATGTGCTTCAATACTTCATATCTCATTGCACCGTTAAACACGTCTAGCATTGTTCGCTTGACATATTCACCAGTTACATAAGACATCTCGAAACCAGCACCTGGTCTGGTCAAGATATCCTCTTCTGGGGTCGGCTTAGTTAGGGCTTTAATTTGTGTCTCGTTGAGACCTATTTTGTGTGTACTCATTTAATACTCCTCCAATAAACTCAGGTGGTGTAAAACGCCTATTAAAGATTCCTATAGCCGTTTTTACCTAAGTTAAAGTAGTTAGTCATTATCAAAACCCCAGGTCCTTCCTGACTTTCTAAGTCCTCCGTTTTGAGCGTGTCTTTTACCGGTGCTAAGGAAGCCTGTTATGGCCAGTACAATTGTGTCTCTCTTAGGCGCAGTACCCTCATTTACTATGTTCCAGTGAGCCTTAATGCCTTCCACCATCTCTTCCATTGTAAGCTTGGTTTTCTCGGTAGCGCTGTAAAAGGAGTTTAACGCATTCCAAATGTCCTGGTCTCTGTTAGCTTGTTTTACTGTCTTTCCCCCGTCAGAAGCTGATGGTGAAATGTCCATAAGAGTCTTAGACATTACAGAAATAGCAAAGTCTGCGTGTTCTTTAGTAACTACATTAGAGAAAGAAATCTTTGCTGCTGCGCAAGCAAGTCTGCCAACAGAGTTTATTCTACGGTTACTAACCTGGTCTCCGTCAGCGCGGTTTAATCTACTTTGTACTTGTTCTTTTGCTATGTATTGGATGATATCCATTGGAATAGAAACTTGTCTAAATTCTCTAGCCATGGAAAAGAAACACTGTAAGAAGCGTGAATCTAGTAATTCGTTTTCAGGATTATCTGCGTCAAAGTTTCCATTAAGGCTCATCAAGGCAGACATGGCACGTCTCATCTCTTCATCTTCGCTTTGGGTCTTATCCATCATCACTATTGGTATATCTACCCTAGAAAGAGTGGATGATGCCATCCCGGCTTGTTCAGCGTAAGTTAAACTACTCTTCTCATCAAATCTAGTATTGTCTCCTTTCTTGGGATTTGCAGCAAACAGGACAGGTGTCTTTGTACTAACCTTTCCTCCATCTACCATAGCTAATGGGACTTCTTGAGTCTCTAAGGCGGTATTTAATTGAGTTGACAAATCTTTGCCTCTGCTATCTAAAAAGTGTGCTTCATCAATAACAGCAATTCCACCTGGCCCGACAGAAGCCAAGACTCCTGGGACTATGACTCTTTTATCGCCGCTTGAAAACAACTCTGACTTTGTAGACATACCACCAACCATACCGGGTATAGTGGCTCTTTCTGCAGAAATATATCTTGAAGCGGGCGATAAATCTAAGGCGGCACGAGCCAAAACAGTTTTTCCTGTGCCCGGGTCACCAAACAAAGCAACATGAATATCAGGGCGAGTAGAATTAGAAGAACCACCGGCTTGTTGCAAAAGTAAAGCATGTTTTACATAGTCTCTGCCAACAATTTGTGGTGCAAAGCTGCGTGTCAGAGCTTCTATCCTTTCACTAAATGAACGAGCATTGGCCCACTCTTGTATGGTTTCTCTTTCCTCTGGTAATACTTGTATGTCTGATTGAACGGAGCTAGATTCGATACCGGTAACAATAAGGAATACCTCTCGGTTTCTATCTTTCTTGGAAGTCTTGTTCATTGGTCTTGACCTAACATATCCGACCAAAACTACTTCTTCTCCTGGCCCGATTGAATCACTTAACTCTTGTTGGAATTCTACTAGCACAACTGGGGAATCGCTAGAGCTAACTTGTGGGTCTTGGATGTGCGCTCTTCTAATTGTAATAGTCTTAGATTCTGGCGGTTCTAGTAAAGTCCAACCAGTATGACCGGGGACGGAACAAGGAAGCGGATAGAGTAATTCGTCGTCGTATGGGTTTTGTCTAACTACTTGATTATCAGGATTTTCACAGCGACTGCATTTGAAAACTGCTTCGACAAACTGTGTCTTCTTAGGAGAAAGTAGAGTGATTTGACCGTGCACTCTAACTAATCTTCCAAGCTCTCGGGAACTAAGTGCTTCCCCGACAGTCCTATCTCTATCGCAGTGTACTCCTAGAATTTGAATCGACGGTTTTCTGTAATGACGATTTTGCTGCCTTTGAGCCCAAGCATTGTCTACTTGTGGCAAATAATGTGGGACTAATTCGTCTAGAATGTTCAATACTGCTTCCAAATCATAAACTAAGTAAGATGCTAAATTGCGATAGTAATTGCAAAACTCTGACCAACTATGATATCCACAGCCTGCGTTACCCTCAAAATTTTCTTCAAAGTTTGACAGGGTTGTTTCGGGTATGTCACAAAAACCAGGAAGATTGTAACCGAGAGCGATACCTTCAGTATCAAAAACTATGGGGGAGGGAGTAATATTAACACCTATTTGAGTTCTTAGCGAACACATAGCGTTTCTTCTTGACTCGATAGCACTATCCCATCGGTAGTGTCCTTCTTCGTGCATTCTGATAGAAGTTGAGTTGGCGGCATTGTCAATGTAGTCATGGTCTATCCCCCACTCGCTAAATAAACCTGAATGGAAACAAAGCCACGCGTGAACTGAGCGCTTCATTTCATATTCTCTGTTGGCTTGTATAGCTGCGTCTATTTCTTGTTGATTCATGTCGTTTTGTAGATTGGGTGCGCCCGCTGGCGGGGCTGCTTCCTCTATTTCTTGTGCAGTAATTGTATTATCTTCACTCATTCATAATCACTCCTGATGATGTCTTAACAGTAATTTTACCGTTGAATATATTGTATACATTTAGCTCTGGGATGGTATTCTTTTGTTTATTGACTTCTTGCTTGACTACTTCACACCAGCTCTTGAGCACTCCCTCGCTTACATCGGTATAACCTAATCTTTGCAATGCTGCAATAAGACCTGGCCTTAGAGGATAACCTACTGTTAATGCCCTTGGTTGTGTCAAAACTTCTTTCACGAATTTTTCTGCGGTTTTTTGCGGTTCTTTAACTATGCTGTTAGAATCAGTAGATACTCGGGTTGGTTGGTCGTTGAACAAGCTCTGGTATCTGTTAGTATTATCTCTGTAGACTTTGTGTGCCTGCCCTTGACCGTTACGCTTCCATTTCCTGTTGCTATCACTGATAGCCCCTTCATCAATCAGCTTCTTTATGATTGCCCGCCTAAATGTTGATGCATCCATATCTCCTATTATGTGTGACACGTGGCTGCGAGTAATGTAACCATTCTGTTCTACGAATTCTCTACATAGTGTCAGGGCATTAACATGTCTCTGATTATTTCTTACAGTTGGGAACATGATATCAGTAACTGCAGCTCTTGATGGAAACCAATCGACAGCCATTTGTCCTAGCCTCTCGAAAAATATCTGTCTTTCCTGCGCACTCATACCACCTATAGTCGATATTATCTCGTCGACTGTAACTATCTCTTCTTCGCTCATAATCCTCGTCTCGTTACAAACGGCTTATGAAGATTCCTAAAGGGTGGCAAATAATTTCCACTCTTTTTTCAAAAGGGTGGCAAAAAGGGTGGAAAACCAACACTTTTTTTCGGTGTAAAAGGGTGGCAAATTATACTTTCCACCCTTTTTGGGTGCTTAGTATATAAAGAAAGTATGTTTTTCCTGCAAAAATACCCCCCTTACCCAAATTCTAAGAAAAAGGGTGGAAAATTTTTCTTGCCACCCTTTTGCAAAAGGGTGGTAAAAGGGTGGCAGGGGTACTGCGAGCCTGTCAGAAAAGGGTGGAAAAAGGGTGGCCCACCCTTTTTTCCACTCTTTTTAGAACCTAATCGGCTTACTGCGTTGTATAAAATAAAGGGTGGAAAAGTTTTTCCACAGCTTCCCTTGCGTGTGCGTACGCGCGAAAGAATAATCAAAATAACATAGTTTTCTAAAACTGACACGTGTAGTTTTACTTGCTACTCATGTAAGCTTCGTACTTTTCTTTGCCCTCTTCTTCGGTGCCGAAGTAAAAGAATGTTCTAAATTTGTTAGCCTTGTATGTTTTGACACCGCACTTCTCCAGGAGCAAATAAACTTCTTTGCGGTCTTTATCAGAAATGTCGTCACGCATGACTTCTTTCTTTTTCATTTCCTGATTTAGTATACCACCATAAGATTCTATGTAAGTAATTATTTCACTAGCATCCAAGTGATTTGGGTCATCGTCGTCTAAGATATCATACATATCTAGCGTAGCGTCGTCAAAGTCAGGTTTGACCAAATCGCTTTCTTCATCTTCTGGTAAATCTACTTCCTGAATTTCTGCTGTCAAAGCCTCAGCACGTTCTACTCGGTTCTGTGGAACTGGCGCTACAAATCCTTTGATACTTGTAACTTCATCAGCTTCTAGTGGTTCGATTGGCTTTGGTGCTCTACCCAGTAGTTCTTCCGGAGGGATGATATCGAATATGTTAGTAAAGTTACCATCTGGCTTGTCTTTGAGCTCAACAGTTAGTTCGGCAACTTGCTGTTCTAATGCCCTGACTCTAGCTAATAATGCATCTATCGTACCGTAAAGTTCTGCTTGTATATCATTCAACTTCTTATCATAGTCCTCTTTAGGTTCTATTTTTTGTTCAGGGGCGGTATAGGATTTTCCTAGGTTGCGGAATATATTGCCGAGCTCTTCCATAAAGTGCCCAGGTTAAGTTCTGAGGAAAAAGGTTATCCGAGCAAGACCCTAGCACTAATCATGCCGGTCAAGCTTTTTGGGGTAAGGGGAGAACCTACCACCGAACAGGTAGTAAACCTAATCGAGCAAGCTGAAATGGACTATGAATTAATCGAGCCAGATAGTACAATGTTTGGTTACGAGGTAATGCGCGCCGTAACGGGTACTAAGCGCCCTCCAGTTTTGACCGTGGATGGTAGAGCATATCGGGGGTTAGAAGGTGTCCAACAATTTTTTGCGTCCCGGTGAATGCCACGTATATCTTGATGATAGTGAATGCGGTGCCTTTACTGGAGACGTCAACTATCGCCCACCTTACTACGAATGCGATGTTTGCGGATATATTCTTAGAACCGAGTCAGATATAGAAGGCGATACTGATTCAGATTTTCAACCCGGTGAAAAAGACGGGACAGATGGAGAAGGAGAAGATGACGAACTAAGAGATTCTATTGGTACTCCAGTAGATGCGATGGTTAAAAATGACACTCCACAGGAAGCCATGGTTAGAGATACTCAGAAAAAATTAAGGGAAATAATAGATGAATTACAACAAGGTGGGGGAGAAACCGATGTTTACACTATGTTCTTTGCCACAGAATTTGATAACATAATCTCCTTCTATATGCTATTTACCAAGTATGGGCCATTTACTCTTATTGATAATCCATCGGACAAAAAGAAAAAAGTCTTGGAGACAGCCTGTGCTTATATGATGATGGAAAACGATACTGTTAGATTCGAGCTCCTAGAAAAAGTAACAGGATACAAAGAAACCGGCTTAATCAAAGAAGCCTTACAATTCATTGCAAGATATAAGGGAGAGGAGTATAACGAAGGCGCTTACTTGATTGAAATATATACACCTTCTCTAGGTTTACCCACTAATTTCATACTACCAATGCAAGAAGTTTGGAACGAAATTGCCCATCCACGCGGGGCTATTAGAGATAAGGTCGTGGCGTTCATCGTGGCGTATGCCAGAGAAAGCGGTAGTAAACTTACTCAGGTTGAAGCTACAAAGGCTACTGGGGTGTCTAGGAGTACACTTTCACCCAAGATAAAACAGTACACAGAGCTCCTCAAAGAAGCACTAACTCAATCATAAGTATTATCGTCAGCATGTAACAATGCTTGCTTCATGGAACTAACCTGGACCCAGTTTAGAAGAGCACACACCGGCCAACCACAAAAAGAAGTTTCTGAATTGTGGTCACAGTACAAAGAAGGCACATACAAGCCCAAAACCAAGGCAGAATCTGACCCTTACGAAGATTACAATGAAGCATACAACATTGCTTACGGTGGTAAAGTTGCTAGTGAAGCAGACGCTCAAGCTGCTAAAGATTTGTGCTACAAACTTTCTAAAGAGCTATGCCCAGTTAAAGGGTATGAAGCTAATCCAACCGATGGGTGGACTCTATGGTTAGGCCCAACCGATAATTGTATCCTAGAAAACCATACTCAAAATGTAGCCTTTACTATCACTCGAGGATGGTGGCAAATGTTTGGTACCGGAGCAGTAAGAGTAGATACTCAAGTCTTTGACGAGCAAGAGCAAGTCGTTAAAATAAAAAACAAATTCACAAGGACTAACAGACTGTTTACTCGTTATCCTATCCTGAATACAGAAGTACTATTTTACAAAAACATGAACGACGCACCTTTGTACTGAGGTGTAAACATGGATAATAGTGACTTGATTGCACGACTCCAGGCACTTGAAGCAGCCCAACAAACACAGGTAATTACAGATTCTTTCTGGGTAATTTATGACCCGACTTTTGTAAGAATATGGTGTCCTAAATCATCATGTCCTAACTTAGGAAGGAAGCTGGAGGTAGAAACCATGAAAATAAAAGCCTCTGAAGCACAAGGGCTAACCGAAGATGGCGAGCTAGAAGATATCGAAGGCAGTGATGAGATAATAGAATCTAAAATTGTAATAGACAAGGGGCCACAAAAATCACATCACCCTCTCGGGGTTATAGCCGCCTTTAGAACAGAAAGCGAAGCTTTAGTATTCACAAAAAGATATTACAAAAATAACCAGGACCGCTTCGCTCAAATGGAACGACCACCCGCGCTAGAGATGATAGAAATAAGTCTTACTTCGTAAGCTATAATAGCCGCCACCCGTACGCAAAGTTACGGTGAATAAATGGGTCGAGATAAGTGCAGAAGTAAGAGAGTCTACGATAAGATTGTAAGTTTCATGAGTGCGGGCCAAGTTTGTAGCTTTTACGATATACTCGATTTTCTAAATGATAAAGACGGCCTAAAACACGGCTGTACTAAAGCTAGGCTAGTCAATATTTTATCTAGGAACCGCGAGTTTCAAAAGGTTGGGACAACACATAACGGCCACTACAACATTACACAATGGCAGTTGAATATTCATAATATACCTTCTAAACCATCGAAGTCAAATTCGTCCTCCTTGGTTTCTTCGGGCTCAAGCTCCTCTTCGATTTCTTCGTCTTCTATTTCCTCCAAGTAACCTAATTCAACTAACGCTTCTTGTTCTAACACGAAACCTTGGTCAACCTTCAGCCTTTGAGTCTTTAGTTTAAACGCGCTTCCATCCATTTTTGTCATGTATCTCAACATGGCGGCTGTAGATTTGTTAGCACCTAACATATACCAATAAAGAAATCTAACAGCTATATGCATCATTAAAGGATAATTCAGCATATCTGCGTCTTTGTGATTAAAGATATACATGCCTCTAACTTCGCTCTCCATTTGAGCCACTACTTCTGTTGGGATATCAGAGAACATACCGAGCTTTTGCATTTTTCTTAGAGCTTCGACATATCCAACAGTAGAGCCAGTTAACCTAACTGCCTTTGGTTTGAACTTATCTATGTCAGGATGTTCTGGTGGAAGTTCACCATACATATCAGCAAATATTTCCATGAATTGTTTAGACCTTATCCGTTTCCAGGACTTATTTTTGATAGCATCACTTTCCTCTTCAGAGGGTGAAATATCACTTTCATCTTCTTCTTTGCTTCCAGTGAATAGTTTTCTAAATTTTCGCTGTCCACCTCTTTTCTTTGACATGATAATTCCGCCACGTGTCAAACCACTATTTGCATTCCGTACTACGTTTACATCATGAACATAAGTGTATTGTTGTTTCTTTATGTTATCACTTTATACTCTCAGCTACAAAGTATAGTAACATCATTTAATTTTACATAATTAACGTATGTAAAATATATCCATTCTGTCATTTTCTTTATGGTCATGGTGAAACCCTGGTATAATCATGCAGGCGAAGACCGACCTTGTGATTGTAAGAGGCCCCGATGGGCAACCAAAGAATTTTGACAACGTAATGACTCTGATGGGAAACCTTGGTTTGTTCATTAAAAGCGAAGATAAGCTAGAAATGTATGTTTGGGAGAATGTACTTTATCTCAAGTGGACTGATATGAAAGCAAGAGAGTCAGTTTGGGAAGAAGCACTAGCAGAATTGATTGCTGATGCTTTTGACGACGACGAGTTTGACTGGGAAGAAGAGGAACCTGCACCCTCCAAAGCCCCAGACACACCACCAGCCGAAAAGACTGAAGATAAAGACGACCCAAACATCGACCCATACGCTCAATGAGGTGATTAATTGACGGACATTATACCACCAGGACTTTCTGATGCATTAGGCATTCACCAGAAAAATATGGATGTAGCCTTTGCAGCTTTGAAGGCTAACCCCTACCGGGCAGACGAGCAGCTAAACACAATGCGCCAAGAAATAGTTGCAACATTAGTTACTCTAATAGAAGCAGGGATACCGGTCAACCCTCCAAAGAAAGAGCGAAGTCTTACTGATGTAATGCAAGAGGCCGTTGCAGAGTCGGCTTCTATGTTAGGTTCCAATGCAGTAGCAAAGGGCGTATCATTTTTTAGAAATGTCAAAGAAAATATCTCTAAAGCAAACGCAGGTATTCCTTCCGACGCTGAGGAGATAGTAATTTACGAAGACGAAGAAACAGGAGAACTATTCTTTTACGATGACGACGGTAACGAAGTTATCTGTGATGAAAACGGATTCCCCGTAGGGGAGGAAGGTGATGACAATGAGTGAAGAAACGATTGTAGAAAAGCACATGAAAATATTGAGAGAAGGCTATAAGAATAACAAAGAACAAATGCTACAAGCAAAAGAGCAAGCAGAAGCTCAGCTTGAGCAGGCAACTAAAACCATAGAAATAATCGAAGGCGAATTAGCGACCCTCGAAGGCTATCTCAATGATATTGAACAAATAGTAGGACCGGAAGAGGAGGAAGAGTAATGGATGACTTGGGCCTAGACATGGGCGGTAGTGATAGTCCAGAGTCTGAATGGGACAGACTAAGTTCAGAAGACCGCAAAGAGTTACTAAAAGCAGTTTTTGCTGATAGTGAGTGGTACGATGGCCCGGCATATCATGAAGGTGGTGCTTATCACCCAGCGATAGGCGAGATAGCTTCTAAACTAGGCTGTCGTAGTGATGATATCAAAATGTATTACGCGGCTTGGTTGCAAGCCAAGGGTTTCACCAAGGAACAAATTTCCGAAGCTCTGCGAAACGCACCAAAAACTAACTCATTTGCAGGTGTAACACCAGTAGTATCCCCTCTACCCGAGGCAGTTAATGTCGAACCATCTAACGCTTACAAACAACAAATGGCAAAGATGGAGAGCGAAGCTTTCTCAGACCCTAGCATTGACAACGGCATGTATTCAGTGCAAGGCATGCCTACCCCAACAGGTGGCGATTCCGTTTCCAACTCCATGGGAGCCATGATGCAGTTTATGATGATGCAGCAGCAAATAGCAGCTCGTCAACAACATCAACAGCAAATGATGATGATGGAACAGCGCAGACTTGACCAACAAAGAGAATCAGAATTACGCCGTGAGCAACAATCACGCGACCAACAATTTTCCATGCAGCAAATGAGCTTCATGAGAGAAATGATGCGAACAAAAGATAACGACGGCTTCTTCGACTCAGACATGAAAGGCATCTTCAAGCAAAAGATGGTTGAGAACTTATTAGACGGTGGTAATAGTAGTGAAAGCGCGTTAGAAAGAGTAGCGGGTAGGCTGTTGCAACCAGAGATATTAGGAGCAGTAGCAACAGGGGCGAGTGCAGCATTAGCTAAGAATCAACCCAACCGACCAGCTGGATATGATAGTCCGAATTACGACCCGTACGCCGGGAGCCCGGTATCAGCACCCCCAGCGGTAACCACTAACGTAGCAGAGTACGCGCCACCACAAGCATTTGAGCCTGAGCCCATGCAACCTGCCACCACAGGACCTAGTGACTTATTCTTTGGAGATGAAGGGGTTGAAGAAGCAACTCCAGAGGTGTCTCAAGAAGAGATACTAGAAATGAGACCACAACCACAAGAGTATAAGAACGCTATAATGGAACAATTAAAACAACAAATGGGTCCTGAATTGGAAGACCCTAAGAAGTTAGAGGCAGTCCAGCAACAGGTTTCTATTACGGTAGACAACATACTGATAGAGTATTCTAACTATACCGTTGAACAACAACTACAAGAAATCGCCAAGAGAATTACCTTTATTCGCTCAATTCGAGACATTGCTCAAGGATTGGAAAAGGCGTTACTAGAAGTGCAAAAAGGAACATCAGAAACAGTTGTAGTCAATTACATCATTAGTCAACTAAAAGAAAACGCCGTGTTCTGGGAAATATTCTCTAAGAATAATTACACCGAATTGATGGGCATTATCCAGCCATATATCGAAACCGGTGGAGTCAAATTCGATTACCAGTTCTTGAGCAGGCCAGAAGCCGCCACTCTTTGTACTACTATCATAACACAAATACAAGCACAATAGGTGAGGATAGGTGAGTTGGGAAATGCAACAAATGTCTATCGAAGAAGCTAAAGACCATTTCAGCGGTAAGAGCAAATGGCCAGGCTGGCTTTATGCATTTTTCTTCTTTACCCCTGCTACACTTACTTTCCTCATACTGTACTTCGCAATAGAAATGGATGCATTATTTTCGGGCATAGTAGCCTTAGCCATAATGAACGGCTCAATCAACTCTGTTATTGCTTACATCACTGTAAAGCTAGACGATAAGAGTAGCGAATCTCTCCAACATTTAGAGTTTATCAACAACGAGATGGATAAATTGGAAACAACTTTAGTAGAAGCTAATGAAAAGGTGACAGGGTTTACTAGCGACCTAGACGAAGCAAAAGGACTATTCCAAAAAGTAGGAGTTAACCTAAACGAATTAGACCTGGACAGCGTGGCCGATGTAGTAGAGAAGCTCAAAGAAAATAAATCTGGGTTAAACTCTGTACTAGACAACCTACGCAACGTAGAAGTCGATGAATATATTGACCAAGCAAAGCGAATAAACTGGAAGCAATTGCTGGGGGCTGCCGAAGAAATAATGTCGTTTATTCAGAAAAGAGAGCCTATCCCGGAGCCCGTTACAATTGACACGTCTCAAATACAACTGGAACCAAGTTTACCTACAGAAGAAGAAGATTGGACAGACTTTGCAACCCCAGAGAGTGAAGCAAATTACAATTTATTAGAGGAAGAGGAACCCGAAGAGGTTTCAAGAGATGTTAAGATGCCTAAGCCCACACCAAGACTTAGTAGAGGAGAAAAGAAACTAACTAGGGATTCAAAGCCCCGATTGTCTCTATCGAGACGTTGACGTAAGGGGCCTTTCCTTGTTCCACGATTATCTTATCCATGACTACCTTTACTATTTCAGCGTCACGATGATAGACAATACCTTCCATACCATCAATAAGTCCTTTGTATAAATTATCTAAATCAGGTCGCTTCATGTGCCAAGAAGCTGGCTTAGCCTTCTTACGATACTGACTTTTAGGGAGTGGAAATGCAAACCTTACTTTTACAAGTAATGGACCGTCGATAGGCGCCTCTATTCCTGCTTTCTTCATCGCTGTTTCTGCGTAATCAGCAACAAATGCTTTCCAAGACCTACTTTTAGGAGGGTCATAAGCCCTGGCGAAGCCTCCCCTGCTACTTAGTCTAGGACGGCCTTGAGCCACAGGTTCGGCTGGTATGCTAATAATCAACTTAACCATGAATAGGGATGTTTCGCTCTGACCTTAATACTTGGGACACAGTTAAGTCATATTGTGATATGGGCTTGCTATGGCGGACCGAATATTACGTATTCAATACCCCGACCATGTATCTGCTGAAAAAAGGTTCAAGTCCGTAGTGACTTATTTACAACAGCTAATAGAAGACGGTCTGCGTGACGAATATGTACGACGTAAAGCAGTTAGCATTGTAGACCGCGCAGGTGTCAAGGGTCACGACGAGCTCGGAGAAATAAGAGCCATTGTCAAGTGGGTACAAAACAATGTAGTATATCGCAAAGACCCCATGAATGTAGAGTACTTTATGTCAGCCAGAAGACTTCTCAAAGACGTAGAGGAGGGGAGAAGTGCCGCAGATTGCGATGATTTTGTAATCGTTGCCGGTGCGTTACTTGGTTCAATTGGCTACCCTAGTGGCGCATTGATTGTAGATTCAAACAACGACGGCGTGTTTAATCATGTTATGCTACTAACAAGAACTACTGCGCCAACAAAAGAGTTTGGTACCAAGTGGATTCCTTGCGAGTTAATTTTCCCTACCTTCAAAATAGGTGAATCGGTAAAAGTTAGTAGTGTTTATCCGTTAGTAGCCGACCCAGGAACTACTAGGGTTCCAGTAATGAAACAGCAAATAGCCGGATTATCTGGTAGACCGACTAATTCATTTGGTAGAAGTACCTCGCCCGGTCTAGGCGCACTTACGCCAAGACCAATAGTATGGGCTAGAAACTTAGGATTATTAGGTGGAAAAAGATGAAGCATAAACCGTTTATGGGAATCACCGAAGACGCTGGCAGCGGTGACGACGGTCCAATATTTGTCCAGACAATGAATCAAGGCTCTGACGGCAAGCTAGTTGATAACTTAGGAAACTCTGATATGAAAGATTTTAAGACTGACAATTCAGCAATGCAAGCAGTCAATTCCCCCCAAGTGAAAAAAGAATTTAATCTAGGTGCTGGACCAACAGCATCTACTGCTATTCCTACTCCAATGCCAAGAGGCAACCCAAAGACATCAAAAAGACTGGGCCAGCTTAACATGAAAAGTGGCGAGTTTTGGGGCGTAGTTGGGTTATCCTTTGCAGTTGGAGTATTAGGAAAGCACCTTTTTGATACATACGTGAAGTGATAATATGAGAACAAACCATGAATTAGCCAAGCTTAAAGCCAAGTCTCTCGGTACTGTAGCCGTATTTGGAAACGCCCATGAAGATGGGATATTTTCAAAGGTCAATACCTTCGGTCGAGTAAACCCACCTAAAGCACTTTACTACAAAAAAGTAAATTCTTCTGCTTTAGTTCACAAATCCGACCCTCTTCCAGACGATGTACCATTGTCAGAACAAGGATTCGGTAGCATAGGAAGCGCAGTTGCCAGCGCGTCGTACTTTGGCAGTGACCCAAGAATGGTTAGAAAGGAAGGCGGAATTATGAACTCCGTTACTACTTTTGGTAATGTTCCATCTATGTCATCCACTTCTAATCTAGGCATGCTTTCTAATGCTGGCTCGATGGGGACAATCGCTGTATTACTTGGAATAGGTTACTTAATGACTCGGTGATTTCCTTGCTAGGCAGGCTCGGGTTAGCTCCAGGAGGTAGCAAGTCAGACTATTATGCTGACAAGTTTGGCTTTGAAGAAGCCGCTACTAAAGAAAAACCCACCATGCCAAATGGAAACAATACAAGTGCTGTAGAAGAAAGCAGATTAAAACTAGAACTAGAAGCCGCTAAAGCTTACAAAATACAAGCTGAAAAGGATATGAAGGAGCTAAGAGGTAAATACAACAAAGCTCTCAAAGACCTAGAAGACACAGATAAAAAAATTAATTTGGCGCTCAAAGCACAAATGAAGAGAGAAACACTCTCCCCTCTTCAAGAGTACTCACGTATGCAGAGAAACTCCTTACGCACAATAGGGTTGGGCGCAATGAATAACAAAACTAGCTTCGCATTAGCAGGGATAACAATACTGCTAGGAATCACAGCAATAATAGGGAGAGTGGAATAATGTTTCGTAGCGTCGGTGAAGTAGAGACCTTGAGAAGGACAATTGGTATTGTCGAC
>TARA_R100000426_G_scaffold3760_1_pt1 | contig 38695 bp, 44 predicted proteins | sample TARA_R100000426 | Tara Oceans TARA_R100000426 (sample SAMEA2620421) | marine metagenome | biome: marine biome (ENVO:00000447); feature: surface water layer (ENVO:00002042); material: "saline water (ENVO:00002010), including plankton (ENVO:xxxxxxxx)" | depth 5 m
AGTCTATCATTTGGTGGGCAAAGAACTTCAAGACACCTTCATATAACGTTAGTGAAACAACGCATGATTTCTTAGACAATAAATATTACTTTCCTGGTCGCTTGACTTGGGATGACTGTACAATGACTTTAGTAGATCCTGTTAGCCCTAATGCTGCAGCCTTAACGAACGATATCATTATCAAATCAGGCTATAACGTCAAGGGAAAGGACACTCCTAAAACAACTATGGGTAAAGCAAACTCAGTTGCTGCTGTCGGCGCTGTTATCATAACAATCTTTAACGCTGACGGCGTACAGATCGAAGAATGGACTCTAAAAAATCCATTCTTGAAAGGAGTTACTTATTCAACATTGGATTACTCTAATGACGACTTAAGAACAATCGATTTGACTTGGCGCTATGACTGGGCAGAATGTGATCATCCGAATGATTCTGAATTCGATAAGCAATTTGTAGAGCCACCTTCAACAACTTAATAGAGGTTAAACATGTCGTTTTGGACCGAGCCTAGTCTTGAACCTAAAAGAAGTTTTAGATTTCAAATAATTTCAGATGGATGGGGAAGCGATGCAACTTGGTGGTGGGCCAAGTCGGTTGATAAACCATCCTTTGACGTTTCAAATAATGAGTATCAACTTATCAACCATAAGTTTAAATATCCCGGCATTGTTACTTGGAAGAATATTTCAATGACCGTTGTGGATATTGCAAACAATGGCCCATCAGCAACTAATGCACTTGAAAATGAGCTTGCGACCATTGGGTACACCAGACCAAACTCTACAAACCCAATGAAAGGAATTGGAAAAACAGACCAATCTACCATCGATGGTCTTCTCATTCAACAATTAGATTCCGGAGGGGTTGTTATGGATGAGTTTAAACTTATTGGTGCCTTTATTGTATCTGTGTCCTACAACAAACTAGACTACTCAAACGACGCATTAACGGAAGTGACTATGGATATTGCATATGACTATGCTGAATTCACAACAGGGTCAGATGTCCGTTTGGAGTCAGTAGTATCTGCTGCTGAGAGTGCCGGACAGGAAGGTGCCGCAGCTGCACTTGCAGCTTTTGCAGGCGGTGCTGGTAGCGCATTTTTACAAGATTAACATACTGGAGGTATAATGGGAAGGAATTCCGACCGTCTTGGAATAGACAACAGAGCAGAGCCGGCGGAGGCTCCACCAACAATGAGTCCACTAAACTTTGTGGCCCCAACAGAACTCGTCGATCTACCATCAAAGGGAATGGGCTATCCAGAGGATCACCCTTTGAATGGAAAAGAATATATCGAGATTAGATACATGACGGCAAAGGACGAAGACACCTTGTCGAACCAATCTCTTCTTAAGAAGGGAATAGCACTTGAAAGAGTATTGGAAAACATCATCATAGACTCCAATATTAGCCCTTTAAGCCTTCTTGTGTGCGATCGCAATGCAATAGTTATCCAAGCTCGTGCAACAGCTTATGGTGCGGATTATGAAGCCGTAGTGAACTGTCCTAAATGTGCTACAAAGAATCGAATGTCCTTTGATTTGAGAACTCCAAAGGTCGAAGGCGGACTTGTAGAAGGGAGCCCTGACGTTCAATACATTGGAGACGGTTTGTTCGAGACAAAAATGCCCGGCACAAAGTTCACGGTTAAGTTCAGACTCGCAAATGGAGAAGACGAAAACAGAATTATGGAAATGGCGATCTCTGGTAAGACGGTTGACTTTGGAGCCGTTGAGCAATACAAGAAGATGATCAAGTCTGTTGAGGGATTCACAGAAGAAGAAGTGATACACTCATACGTTGAGAATATGATCGTTACAGATGCATCACATCTAAAGAAGTGTCTTAAAAACTGTACCACAAGTATCAGAATCACAGAAACTCTTGTGTGTAAAAATTGCTCAAACGAGCAGGAGGTCGACGTTCCTTTTGGAACGGACTTTTTTTGGCCTAACCTCTAAGTTTATGGAGGGAGTCTACGAACAATTCTTTATTCTCAAGCATTTTGGAGGATGGTCGTTGACCGAAGCATACAGTCTTCCAGTTGGTTTGAGAAGCTGGTTTGTTGAGAGACTCAAAAAGCAGTTTGAAGAAGAAGCAAAAGAGATAAAGAAAGCCCAGAAGAAACGATGAGTCTTTTGGGTTTTTGTTTTTTGAGCTAATTAGGGAATAACGAGGGACAATACATGGCTGATTTGACCAAAGAAGAAATTAAGAAAATTATTGAACAAATCAAAGGCGACAAAGACTTGAAAAAAGCTTTCTCTGCAGCTATTGGTAGAGAAGAAACAAGTAGAATTTCTTTTGAGTACGACGAGCAAAGAGACTCTAAGGCTATAGAGGCTTTAAAAAAGAGAGCACAACTTCAAAGTGATATAGCAGCTAGCACAAGATTGGCCTACGAGCAAGAACTCAAGTTTTTAGAGGAAAAAGCCAAAGCTGGTGACATAGAGGAAGATCAAAGACAAAGAATAGCCCAAATCATTGAGGGCATTAAGGATGGCCAAGGCATTGGTCTTCAAGAAATTGGAATAAAAGAAATTGATGATGCATTAAATCGACTTGATAAGATGGCTCAAAAACAAAATACGATCAATAAAGGGTCGAAAGAATTTGCAAACGCAGCGGAAAGAGCCGCTACTGGAATGGCCGATTTTGTTGGGATAAAAACAAAATTTACTGAAACAAGAATAGGTAAGATGACCGACTTGTTAGCATCAATGGCTGGTACAACTGAAGAGGCTCGTGGTAATGCGATGAGGTTTGGACAAGAACTTGCCACGGCATTCAGTCCTCAAAACATTGGAGCATCCATATTTACAAAAATCTTTGACGAATCAATGAAGACACTCAAAGCTTTTGATAATGCTGTAGCGGATCTCTCAAAAACAACCGGTACCGTTGATAAATTCAACAACGTTCTCTATGATGCTCAGAGAGCAGGAAACCTTCTTGGGGTATCTATGTCTGAAGTTGGAACTGCTATTGCAACATTAAATGCTTCTACGTCACAATTTGCAAAACTAAACGAATCTACACAAACTCAACTCGCAATTTCAACATCTCAATTTGAAAAGCTTGGAGTTTCTGCTCAAGATACCGCAGACTTTATGGAAAATGCGTTCAAAATTATGAACATGGGTGCAACTGAAGCCATTCAGGCTCAAAAAGAACTTGCTATGGCTGGTGTAGATCTTGGTATCGGTGCTGGAAAAATAGTCAAAGACTTTAATGCTGCTTCGAAGACGCTTGCGGTATATGGTAGAGGATCCGTTAAAATATTCAAAGACCTTGCTGCGCAGGCTAAGGCTGCTGGTGTTGAGGTATCGACCCTTCTCGGTATCGTCCAAAAGTTTGATACATTCTCCGGTGCAGCAGAAGGTGCTGCTAAGTTCAATGCATTATTGGGAACTCAATTATCAACAACTCAAATGTTGATGATGACTGAAGAAGAGAGAATGAAGACTCTGGTGGAGTCAGTCCAAGCACAAGGCATCGCATTTGGAGACATGGATCGCTTCACTCAAAAGGCAATCGCAGCCGCAGCGGGCATCACAGACATGAATGAAGCAAATAGAATTTTCTCAATGAGTCTTGCTGATTATGAAGCAAACGCAGCGCAGATGGAACAAAATGCCGAGGCACAACAAAAATTTGATGAAGCAGTTCAAGCAACTGTCCCGACAATGAAAAAATTCCAAAACCTCGCAACAGAATTAATCACGCTAGTCCAACCTGCTTTAGAAATTTTGGGTGATATAGCAGATTATTTGACGGACTTCTTTCAAGGTTTGAGTAAAGAAACAAAAGAGACGGTCTCTATGATCGCACTTTTCGCAGGAGGCGTAATGACTCTGCTTCCAATATTCGCTGTTGGTGGTGGTTTCATGGCTGGACTTGCGGCGCTTGGACCTGCAATTGCTGGTGTTGGTACAGGTATTGCTTCTGCTATTGGTGCAATATCAGCTGTTACAATGACTGGTGTGGGCGCTGGTGTCTTGGCTACACTTATAGCTGCAGGTGGCGGTATTGCTGTAACAATGGCTGCAATGGCTGCAAGTGAGGCCGAGATTGCAGAATCAAACGCGAGAATGATGAGCCAAGGCTCAGCGACAATCCAATCAATGGCTGAAATTGGAAGAGCGGATTTCTCAGGAATCGCAACAAAATTCAGAGGTGTTGTCGAAGAACTCAACTCAATGGGTACGGACGTAAAAGTAACGTCAATGATGCAGAACCTGTCTTTAATTAGCGCTGGGACAGCCATAGACATTACTGGTGCGAAGATTCAAGGCTCGGCTACCAATGTAACCGCTAATGTTCAAAACATCTTTGATGGTATGCATATGACTCTAGAGGCTGGTGGTCAAGAGTTTGAAGCATATGTTAAAACAGTAGCAGCTACGGCAGCACTGCAATAGGAGAAATAAATGACGAATTATGTAAATACTTATGCGGGATTATCAGGTGCTCAAATCTTCATAACTCCTACTTCTCATGAAAATGATGAAGTATTTTTTAATGCATTCCTTACTTCTTTTTCAGATAGTATGAATTCTAGCTGGAACGAAGAGCAAGTGTATGGTCGTCCTGATCCGATTGGTACTTTTCAAAATACCATTAGAAAAATTTCTTTAGCTTTTGATGTACCAGCACGCGATATAGAAGAGGCTAAGGAAAACCTAACAATGATCAATCAAGTAAAACAATTTATGTATCCAACTTACTCTTCAAATTTAGAAAACAATACGAGCACAAATGCCCTGTCTCTTGCAAAAAGTCCTTTGGTTAGAATCAAGTTTGCAAACTTAATTCAAAATGGTGACGGTAAAGGTTTGCTTGGGTGGATCAGTTCATTTTCGGCCACACCCGTTATTGATATGGGAATGTTTAACGAAGGTCGTATGGAAAAAGGTAAGTTCTATCCAAAAGTATATAATGTCTCAATTGATTTCACACCACAACATGAATTTGACCTGGGATATAAGATGGATGGAACAACGGCTAAACCAATAAGTGAAAAATTTACTAAATTTCCATACGATGGAGGCGAATAATGTCGCGATTAAAATCAAGAAGAATAGCAAAAAACAGAAACGAAATGTACGAGAAGACCTTTGAAGATCGTGGAGTCAAAGAGGTCGAGCAATTCTCTACGCCTTCTTTCAAAAATCCATCTCAAGAAGAGATCGATAGAATACCAACAACCGAACACATTTGGTCTAACGGTGATCGATTCTGGTTTCTTGCTTCAAAATTTATGGGAGATCAGAGATTGTGGTGGGTAATTGCCAAACTAAACAACAAACCGACAGAAGCTCACTGTACAGAAGGAGACAAAATTAAGATCCCAACGAACGTTGCGGTCGCTCTTGAGGTGTTAGTATGATTTTAAACCCCGAAGTTAGAGCCAAGTTCGAAGAATTAAAAGCAAAAATCGATGAATATGAGCCGATTTTTGCACCAGAATTAATTAGTACACCGCAAGGTACACCGATTAAAAGTTTTAAAAATGGAGGCAAATATCAAATTATCAACAGAGTTGCTTATGGATTTTTGGAACCTTATAGTAAAATGACTGTGGAAGAGTTAGCTAAAGAAGGCTTTGTTGTCCAAACTCTAGTTGAATCTATTGAAGCTTATCAAAATGAAAGACTCTTGATAGAGCCCGGAGGATTTAAATATGCATCTTTTCTTGGTAATTCTAGCACACTTGATCAACTAGTCTCGCAATATGGAAAAGATAATTATGTTACCGATGCAATAGATAGAGTTTTAGAAAAATCTAACCCTTTGTTGGGGCTGGATTCTAATGAATTAAAATTTATAACCATAGAACCTTCTAGCAAAGTCATAGAGTCCATGAGAGAATTGGTAATTTCAGCGGTTAAAGACAACAAAGTAAAAGAAGTGCTTGGATTAAGTCACACAATAGCCTACATAATAGAAAATGGATATGGTATAGATGAATTAGCGACTCACACATCGAATGAGGTCCAAAAAATAATCAATTCACTTGACCCAATACAGATAACCATCAATACCGAAGAGTCAGAATATAAAGTCGAGTACGGATTGGGGATTGGTGCGCAAGTGTTGACTCAAGGTAAAAACTCTTTATTTACAATCAAAGGAGATACTACAGGTGGACAAATATTTCTCTCAATTTTTCAAGACTATGGAACAGATAAAAAAATAAATTACTCAACAATAGCCTCTAGGGCTCGTAATAATAGAGGAAATTATTTCATAACAGGAATCTCAGAGGATCAAGTCTCATTTCCAGATGGTGTTTTCGATGCAAACTATCCAGAAGGCCAAGCTGCTCTAGACATCCTAAGAAATGATAAATCACTTGTGGGTAAGGACATTAGAACTTATCAATTTCAACTGTACAAAGAGTTACCAAGTGATGGGTGGATGGAGGCAGTATTTGATTTTTTCTCAGGGAAACCAAGCACTCAAGAATTATTAAAAATAAATTTTGAAAATAAATACGTGGAGTTTATTTTATCAATTCTTCTAGACTTTAGAGATAGCCAAGAAAGATTAACAGAATCCGTAACAAACCAGAGAAATAAATTTTTTGATAACAACTTTTTTAGACAAATATATGCCTTAATAGCAGTTGATAAAGAATTGGTCAGAAGGGTAAGTGTCTTTAACGATCTCGCAGATGCTGCTGAAGAAGCAGAAGATCGTGGTGAAACCCTAACCGACGAACAAATAAGAGATATTGAACAAGGCGGAGCCGAAGCATATGTTAAGTCAGAAATAGAAGAAGGACAAAAACCATTAACTGATGAGCAGATTCAAGATCGACAAAGATTTTATAAACAGTGTGCCTTAATGTTAAATATTCATCGATTGTCCCCAAGTTTTGAAGATGTAATTATAGAACGCATGGGCGGCTCCAAAGAATCTAGTAAGTCGAATAAAAAGAAACCGTTTGACGGAAGGTTTTGGAGAGCCAAATCTGATAACACCGAACAGTTAATCACAAACCTTGTGTCCTCGGAAGACTCTAGCTATATGTTTGAGATCCCCACTCACATAATGACTCAACTAACTCCGAAGTTTAGACTCTATAAAGTTATGAATGACCAAGATGGTACACTGAAACAGACAGAATTTATATTTCCAATGCATATAGATCTAAACAGAACAAAGAACTTCAAACCACAACAAAACACTAAACAAGAATCTACCATCCCTACTTTTCTAGAAGCACAATTTGATAAAGGCGATGGTGTAGGTCTAAAATCATTTTCTCTGGAGTTTAACGGAACTAATCCTGCTGAGGCACGTAATGACGTTAAGGGATCAATGTCTCTGTTTTTTCAGTCATTTGCAGACTTTACAAGAACGCGTATCGATCCAAACGGGAACGAGTACAGATTTGTAGATTTAATTATTCAACCACCACCAGACAAAAGCAACAGAGTTAATGGTGTTAAACTGGTTAGCTTAAAGCAATATGAACCAACATTCTACAGGATCAGAGTTGATATGGGCTACAATATACCAGACAATCTTGAAGGTATATCAGATTTTGATCTTGCGCGTCTCAAGAGGGCCCTAAGATCAATGAATAAATCTTTTTATCTCTGCATGATAGATCACAATTTTAACATAAAAAATGATGGAACTGTTGAGATGAATTTTACATACAGAGCATATCTAGAAACAGCCCTAAAGAGTCTTCGATTCGATGCCTTAACGACACCAGAACTAGCCCTCAAAAGAATAGAAAATCAAGATAAAATGCATAAGGTTGCAGCAAGTAAACAGTGTACAAAAGACGAATTAAAAGAATTACAACTAGCAATTGCCGGTGTAGAAGAAGAGATGATATTAAGATCTTTGAGCTCCATCATGACCAGGTTGTATAGAAGAAAAAAAATCTTTACAGTTACGATAAACAATGAAGACAGAAAAAATTTTCTTAAAAATGGATTCTATAGAACTTGCGAGCTTGTAAATGGTGTTTCACTTGAAGACAATGCAGATTCGGCATCTGATGGCGATCTAGGTGTCGTGTTGACCAGTTCATTCTTATCTGAGGAGCCTTGTAAAAACTTTGAAAGAGACATTGATGATACCAACATTCAGTTCTTTTTCTTTGGAGACTTATTGCATACAATCTTAGATGCTCTTAATGACCCAAAAACAAAAAAAACAGCTGTGGGTCTTGAAAATACAAAGATAGTTTTAGGTCACTTTGAGTTCGATCCTTATCAAGGACAAGGTCCTTCTGGTAAATATAATATATCCAACATACCAATTTCTGTTGATTTTTTTGGGGAGTGGTTTAAGAAAAATGTACTAAATCAAAAATCAACAAGGCGTACTTTTCCTATATTGAACTTTATTCGAAACTTAAGCAACTATCTTGTTAACAATGGACTGCTTGAAACATGCGTTAATAGAAATGTTGAAAAAACAATAAGGTTTCAAACAGGACAAATATCAGCAATATCTGAAAATGGCGATCCATTGGGTAAATTGTTGAACTCCAACAATACAACGATAGATACAGATGCACTTAGGCGAGGTGCTAGAATTAGAGCTGGTAATTTTAGTGGGCTTGAAAATATAAGTAGAGGTGCATTAGAGAGACAGCAGCAAAGATACATTGATTCTGACTACATGGGCCTACCATTACTTGGAGATGTAGAAGGTAACCCAAATGTTGAGAACTTTTATCATTACATAGTTCTCAGTTGCAATGGATCCGCATTGACTTATGCAGGGACAGGAAAGTACGAAGAAGATATAAGAGCAGGTCGATTTCATGTAGAGATTGGTTCCAACAGAGGTATTGTTAAGACGGTTAATTTTGCGAAAACAGACATGCAATACCTTCGAGAAGCTAGATTTTTTAGAAATGGAGTCGATGGATTGCTACAACTGTCTTCAGTATACACTGCGACAGTTGAGATGTTCGGAAACACACTTTTCTATCCCGGAATGGATTTGTGGATCAATCCATATGGGTTTGGAGGGACTCACCTGGGTAGCCCATCTCAGGGAGATTCTGTCGGAGGAACAATATCAAACAGAAGTCTCGCAAATATTTTAGGGTTAGGAGGATATCACACGATCACTGGTGTTACAATTAATCTAACGCCTCAAAAATTTTCAACTTCCATAAAGTCACAACACTATTATTCTGGTGATGGAGAAAACCCAGACAACACATCTCTCAGGGGATCAGATGAATCTAAAGAAAACGATTTGATTGAAGTGAGTGCAAATGAGGACCCTTCCACGAGAAATGCAGCCAATTGTAAAAAAGAAATTTTAGATCAAATTAATTTCGGAGCGACAGGGCAAGACCGGACTCCGTCAATTGAAGAACCAGAGCCGCAGCCACCTAGTGTTACTGTTGTAGATTCATCAGCAACAACCGAAGAAATCCCACCCCCAACAACTCCGCCGGCAACTTCATCTACCCCAACCGAGGTAGCTCCTGAACCTGAAGAAGCCACCACTATTGATGAGGGCGTTCCAACAGATTCTGATGCAACATTAGAAGTTAATGATGAAGGAGAAAAGATTACCACGTTCAATGGACACTATGTTCAATCATCGACCACAAGAACAACAAGTGGACAAATGGCTACTAGAGAATTTCTGGTGCCTGGTGTGTTTGTTACTAGGGGTGATGATACATTATTCATACCTGAAGGTAAGGGAGCAACGGATTATATAGTGGTAACTGACGAGAGACTTATACGTAGATAGTAAAGACCTAGGGGCAAACTAACATGGCAGATTTTAAAGGAAACAATAATTCAAATACGATTCGAACAGCGTTTGAGAGAGCAAGATATAAACTCGATGCTTTCAACGACTCTGATGTCCAAGTTATGGATTTCAACTTTGCTGAGAGGACATTTTACGGAAGAGTAAATAGACAAATTGACCCTGTTATTGCTAACGAAAACTTCATAGTTAATCTTTACAATCAAAATACAGCAGTTATGAATTTTGTCGCGGATCAGTTTAGGGAAATGTACATAAGATACAGCAACGCACTAAACCTCAGCCTTATAAACAATGAAGATCCAAACCTATCAGAACTAAGCGTTATTCGCGGTTGGGAAGACCCAATAAACTTATATTCCAATTTTATGTCCTCATTTATGGACTCTTTCTTGCGAGAAAAAATGATTCCTAATGAAAAAAAGATACGATCCTTCCAAGACTTTTTAGTCATGTTTGAGGCACACGTCCTTGAAAACGACATCAACGCAAAGACAACATTCTCAGGCTTCATGAAGTCAAGACAGTCCTCTATCTTTAACACAGGCTTAGCATTGCAAGTGGCCCCTGTCGGTTTCGCAGATGATTCTATCAAAGAAAGTACAATTCTTGACTCACCAAACTATGCATTTTTTATGAATATGGCCAAACAATTTGGATTTTCCGTCAATCTCCAAAATCCCAGCGTGCTGGTGTCTGACTTGGCTCATCCAACTACAACACAATTTCGAGGAAGATATGATCTATTCTCCGTCAGTAGGGTATTCAGCAAGCAATACCTTAGAACATTCAACTTTGACTTTGATCTATTATCGCAGTATCTCATGGATACATATAACTCTTTTGTTCACTTGAAACCAAACTTAAAAGAAATATATATATGCAATAACAAAACTAAATCAAATATATCTAGAAGAAATAATATTGATAGTATAGATTATAATATTATATTATTATTATATATTAAAATAAGAAATATGGAAGAAATTTTTCCGTTTTCCCATTCCGAGATGAAATCAATACACAGTACCTCCGTAAGATTGTTTGACATCACACCAGAAAAAGCTTTAGAATTCATCGAATCTCAGTTTCGAAGCAAATACAATACCAAAGAGGGTTCTCTTACCTACTACAAAAAAAAGTTTGAAAAATAACTTGACAAGCTTATCTGAATATGTTATCTTATATTAACCGTCAAACTTATTATAACACATTTCGGAGGACCCTGCAAATGTTTTTTCAACTTTTAGATAATAAAATGGAATGTGCCGGCACTTACGTGGATGGACAGTTCATTTGGGATAAAATTCCTGAAGGCATTTCGAAAACATGGAGCTACTCAGACCATCTTTATGGTAGAGATATCGATTATGCCCATTTGCTGGTGGCTGGTAAGTCACTCAGCGAGATTTGCCCACCTCACCTAACCGATCGATGGATAGAAGCAAACAATTTGCTGAAGAGTCATTACAAAGCAATCAACACATCATTCATCGATGTATCAGATGTGTGCTTTTACGATCTTGTTCCACAAAAACACCTTCAACATTACTTTGATACGAAGAATGAGATAACCAAGTGGGTGTTTGAGAATGTGGAGAAGCCTGAACACTACGGCTTGCTGAAAAGAGCACAAGCCGCAGTCAAAGAGTTGAAGCAACATCCAGTGAACCTCAACTCTTTCGCAGTCTACGTTAGTGGTGCTGATTGCATGAAGGCAAAGCACCTTTACGAGCAGTTCGGTGAGACAACTCCATATGTTGATTACGACATCTTTGGAACAGTCACTGGACGATTGACAACAAAGAAAAATTCTTTTCCTATTATGAATCTTAAGAAGGAATTGAAGGTGCATGTGAGACCAAACAATGATGCATTTCTTGAACTCGACTTCAACGCGGCAGAGATTCGAACAATGCTTGCCCTGCAAAACCACAAACAACCTGAGGAGGACATACATGAGTGGAACATCAAAAACATTTTTAAACAAGATCTTAGCCGAGAAAAAGCTAAAGAAAAATTATTTGCTTGGCTCTATAACGAAGAGTCAAACACAATCCAATCAGATTTCTACGATAGGGAAAGCCTTAGAGAAAGATATTATGACGGAGAAAAGGTTCAAACCCCTTTCGGTAGAACAATCCATGCTCCCGTTCGTAAAGCGCTCAACTACCTATTACAATCGACTTCCTCAGACAACACTCTTGACCGCTTTTGCAAAATTTCTAACTTTCTTAGGGCAACGAGATCCCATGTTGCTTTCTTTGTTCATGATAGCGTTGTCATCGACTTACACAAAGATGACCGGAGATTAATTCCCGAACTTGTCGAAATGTTTGGAGACACGAAACTTGGTAAGTTCAAAGTAAACTGTTCACTAGGAAAAAATCTAGGAAACATGAGAGAATTCTCATGGTAGGTGAACTCGTAATGGTAACAGGTTGCGAAACTAGCGGATATGAAGACGGCACAATTGGAATAATCGTGAAATTTGAAACACTCGGAGCACTATATACTATATACTGGGTGCTTATGCCCGACGATGAAGAGATTCCCATGTGGGACAGTGAGTTTGAGGTTATAAGTGATAGAAGGCGACCTGATAATAGTAGTTGAATCACTCCCAGATTGGTACTGGCTGACTTACACAACAGGTCATATTGGAATTATAGTCAAAAAAAGAAAAAACGTTTTTAAATCATTATATCCAATCGTTGAAGTTTTTTTCTTCCACAACGAAGAAATACATCCAGTCCCAGAACATTTTATCAGATTGTTGAGCGAAATAGATGAAGGAAGGTGACTTGATTACAATAGTAAAGAGTCCATGGGACCGCCGAGCACTATTTGGATACAAAAATGGAGACATTGCTATCGTTCTCGAAGTGTTTCCATATCCAAACCAAATATCACTGCCTTCAATAAGAGTTTTTGTTTTTGTCTCTGAAAAAATAATTACAATACCAACATTATACGCACATAAAATAGGAGATTAAAATGATCTTAGTAGGATTAGGCGAAGCAGGAAAAAATATCGCCACCTTATTCAAACCACACAGTAAAAATTACAAGATAATAATTCTTGACGAAAACGATGGTATTGATAAAAAAGATTCCGTTGAACAATATGACGAAGATCCAATCAAATTTAAACATAGAGGGCTCAAATCTCACGATGAAGCCATTTTGTTTGTTTGTGGGAGTGGTAAGATAGCTGGAGCGTCTCTACGCGTTCTGGAGGCTCTGAAGGCCTATAAAACAACGGTTTGCTATATCGTTCCTGACTTGGAGTTCGCATCCAAACTTGAACAGAGAAGACACAGAGTACATTTTGGGGTACTACAAGAGTACACCCGCTCAGGTATGTTGCATGAAATGATTGTTTTGGACAACAAAATTTTATTTGAGATTGCTGGACACGGATCGGCATCAAACTACTACGAAAAAGTCAATTTTTTTATTTACAATACAATTCAAAATTTGATGTACATGAAGCATGTTGATCCTACGTTTGGAAAACTACACGAGAAGAAAGATATTTCTAGAATATCAACCATCGGCGTTGGATCACTGGACACAGATGATGAAAAACTATTGTATAATTTAGCTAACATCACCGAGTCAATGTATATGATGAATGTTGAAGAGGAAGATATGGACAACGATCAAAATCTAATTCCAACTTGTCAACAAATTGTTCGAGAAAATAAAAGAAAAGAACGAGACACTTCTTTTGCTATATGGCTGAGTGATACCGAGAATCACTTTTATTCAGCACATTACACCCATTTCATACAAGAAGAAAATAAAACTTCTTTCGGAAGTTCCGAATGATAATTACTGTAGATATGGAGTTTGCTATGGATAGAATGAAGATTAAATATGAAATCAACAGATTGTTAAACATTGAAGAAGGAATTCTTCTTAAACTTGCATATGAATCTAGATACTGCTCCGATGAGCAATTAAGATATGTATCTAAAAAGATTTTTGAGATAAGCGATATGATACTTAGGCTAAAAACAGCATTGCTTGAGTTTGATAATGAAAGGTGATGAAATAGAAGTTGGTGATCGACTTGGGCAAATTATTAGGATCGTTTATCATACCTTTTCCAAAATATCAACTGTATTGTTTTTCGATGGAACACGAACAAAGGTCGATCTCAACGAGTATATTTGGGATGATGAAAAAAAAGTTTGGAAAAAATAAACATTTTACTTGACAACCCGTTTTAAATATGTTATATTATAGTATAAAGAAAAAGGAAGGACACTATGGAATTTGTACTAGCAACTTCAATCTTTGTATTCGCCTTTACCTGGTTTTGGTATTGGCTTCATGAAAGACTTTGAAAAAACTTTAAACAATACTTGACAAGGTATCAAAACTATGTTATAATATATATGTTCAATCAAACTATGGAGGTTATATGAACAATACAAACACTATGACTGTATACACTGCAACATTTACTACTCAACGCGGAGAACAACGAGAAATGAATTTCATCCGCCCATCCGAAGCGCCGAGTGGTGTATTCCCGATGAATTTGCGAGCACGTAAATTGCAGCCTGGATATGAAACTGTATGGGATATTGATCGTCAACAATATAGAACATTCAACAATAATACTGTGGTAGGCTTCGTAGTATCAAGCACCCGAGATGTAACTGTAGAATTGTTCTAAGTATCTTACGCTAAAAAGGTTTGCGGTCTCCTTTTAAAAGACCGCACTTTTTACAAATGTACACAAAGGAGGAAGAATGTCCAAAGTAATCGATCTAAAAGCATACAAGCTGCACAAAGAAAGTGTTGAACTAATTGAGCATATGTTAGATATATGTTGCACTCTCAAAGGTGTAGATTGGTCAGAGCGCGATGATTTGTCCAGCGAAGAAATAAGACATTACTTGAAACAATATTTGGATATGACTGATGCTGAACCTGGTGTTTATGAAGTAATAAGCAAACTATTTCCAGATGAAACAGAAACCTCATTTGCCGATAGAAGCACAGAAATCTTAATGAATAACATTGCTTCTTCTTTCGAAGGTGGTATTGAGCCCTATCATGTTTTAGAAGATACTGACTTGAATAAAATATTCGAAGCAATTGATAAATCATATCCTGATAATCCTGAAATTTCCGAACTAATAAAGAACAGAATAACAGAAAAGATAAAAAAACTTTAAAAAATATTTGACAAACCATTTTGAATATGTTATAATATTATATAATGAAACGACTTTAATCGGGGGCGGGATGAAAAAATAGCCTGCCTACCTTAGTGATAAAACACAAAAAAATAAAATAACCTTAGGAGTAAATTATGGCTATTAATATAGAAGCAATGCGAGCAAAGCTCGAACAATCAAAGAACGGAAAAAAAACATCCGGTAGAAATTCTACTATGTGGAAGCCACAAGCCGGCGCACAACACATCCGTATCTTACCAACAGCAGACGGCGACCCGTTCCGTGAATTCCACTTTCACTATAATGTAGGAAAGAATCCTGGGATCTACTGTAACAAGCGAAATGATGGTGGTGAATGCCCTATCTGTGACTTCGCATCTAAACTTTGGCGAGAGGGTACTGAAACAGACGATCAAAACCTCAAAAACGAAGCTAAAAAGTTGTTTGCTCGAAAGCGTTACTACTCACCAGTATTGGTTCGTGGAAATGAATCAGAAGGTGTAAAAATCTGGGCTTATGGAAAGACTGCCTATGAAACTTTGTTGGGCTATGTGCTTGATCCTGATTATGGAGATATCACAGATCCACAAACTGGAACAGATATCAAGTTGACTTATACACTTGCTTCTGGACCTGGTGCTTTCCCTAAAACTGCTCTTCAGCCACGACGTCGTCCATCAATCTTATGTGACGATGCAGTTGGAAACTGTGAAGAGTTGTTGGACTCGGTACCTGTAATCGATAATCTGTTTGAACGCAAAACCGTTGATGAAGTTCAGGCTCTGTTGGATGGTTATTTGTCCTCCGACGATCTAGCGGAGTCGTCTTCTAGCGAGACACAACGCGGTAAATCACAAACAGGACAGGATGTAGATAAGGCTTTCGCGGCATTCATGAATGAAGAATAAGTCGTAGACCTCCTGTGTTGTAAGGGTTTTCAGCCACCTTTCCCTCGGTTATAAAAGGTGGCTCTTTTTTATCATAGGAGAACAAAATGGATAAACAACAATTATCAAACGTGTGCTTTACGGCATCGTTAGTATCAGTAATCGTATCAATATTGACTTGGGTTTTTGCTAGCCAAGCAGACCCTGCCCATGCAGAACGATTCGGAATATTTATTGGATTGTGGGCCCCAACTTTAATGGGCTTAGCAAATTATTACAGGGAGTAGCAGTGAATTTAGTAGAGTTTATATTTGCTGTTACAGCTGTGTTTGGGAGCACAGGTATCATCATGGCTTGGACCTCTTTCACTTATCGCATAGAGCAGAGACACCAAGAAGACACCCAAAAATCTCTCAGAGTTATAGAACAACACGTAGGAGAATAAATGACAAAAGCAGGCAAAATAGATATTAATGCGATGAAGAAATTCGTCAACAAAAAAGTTGGGCTTGATATCGCCCATGACCTTAATGAAGACAATCCTACCGAGGTTAAAGAATGGATTCCAACTGGTTCGCGTTGGTTGGACTCTATTGTCTGCCGAGGGAAGATGGCTGGTATTCCTGTTGGAAAAATCACAGAATTGGCTGGATTATCCTCAGCCGGTAAATCTTATATGGCTTGTCAAATCGCAACTCGAGCACAAAAAATGGGACACTGTGTCGTATACTTTGACGCCGAATCTGCGATTGATCCCTTGTTCCTTGAGAATTCAGGGATCGATATTAACAATGACTTCTTGTACATTCAGGCCGTCTCCGTTGAGAAAACATTGGAGACAATTGAGGATCTCATGTCCGAATATCCAGAAACCCAGTTTCTATTTATTTGGGATTCTATCGCGGCAACTTCTTCCGAGAAGGACCTCGAAGGAGATTTTAATCCTCAATCATCAATGGCGGTAAAGCCTCGGATCTTTGCGAAAGCATTTCCGAAACTTACTATCCCATTAGCAAATCAACAGTGTACTCTCTTGTTGATCAATCAACTAAAAACTAACATCACTTCTAATATTGCAGAAGCTATGACGACACCTTATACCGCTCCTGGTGGTAAAGCAATCGAATACTTCTCTTCGCTTAGAATATGGCTTACAAAGCGCAAAGCAAAGGCTGCACATGTCCTAGACTCTAGTGGTCTTCGCATTGGCTCTGAAGTTAAGGTTAAGATTGAAAAGTCTCGCTTCGGATCTGAAGGTCGCACATGTGGCTTCAAGATTCTTTGGGGCAAAGATGTAGGGATTCAAGATGAAGAATCGTGGCTTGAAGCATTAAGAGCATCTGGCTCCAATCGTTTCAAGCCTGGTGCTTGGAATAAGATCTATGACCGTGATGGTAAAGAGTTCAAGTTCCAACGCTCACAATGGATAAAGAAACTTCAAAACGAAGAATTTAGATCAGTTGTGTTCGACATCATGGATGAAGAAATCATTAAATTATTTGAGACCGAAGGTAAGAATTTTCGTCTCGAAGGAGAGTCCGAAGAAGGTTAAATCCTGAAGGTAACTCATCAGCCTCGTTGGTTCGCCATCGGGGCTTTTTTTGTTTTTAAGCAACTATTTAAAGTCATAATGGAGAATAATAATGAATCCAAAAAGACAAATTATTGAACAAGCGATTATGGACCTTGAAGAAAACAGAGAGGTGGTAAGCCAAATCTACGAAGAACGGAGCAACATGATCCAAAATCCAGGATCGGACTTCTACCAAAGATCTGAAGAACTAGACGTCGCCATGGAAAAAGCACGAGAAGAACGCGTAAACATAGCAGTTAGGCTTTTTCGTGACTATCTGGATTACCAAGGAAATCCTGTTGTTGGAAATCCGAATGAAGCATTTTATGACCCCAACCCAACACCTATCTTTAGTGTTGGCGACTTTCATAGAGGGCCTGGTATGCCTAGAACAATGCCGGCGATTACGGGTGCTAGAACCAAACACTCATCAACAGGACGAACAACCTTAAGAAGAATCGATAAATTTATTAAAGAACTAAAAGATAAAATGAAAAGAAGAAAAGACTTGCAAGAGAGCAATTTATTTCAACTCACAGAAGCAAAACTAAAGCAAATGATCTTGGATGAAATGAAATCTAATCTACCTATCGCCGATCAAGATCAACTATATGCAGACATCGAGAGAGCTAAAGAAATTGCTGCAGAGTTCAATGCACTTTATAGAGAAAGAAACGAAATTTCGGATCGTGCGTTTGAAGATGGACATGATAACTTTGACGAATATTATCGAGAGATATCGCACAGATTGCAGGGTTTGTCTAATGAGTTTGATACGATTGCGATAAGAAATAATGTTTTAAATAATTACCATATTTTTAATCTAGATGGTTTTATAAAAACGTTAAAAAAGAAGTTCCGGAGAAAAAGCCTGTGAAACTAACAGAAGCAAAATTAAAACAAATGATCTTGGATGAGATGAAATCTAATCTACCACTTGCTGACCAAGAAATGTTGCAAAGAGATATAGACAAAGTTAGATCATTGTCCGTTGAAATTGATAAGCTCAGAGAGATGACTCGTATGCCCTCGGGTTTTGAAGGTCGAAAAAACATAGTTTCCTCTGCCGAACTAGAGCAATCAATCAAAGATATGGAAGATCTCTATAGTCGGATTCATCATTTAGATGGCGAAGTCCGAACCATCGCAGACAAATACAATATAGAATTCTATTTTGATGAACCTGGAAATGAAGATCTAATTCGTTTAATGAAAAACAAATTTAGAAGAAAAACAATTTGACAAACCCTCCGAGATATGTTATAATACTATAAACTCGGAGGACTTATGGGTAACGACATTAACATCATTGATGCTCATATCAATGAAAAGGCAAAAAATAATCAAAATTTTGAAAAAGTAAAAGAAAAAATCTTGGGATACATCAATGATCACTTAAGAGGGATTATGGTGAACAATATAGATTTTTTAGACAAGCTTTTGAAAAAACATGGCGTAAAAGAGATTCTTAAAGCTATAGACACTTCAGCAGAAAAATATCTACAATTTGATAGCAATGGACACTCAAAAGAAAGCGTAGAAACATTCTTGGATAAAATTGGCGGTATTGTGGTAAACAACAATAGACCCATGGTTGACAACAAGTGTTCTTATATTAAGGGTATTTGTAGAAATCGTTTTCACTATTGGGACAATAGAAAAGGAGCGATCATCATGGCCAATTATATAAAAGCACTTAGAGACTATGGATGGTCAGAATCTAGAGTTCTTCACGACCTTGAAACTCAAGTTCAGCCAAAAACTCTAGAGTGCGCTAACTGGTCCGAATGGAAAAGTTTCCTAGAACAATGGACCGAAGATATTAAAGGATGGAGTAATAAATGAAAAATGTAATAATAATTGACGCGTTGAACATGTTTCTACGCTCTTATGTAATCAGCCCTCACCTTAATAAAAAAGGGTGGCCTGTAGGAGGCACTATTGGCTTTCTAAAGTCTTTACAGAAGGTGGCTAGGGATTTTGACGCTGATGAGATTATAATCGCTTGGGATGGCCATGAGGGCTCTGCAAGACGACGTTCTATGAACAAGGACTATAAAGGTGGTCGCAAACCAGTGAGATTCAATCGCCGCATGGTGGAACTACCACCAGAAAAAGAAGAAGCCAACAAAGGCTTTCAACAAATAAGACTGATGGAGTACCTCAATGAGATGCCCGTCATTCAATTGGTCGCTGATTTTACAGAAGCAGACGACATCATTGCCTTAGTGATCAACCATCCCCGCTATGCAGACTGGAAGAAGACGATCATATCTAGTGATAAAGACTTCTTTCAACTGTGTCGAGAAGACGTTCAGATCTATCGACCAATACAAAAGAAGATTGTAACAAAGAAAAGCATCATCGAGGACTTTAAGATCCACCCGAATAACTTCGCACTAGCAAGAGCGATCGAAGGAGATAAGTCGGATAATCTACCGGGTATTAAAGGTGCTGGCTTGAAGACAATAGCGAAACGATTTCCCTATCTTGTTCGGGAAGATGAATATGCTGTATCAGATATAATCAGAGACTGTGCTATGCAAGGTAAGAAATTAAAGATACACGAAAATATCGAGAGCAATGAAAAATTAATTAAGGACAACTATGCAATTATGCAATTACAACACCCAAATATTCGACCAATGAATAGGGAGTTGATCAAAAAGGCTATAGTCGACTTTGAACCTTTTTTCAATAAAATAAAATTTACACAGATGCTTTTCGATGATGATGCCGGCACTCTCAACTTTACAGATCTACAACAAATTTTTCGAAAAATAAAAAGATAATTTTACTTGACAAGTAGAGTATAACAGGTTATATTTAAACATAAAACAAATTCAGGAGGACACATGAACAACGATAGACAAGAAACTTTTATGCGCTTTGGAAAGAACTTCCAAGAAAATCTCTGCCAACTTATGTTGGAGGACAGACCATTCTTTGATCAGATCACAGAGGTTCTTGACGTTCAATTCTTTGAAAAGAAATATTTACAAATATTCGCACAAACACTTATCAACTATAGAAATAAATACAACACGCATCCTAATGCTGAAGTCATGATGACTCTGTTGAGAACAGAACTTAATCACCACGACAAAGCAACAGCACAATCTGTACGCGAGTTTTATGCCCGCATCCACACATCAGATGGTGTAGAAGAAGCAGAGTTCATCAAAGACAAGGCAATCGACTTTTGTCGAAAGCAAGTGTTAAAGGGAGCCATGATCAAATCCGCATCTCTGCTCAAATCATCTTCTTTTGAAGAGATTGAGAAAGTTATCAAAGAGGCTTTGGTACTTGGAACAGACAACAACTTTGGACACGACTTTCGCAAAGATCTGCTTAAACGTTTTGAGTTGGTTTCAAGAGATCCAATGTCGACTGGCTGGTCTCGAATGGATGAGATATGCAAAGGAGGTCTTGGAAAGTCTGAACTGGGGGTCGTCATTGCTCCTACTGGCGCTGGTAAGTCTATGGTCCTCGTGCACTTGGCTGCTCAAGCGATACTTCAAGGCAAGACTGTTGTCTATTATACCCTCGAACTTAAAGACACTGTTGTCGGTCAAAGATTTGACTGCTGCATTACGGACGTTCCTCTGCAAGAACACAGAGAAAGACAAAAAGATATTGTCTCAAGAGTAAAAGACTTGGATGGAACTCTAATTATCAAGGAATATCCAACCAAATCGGCTTCCGTTCAAACTATCAAGAACCATATTGAGAAGTTACGAAAGCGAGGGATAGAACCCGATATGATCTTGGTTGATTATGCTGACCTGCTTAGACCTGTTCGTACTTCTGGTGAAAAGCGACATGAGTTGGAAGAGACTTATGAAGGTTTACGTGGCTTGGCTCAAACTTACGAAATCCCTTGTTGGACAGCATCTCAAACTAACCGTGGAGGCCTCAATGCAGAGGTTATTACAATGGAAGCAATCTCTGAAGCATTCAATAAATGCTTTGTTGCTGACTTTATTTTCTCTTTGTCTCGAACGGTTCAAGATAAGCAATCCAACAAAGGTCGCCTGTTTATTGCAAAGAATCGTAATGGTCCCGATGGACTTGTATTTGATGCCTTTGTTGATTGGTCAGATGTTACTATTAAGATTCTAGATCGAGACGAAACGGCGGAGAAGATGCAATCGACAAGCGATGCTCTTCAAATGTTAAAAGATAAATATGCAAAGCAGGGGAAATAGCATGGACATATCACAGGTCTACACAGACGAAGAAAGAAAAAAATTCAGAAATCATCAGAAGCCTGTAGTGGATGTAGAAAAGAAAATTCTATCAGACATTACGGTTCATATGAAGTACGCCAGATATCTTGATGATAAGCAACGTAGAGAAAATTGGAACGAGTTGGTAACTCGTAATATGAATATGCACATTAAGAAGTTTCCACAACTCGAGAGCGAGATACGTGAGAACTACAAGTTTGTGTTTGATAAGAAGGTCTTGCCTTCTATGAGAAGTATGCAATTTGGAGGAAAGCCGATTGAGGTCTCCCCAAACCGTATCTTTAATTGTGCGTTCGCACCTGCGGACGACTACCGAGTGTTTGGTGAGATTATGTTCTTGCTACTCGGAGGAACTGGTGTCGGATATTCAGTCCAGCACCATCACGTTGAAAAACTACCAGAGATCAGAAAGCCGTCAACCAAACGCAGCCGTCGATTTCTGATTGGAGATTCAATCGAAGGATGGTCAGATGCGGTGAAAGCACTGGTCAAGTCTTACTTTAAAGGGACATCGAAGCTACATTTTGACTTCTCCGATATTCGTCCCAAAGGAGCGAGACTAGTTACCTCGGGTGGAAAAGCCCCCGGCCCACAACCACTTAGAGAATGTTTAGTAAAAGTAGAAGGAATTTTAGATGCGAAAGAAACTGGAGACAAACTTTCACCCATTGAGGTTCATGATATCATCTGCCACATTGCGGATGCAGTTCTGGCGGGCGGTATTCGTCGCGCTGCTCTCATTTCCCTTTTCTCGGCTAATGACGAAGAAATGCTCGGAGCCAAAGCAGGGTCATGGTGGGAACTCAATCCACAACGAGGAAGGGCAAACAACTCTGTAGTTGTAATGCGCCATCGCATTGATGAACAGACATTCAAGCGTTTGTGGAAACGTGTTGAAGACTCTCGATCTGGAGAGCCTGGATTCTATTTCTCAAACGACAAAGACTGGGGCTGCAATCCTTGTTGTGAGATTGGACTTAGACCATTTCAGTTTTGTAACTTGGTGGAGATCAATGTATCAGATGTTAAAACTCAATCCGAATTTAATGCTAGATCTAAAGCAGCATCATTCATTGGAACCCTTCAAGCATCGTACACAGACTTTCACTATTTACGACCAGTATGGCAACGCACTACAGAGAAAGATGCGTTGATTGGAGTCTCAATGACTGGTATTGCATCAGGCGGCGTTCTTAATTTAAATATGACTGAAGCGTCGTTGGAAGTTTCAAAAGAGAATCGTCGGGTCGCAATGCAGATTGGAATCAATCAAGCAGCACGCCAGACATGTGTGAAGCCAGCTGGTACAACATCGCTTACTCTTGGAACGTCAAGCGGTATTCACGCTTGGCACAATGATTATTACATCCGTCGTTTGCGAGTTGGAAAGAATGAGGCTATCTACTCATATCTCGTCAAGAACCTACCTGATTTGATCGAGGACTGCCGTTTCCGCCCACACGACACTGCTATCCTATCTGTGCCTCAAAAAGCTCCTGAAGGGGCTATAACGCGCCACGAAAGCGCACTTGATTTGCTCGAGAGAGTAAAGAAAGTTTCTAACGAATGGATCAAGTCTGGTCACAAGAAAGGCAACAATACCCACAACGTCTCAGCAACGATCACAATAAAAGATGATGAGTGGGAAACCGTTGGAGAATGGATGTGGAAAAACCGTAGAGTATATAATGGGCTAAGTGTTTTGCCTTATGATGGCGGCACATATGTTCAAGCACCATATGAGGATTGCGACAAGGAAACTTATGAAAAGATGCTCTCTTTGGTCAAAAACGTTGACTTGAACCTAGTTATAGAGACAGAAGACGAAACTGACTTAAGCGGAGAAATCGCGTGCGGTGGAGGTTCTTGTGAAATCTTTTAACAGGAGAGATATATGAGAGATCAATTAGAAAAAATTATTCACAACTTGAAAGAAGTTATGGAAGACCTCGATAAAGTTGAAGCAGGCGCCTATGGCTATAAGTCAGCAGCCCCTCGAGCTCGTAAGGCTTTGATGGAAGCTTCAAAAGGATTAAGAGATGTCCGTACCGTCGTCCAAGAAGTGAAGAATTCTCACGAAGATAAGTAATTTTTACTTGACAAACACCACTGAACGTGTTATACTATAAAAGGTATAACACGTTTTTTTATTAGGAGGCTATATGCAATTTAAACCATTTAACAAACACTTACTCATTAAACCACAAGAGCAAGAGCAAAACAAAGAAAATCCATTGTTCGTAATGCCCGATGAGTATCAACCACCAAAGTCGCCATATGTGATTGCTGATGTTATTGGAATGTCCGATGACTGCACTATCGATTTGTCGCTTGGAGATACAATTGTGGTCGAGAGATCAACGGTTCAGGAGATAAAAGCGGATTCTCAAACTATTTATGTGGTTAAGGAAAACTACGTATATGGGAGAACCGGAAATGAAACTGAAGATTAAACTGACTGAAGCTAAGCAGTCAAAGTACATGAAGGTCCTTGCTATGTTGAGAGGTAAGGACCCAAATGTAAAGACGATAACTATCATGTCTGGTCAAAATCCTAATGCAAAACAAATGATTGAACCAATTAACAAAAGACTAAAAGAAGAACTCGAACAAGAACTAAAGCAAATGGGACTTAAGTTTGTTAGAGTCGGCGGAAAGTTCTTCGGCGTGTTTGAGCAGTCTGTAATTGTGATCAATCCTGAAATCAAACAAATAGCAAGATTAAATAAAAAATTTGGACAATGGGGATTTCTTTGGGGCGAGAAGTTTACGATTGAACCTGGAAACGACACCATGTTGTTCACAATGTATCAGATAGACAAGACAGGAGACTCTCTGTTCTTCAGAGCCAGTGGTTCTCACAAAGTCTCTGACGTATATGATCACAGCCAACTTGCACAACAGGGCGATGATTTCACGTTCATTCCAAAGTCTGAGCAAGACGATGATCCAGAGACAAGAATAGGAAAGAAATTTAATATTCCGGTGTTCGAAGAATACAAACGCAGAGGAATCGATGAAAGAAGTTGAATTATATGGAGACGGCATAGGCAAAGTATCATACATACAACATGTTGGAGATGATAAGATGATTGCCAATGCTGCTCGAGTATCTTTTGGTCGAGACAACACAAAACCCTTGACTAAGAGAGACCAAAAACTGATCAAGTATTTAATTGAGCACAAACATACTTCTCCATTTGAGCATAACTCTATTACTTTTATGTTTGAAGTTCCAATGTTCGTAAGGTCCCAACATATGAGACACCGAACATGGGCATACAATGAGATATCTAGACGATATACGGAAGTACATCTTAGGTTCTATGAACCAGACACTTTTCGAACGCAACACGAGAGTAATAGACAGGCGTCAAATATTGAGAATCAACAAGATCCAACAATTGCTCCAATATTTTTAGACACTTACTCAAAGTCATCAGAAGCCATCGCCAAATGGCACGACTATTCTCTAGACTTGTTTGATAAGCTGATCGAAGCAGGTGTGTGTCGAGAGCAAGCCAGAGGTGTTCTACCGCAAAACCTGTATGCGAAGTACTATGGTACTGTTAACCTATCAAATCTTCTTAAGTTTATTGATCTACGCCTACACGAAGGAGCTCAATGGGAGATCCAAAAGGTTGCTGAAGCCTGTCTAAATATAGCAGAAGAAATTTGGCCATATTCAATAGGAGCGTATCGTGAATTACGGAGATCCTAAATTTGAACGAGGCGATCTGGTTATTTTCAGTCAAGACACCGTTGGAGAAATGGTTCCTAACTTGGGGATTATAGTTTCCGAGCCGACACTCACATTCAGTCACAAATGGCCCAACGAAGATGAAAAAGAGAATTTTTGGACATATGATGTTAAGGTAAACAACAACCTATTTAAAATGATTCCGGAAGCATTCCTAAGGAGATTAAAAGATGAAGATGAAACTGAGGATACTTAAAGAAAGTAGATACACAGGCTTATATGATGTTACTGGTATTCAACCTGGATCAATAGATCTTTTTATCAGACATTTTGTTGATATAGATAATGACGTTCAAAATAAACGTAGAGAATTCTTCACTAGTACATTTGGAGATAGAATCGATGCCTTAACAGATCAAGACATCCCTAGAACATCAGCTAGGGGATATGGATCTGCTTTGGATAAGGTAAAAGTGGCTTTACGCTCTGGAACCTCGCATTGGTACAATCAAGTTTTCGGACCAGACTTGGCTAATTTTGTTATTGAAGCAAAAGTACTTATGTACCTAACAGAATTAGCTGAAGGTCTAGAGAGAATAGGATATAGCACAATAACTGGTGAACAGTTTAATATGTTATCAACAGAAGATAAAAACTTGGTGTTCGAAAAGCACTTCCTCGAAGATTATCTCGACAGTTTCATCAAAGACCACGTTAAAATGGATTCGATGAATACAACAGGTTTCTTGGATAACCCAGGTGTAGGTGCAGGACTATACGGTCAAATGAAAGACTGGTATATGTCCACAGCAGGAGCTGAGGTTCTTGGTCAAAAGATCAAAGAAATGCTTCCAATGCTTCCACAGAGGGCATCTTGAGACAAGAACTTGAGAAAGTGATTGTTGGAGGATCTTTGGAGTCTATGTTGTACGCATGGCGTACACAGACCAAAATTCTAGTGAAGGAAAAAAAGTATGTTTTCCGATTTGGTGAAAAATTTTTTCCGACCACTTTTCCAGATTTTGATTGCGATAATCCAAAGAGATTATCATCAAATCTGTCTTTTGCCTTGTCTCTTGGTGGACTGATGCCTTACGGCGGCAATATAGAAAACATTAGGATAGACAAGAACCGGATTAAAGTCATAACGAAGGGGAATCGACGAGTTGAACTCGAAGCAATGGAGATCATTCGTTTCGATAAGAATCTAAAAGACTACTGGGTCTATGACTTTTTTAATTCTAGACAAATGCGTGCTCACAACATAGATGAGATTTTTGATGATACCAATGAATTCATCAAAAAAATTAATTTCTATATGTCCCCAAGAGCAACGAACGGCACAACAAAAGACTTTGTAGGAAGCTCAAATTTAAGCCACAAGCAACTTTTAAGCCCTGACTATGGCCCTGGTATCTCAAAGATCAAAGTCATGCGTATGCTCAAACAGGCTGGCTTAACGGGGCCACTATCACAAGTTTACAATGGTAAAGAATACTACAAGAGACCAAAGATAGAGTTTTATAAAAGAGTTGTAGCTCAGGCATATAAGCCGCTCTACGATTTTAACACAATATACAACATGGAACAACACGAGGAGAAAGCATGGAAGACGTTCGAGACCTTGAAGAAGAAGGGAGAAATCTTGTAGGTATTATCCCGATCGCAGGACACGAATCTTTTGATTTTGGACAGCCATGGCCCGATTGTATGATGCCGATCGCACCAAACTTCAATCTTATTGAGGCTGCAGTAGCAGAGTGTGCATGGGCAGGTTGTAAATCTATTTGGATCACAGTGAATCATGACTTTTGCAAATATATACGCAAGAGGCTTGGCGATTGGTGCTTCGATCCTGTTTGGTCACATAGAACCTTCGACAGGAACATGGGAGAGTCTAAGAGACGCATACCAATATATTACGTTGGAGTAAATCCAAAAGATCGCCATAAAAGAGATTGCACCTCGTGGTCGGTCATACATGGTGCTCTCTGTGCTTTTAAGACACTGCAGTCTTTGTCCAAGTACATGATTCCTTCAAAATACTATGTATCGTTTCCACATGGATTCTTCCCAGCGTTTCAGCTTCGAGAACATAGAAAAATAATTAACTCGAAACAAAACTGCTACATCACATCAAACGGAGTATCGGTAAAAGATGGTAGCTTTTCGTCGTTCACGTTTGGTAAGGATGATTGGTTAGAATTCAGAAGAGTTATACGTACTGGGACAGGATCTAGAGTGCCTGGAACAACTCCTGCGGACAACATGTTTTTAGATCCATCGGAGATGTGGTCAGCAAGGTATTTTGGGGTAGAAAAGGTGTTTAAGCCATTAAACCTGCTTGATGCACATGAGATTAAGGTCGAGAACTTTTTCAACATAAGAAGTTGGGAAGAATATCTTGACTTTCTTAATGCTTCGAGACGATTTACCATCAAGAGACCATCCAAGTCAATTCTAATAGGTTCCCGGGCAAATGCCGTCTGTGGCGACTATTTAGAGGATGATGAAGGATAAACTTAAATTCAAAAAACTCTTAAATGAGTTTAGATCGCTAGAATTCGAACATGAATACAATAGCGAGATTTTAAAAGAGGTAGGTCAAACTTTTGAGTCTGCTTGTAATGATTGGTGCGAAAAAAATAATATCGATATCGATAATCTAATGAAGACAAAATTCCCTAATCGCGTACAGTCTCCACCGGTAACTGACGATGGATCAATACACGAGCCAAAAGTAAAAACCTCAAAACATAAAGATATATTTAAATCGATAGCCAAGAAGTTTCATCCCGACAAGATAAAAGAAAAGCATAAAGAAGAAGAAATGAAGTCTGCATTTCAAAAAGCATCTTCGGCAATGCAAGAAGAACAATGGGGCGAGCTCTTTGATGTTATTGATAAATATGAGATAGAAATATCTGACTACAATGAAGCCAATGCATCTTTAGAGAAAGACATAGTCCGAATGCAAGAAAAACTAAAAGTTCAGAAATCTACATTTACTTGGCACTTTGGAAACTGCGACGGTGATCCGGCGTGTATTGATTTTGTTATGGAAATGTACATGAAACAGGTCTTGGGTTGGAATGGGCCTGAGCAACCTTAAAGTGGGAGATCTGGTTACTCACGTCTATAAAGGCGTGAATGACGAATACTCTGTAGGCGTTGTTCTTTCAACAGAAAATACATTAGGTTTGATCAAAGTTTCTTGGGCATCTGGATTTGAAAGTTTTCATGTTCATTACATGCTTAAATGGCTCGCATAAACTATTTATGTTCAAACGAGGGTCTGATATGCAAATAACAAAAGAACAACTTCAACAAATCATTCAAGAAGAGCTCGCAGCAGTCTTGGATGAGAAAAGAAAAAAGAAGAAAAAGAAGAAGAAGAAAAAGAAGTCCAAAGGTAAGAAGGATGCTTGTTACCACAAAGTACGAGCTCGATACGATGTCTGGCCATCAGCCTATGCATCAGGTGCCCTTGTTAAGTGTCGTAAAGTTGGTGCTGCAAATTGGGGAAATAAGTCAAAGAAAAATGAATCTCTGAACGAAGAGTTCTCAACGCATGATATGTACAACCCAAAAACTGGTGAAAAGTTTGTAGCTAAAAAAGAACAAGATCACACTTCGATGGCTAAGAAGGGATATGTGCACGTTGATCCAAAGAAGATTGAGAAGATTCTCCGAGACGAAGGTGGAGCCTCTGGTATGGACCCATTTTTGAAAGAGTTTGGAGATAATATGAAAGATGATATCCTCAAAGCTCTTGAGGACATGCCTAGCGTTAAAAAGCATGAGGATGGAGATTATATTCTTGATGATAACAAAGATGTAAATCTGCAAGAAGTAAAATTTTTTGGACGAAGATAAAAATGCAACTCACTCAAGAGGACCTACAAAGAATCATTCAAGAAGAACTGCGAGCAGTTTTGGAGGCAAAAAAATACCACTGGGATGAACCAGATTGGCATTACGATGGTGGTTATGGAGATCCAGAAAGCCGTCACGCTAAATGGTATCTTAAGATGGAGGAGATTGAAGAGAAGAAGGATCGAAAAGGAGCCTCAGAATCTTATTGTAAATCTACACCGTGTTCAAAGATGGGGTTTACACAGAAGGCTAGTTGTAAATCTCAAGGTCTAAAAGACTGTTATCGCGGACAGAAAAATGAGAGAAAACTATCTGACGCCGAATATAATAAAAAGGGCGAAATTGCAAAAGCAATGAAAAGAGATAATCCCGGAATGTCTGATGAAGATATCTATCCAATAGCAACAGCCACTGCGAAGAGGGTTGCAGAAGGAGATCCTAAAAAAGGCACTGGGAAAAAGCCAAAGGGCTCTGGGCGTAGGCTCTACACCGATGAAGACCCTAGTGATACTGTCTCCGTTAAGTTTTCAACAGTGCAAGACATTAAAGACACTCTTTCAAAGGCTAGTTTCAAATCCAAATCACATAAGCGGCAATCACAAATTATTAACCTTATTCATCAAAGATCCAGAGCTGCATACAAAAACGCTAAGGACCCAAAGGTAAAATCAAGGCTTAAAAAATCATACGAGTATGCAAAGAAAAGAAAAGAGGCTTCCAAGAGAAAAACGGCAGCTAAGAATAAAAAGAAGAAGTAAAAAACTATTTAGTTTCAAAAAGAGGGCTTGCAATGGAAATCACCAGAGAAGACTTGGATGCAATTATAAAAGAGGAACTTGAAGCTGTTTTAGACGAAAGATGTCAGAAAGGCTATAAGACTCATCCAAAACGAAAGACAAAGAAAATGTTTGGTCGGAGATACCGAAACTGTGTTAAGGCTGAAGAAGGTTTGGAACTAGAAGAGCAAGATCTCGACGAAAAGAAAAAAAGGAAGAAATCAAAAAAACGCAAAAAAGCCGGAACCGAATCAAGCAAAGAGTCCTCTCTCCGTGACTGGTTTGGTCGCAAAGGAGCCAAAGGAAAGAAAAAAGGCTGGGTTGATTGTAATGCGCCCGACGGTAAAGGCGGCTACAAGTCTTGTGGGCGATCCAGTGGCGAAAAGAGAAAGAAATATCCTGCATGCCGTCCAACTCCCGGTGCCTGCAAAGAGAGAGGTAAGGGTAAGTCATGGGGCAAAAAAGCAAAGAGAAGGGGTAAGAAGTAATGAATTTAACATCAACAAAACTTAAGAAATTAATCAAAAAAGAAATAGTGAACGAGAGTCAAAAGGCGCTTGGTTTACCGCATGGTGTGGATCTCAAGGATAATCCTGAAGTGTTGTATAGTGCCGCAATGAGTTTTATCGGCAGTAATCCAAACTTAGGTCCTAACTCTCCGAAGAGGGCTGATGCCGAGCTTTTGATGAAAATTCTTAATAACACTATCCAAGGTTCAGTACAATATAGTCAAGTAGGCGATGGCGATTCAGACTTGTTGCACTCTGGGGATATTGAAGGTTACATAGCCTCTAGAGGTCACCAAACCACTCCGGAAGAAACTGAACGCATGAGAGAAGAGCAAGGTAAGTTGAAAATGGTGCAACGCGCACTACGTCAAGCAATGGGCGAGGACATGGCCGCGAATGCTAGATACAAAAGTTGGCAAGATTCTAGAAGTCAATTCTTCAGAGATAATCCAAACTATACACCCGGAGATAACGACATGTTTGAAGGATTAAGATACGAAGGCGATGACTCAATCATGGAAATGTTCGAAGATGCCGTGCTAGAAGAAGGTGGATTGGTGTGTGGTGGATGTTTATTTGAAGTACTTCAAGAAGCATCGTGTGGATGCCCGAACCTTGTAGGCGAAGCAGTATATCAAGGTAAAACCGTTCAGCTTAACAAGCCAACTCGCGGAGACGTAAAGAAATTTAAAGTTTATGTAAACTCTGGTAAGAAAGACAGTAAGGGACGTATCAAAGCAAAAAAGGTTAACTTCGGCGATAAGAATATGAAGATTAAGAAATCAAACCCTAAGCGTCGCAAGTCTTTCAGAGCAAGACACAATTGCGACAATCCGGGTCCAAAAACAAAAGCAAGATATTGGTCTTGCAAGAAGTGGTAGGAGATAGTCATGGCTGCAATAACTAAAGATGATATATGGAAGATGACCCAGATGGCTCTCGGCATGCTCGTTATCCCTCTTGCCGGATGGGTGTGGAACATGAACGTAGAAGTTGCTGAACTGAGAAACGATCTCGGAGATGCAGAGGAGGTTATTGCTGACCTCGAAAAAAAGATCTCCGGCTCGGACGACAACGCGCGACAAATCATTGGAATCGAAAAGGACATCGAATACATGAAGAACTCTCTCAGTCGGATCGAGCAGATGGTGACGAAATGAGTACACTGCTATTCATGACTTTGTTGAATTCTCCATTGGAGGAACCTATCGATGATCTCAAGAGAGACACGAAAGCATTGGAGCTGTACCTTCAAGACAAAGAAGATAAGAAGAAGCATTGCCCAAAATGGAAATGGGATCAGCCATCCATAGATGTATACAAAAAAACTTTGAAATCACAGTTACCAAAGGGGTGCAAGAAGTGAAACTAACAGAAGCAAAACTTAAACAAATGATATTGGAAGCTTTGAAGAAATCTTCTTTCCGAAGCTTTGGTGTGCCGACACCAGATGAAAAGCTTAAATCAAAACTCGGAGATGAGAACTTCGATAAGATTCAAAGCCTCGATAAAAATCAAGCAGACGTAATGAAGCAGACGTTTGATCCAGATTATCCGAGAGCCCTAAAGCGCGAGACTATTCAAAGTTTCATGGAGTCTCTCGGATACGACCTAGAAATCCAAGAAGTGGAATATATAGGACGTCCAGATGACATCTATATGAATGAACTTTATTTTGATAGTTCCGCCCCTGCAGCATCCAAAATCTTTTCAATTGATTATAGTATTAAGACCTTTGACTCTCTTCCCAACAAGAAATACATATATTATAATTATAATTATACGAACAACCGAGGTGTGACGACTAGAAAAAACGGCTCCATTGAACTTCGCGATATGTTTGATTTAAGCATGGGAAATTATTATTATCCAAATAAAGAAGATTTTGAGACAATGTCTTCTCTGATTATTGGTAGAATAAAGAACGACCTCAAAAAAATAATTGGTACTAAATGACTCATACGGACTTAATATTCAAGGCAATCTTTTGGAAGGCGATGTTCTTTGGGATAATAATTCCATCCATCGCCTTCTGCTGTTTTTATTACCTATCCTACCGCCAACAACAAAAATTTTTAGAAAAGTTAGAGAAAATATTTGACAAATGATCCCCAGTAGGTTATATTAATATTATATTGGAGGACATTATGAAACAACCATCTTATGTGGGATTTGAGCCCAACAAATATGCGTGGAAAAAAGACGTTAACTATAGAGAAAAGCCGCATCTATATTCTATTGGTAAGGGTCAACAAGGCGTTCTCACTTGCGAGCCTTACAAAAGTGAAATAGGTCAACACTGGCGTTTTAAGACTCCATCGATTGCTAGCAAATCATCAGCAAAGATTCTAAAAATGTTCTATGACTATCTTGAGGAAGATGATTTTGTCGGTGCAGACATGGCCAAAAAATTTCTTCATATGGGATATACAAGATCAAGGCGCTATGCTAACCACCGCAGCGGAAAAAAGTGGACCAAACAAACTGGCGAGTGGGAGATATTACCACAAGAGAAAGACGCCATGACCTGCGAGAAGGCACAATCCGCTGAGATATTCAAAGTTGCTTGGGTTGAGGCGAGAACAAATAAAAAATATTTAGAAATGAAACAAAAATTTCTTGACAAACAACAATAAACATGTTATAATATAATATAAGACAAATCATGGAGGACACATGACTAATAACTATAACCTTGGATACGCGTGTATCAACACTGAATTATCATCTCGCAAAGTGAAGGTATCAACAAACCGGACAATGCGCAAGAAAACATTTCAAGAGAAAGGTCTCGACTATGTGTCGGAGATCATCCTTGCAAACTGTACCGACTTGCTAACCATTCTCGAATGGAATGCGAAGCACAACATCCACTTCTTCAGAATGTCCTCAGAGATCTTTCCTTGGGCTTCAGAGTACGACCTCGAAGACCTAAAGGACTTTGATGCAATCGAAGAAGCATTGTATCAGGCTGGTTTGTATGCGAACGAACACAACATTCGTTTGACTTGCCATCCCGGCCCATTCAACAAACTTTGCTCGCCAAACGAGAGCGTTGTTCAGAACACCATCAAAGACCTTGAGATCAACGGTAAGATGATGGACTTGCTTTGTCAACCTCGAACACCTTGGGCAAAGATCAACATTCACGTAGGAGGAGCGTACAATGATAAACCTATGGCCCTTGCTAACTTTTGCAAGAACTATGCACGACTATCAGACGCAGTCAAATCGCGACTAACAGTCGAGAACGACGACAAGGAGTCTTTGTACTCCACACAAGAACTTTACGATGGTGTATTCAAAGTGATTGGGATCCCTATTGTCCATGACTATCATCATCACACAATGTGTACTGGTGGACTAACACAACAGGAGGCAGTCGAACTTGCACTCACAACGTGGGGTGACGTTGTCCCTGTTGTCCACTACAGCCAGTCACGAGCAGTAGAGCACAATGACCCTAAGATCAAACCACAAGCCCACAGCGACTCGTATTGGACGCCTATCGACACGTTTGGACACCGCATGGACATCATGCTCGAGTGCAAACACAAAGAAGTAGGTTTATTCAAGATGCGTGAGTTGATGGGTTCATCTTGCATAGCTGCGAAATAACGGAGTAACTATGAAGAAATGCACAAAATGCGGAATTGAGAAGCCACTCACAGAGTTTCATAAGAACTCTGCTTCAAAAGATGGTCTATGTAATTGGTGTAAATCTTGTAAATCAAAAATCAAGAAAGAATACCTCAAACGCCCAGATGTGAAGAGAAGGAGACGCGAATATAGCAAAATATATTATGGACGGAACCCAAGAGTGAAAAAAATAAAATCAATGGCACTAGAAGCAGACCCAACTCTCCCAACCGATAAAAGTCATAACTTTTATGCGAGGAGACTTGAATCCAAAGAAGATAGAGTTTTTATTTATGAAATTCATTGTAGCGAAAATAATTTATATTACATAGGTCAAACAACAGTAGGAAAAAATAGATGGAAAAGGCACCTTTATAATCTAAAAACCAATCAGCATCCCAACACAATACTGCAAGATACTTATGATAAATTTGGCGAAGACTCCTTGTCTTTTACGGTTATCAAATCCGTAAAACATAAAAGCTTGCTTATGGAAGAGGAAGTGAAAATTATATCGAAATACTTGAAAGAAGAAAAAACGCTGTGCAACATTCATCTTTCGAAAGAAAATATCGCAGATCTAATAAGGTTGGTAGTAAAATTAAAGGAGGATAAATGAACTGGTTAAAAAAATTACTCGGCTTGAAGTCGAAAGAAGAAAAATTAAGAGAAAAGATGGGAGATCTCCTCCAAAAGGTTTTCGAGGCTCAAAGAGCGGGAGACATGGAGAAAGCCGGAATCTACCAAAAGCAGGCAGATGCTATCGCACAGCAATTATCGGAGGACGAATGAGATTACTTTACGGAATCGGTCTGTTTATTATCGGACAGATCATGGCTTGGTTTCAATCTAACTCGGGTATCATAACGGAAGAGAACGCAACAAGGGCAATGTTTATTGCTGCATGCTTTGCTCCAATAACGACACTTGCTTTTGCATATGGAACTAAACTGATGTATGCAGAGATGGATTCATTATGGTCCATTCGGTTCATCACCTTTGGTATTGGCTATTTAGTGTTCATACCACTGACTTGGTATTTCCTTGGAGAAGAAATGTTTACGGCAAAGAATGGGATATCCCTTCTTCTTTGTGCATCGCTACTTCTTATTCAAGCATTTATGAAGTAGGAGATTAGCATGACTTACATCTACATTGTGCACAATGATATATATTATGTACCTCGCATGTCTTCTCTGTGCGAGGCAAGAGAAAGAGAAGAGATATTTGTGAAAGAGTTTGGAGACGAACCTTTCATTGTCGGACCTTATGAATGGGAGCTGCTCTCATCAAAGTTCGAAAGGAAAATCCTTGAAGTGAGTGATGTTTAGTATTGGAGACTTAGTGAGATTTAAAGCTAGCGGTATATACCAAGGCAGATATAACCCAAATAAAAAACTGGGTATAATCGTCTCCATTCAGAAAAATGCAGTTCAATCACTATGGGGCAAAAAACAAGACGTAGTAGTCGTGAGGTGGTTCCCGTGGGATCAAGAAGAGAAAACAATGGAATTTTATCTAGAGCACATGACGAAAACCTCATAGGAGAACTCGTCAGATGCAAGTGGCTTGAAGGAAGTATATGTATAGCTCTCGAAAGAGAAGTGAGAAGGTTATCGATACTAACATCATATTGTATCTATCTCGTCCATGACTTTACAACAGGTGACCACTATTGGGTTGATGAAGAGGATTTACAAAAACTTTAAGTTTTTACTTGACAAGTCCTCTTCATCATGTTATATTATATAAAACACGGAGGACTTATGAACTTAAGAAAAGATCAATTTGTAAACTTGCACGGACACTCGTGCTTTTCATTGTTTGATGGGTTTGGATTCCCACAAGAACATATGGACTTTGCCTATGAGAATGGATCTCGAGCACTTGCTCTTACAGACCATGGCTCTATGAACGGCTTATCCTATCAACTGCTTCGAGCAAAAGAGATGAAGGCTGAAGGCAAAGACTTCAAGCCTATCTTTGGTGTTGAAGCGTACTACATTGATTCGCTGGAAGAGTGGCAAACTCTTCGCAACGAAATCGCTGAAGATAAAAAGCGTGCGAAAGAGATCGACAAGTCTGACTCGGCTATGGTTGTGGAAGACGAACAACGTAACGACAAGCGAGCATTGGCTCGTAAGCGACACATCGTTCTTCTCGCACAAAATCAGAAAGGTCTTGAGAATATCTATGAAATGGTTTCCAAGTCCTACTCTGGAGATTACTTCTATCGTAAACCACGTATCGACTGGGAACTCCTCAAGAAGCATTCCGAAGGCGTTATTGTGGCTACAGCATGTCTTGGAGGCATTGCCGCAGGTTCTATGTGGAAGAAGCAAGAAGAGGGCGAGGATGCGATTGTGGACGACATGATCGCTAATCTGACCAAGTTTCGCGATGTATTCGGAGATCGTTTCTACGCAGAACTACAATGGAACAATATTCCGGAGCAGCATCTATTAAATCGATGCCTAATTAAAGTAGCAAAGCAACTTGGAATCAGACTTATTTCCACTTGTGATTCTCACTATCCTCGCCCAGATGCTTGGAAAGACAGAGAAGTATACAAACGACTGGGCTGGCTCGGCAAGATGCCTGAATGGATGGACGATAATATCCCAGAGTCAGTGGAGGAAATAGGCTATGAACTTTATCCGAAGAATGCACAAGAAATGTATGAAGCATATCTTAGATATTCAAATGATCTCAATCTTACTTACGACGATGATCTGGTTATTGAGTCAATCACCAACACAGCACACATCGCTTTTGAGCAGATTGAAGATTTTCTTCCTGACACTAGCGTTCAGTTGCCTTCTTTTATTGTCCCGAACGGTGTTAACGCTGACGATCATCTTAAGGAGATCGCTGAAGAAGCTCTTCGTGTTTATCTTCGCGGCACCGATAAAACTACAAAACGACACTACAGAAGAAGATTAGAGGAGGAGCTCGATGTTATTGCTTCACAAAAGTTCTCTGAATATTTTCTTGCTACGAAAGCAATCACAGACTTTTCTTGGAATTATACATTTGTTGGACCTGCCCGTGGTTCTGCCGCAGGCTCACTACTTGCTTTTCTACTAAAGATTACACAAATTGACCCAATGAAGTGGGGTCTTCCTTTTGAACGTTTCCTTACTCGTGGCTCTGATGGCTTTCCGGACATCGACATTGACTTTGGAGACAACGCTCTTATCAAAGACAAGATGGTCGAGGAGTGGGGCGAAGACTCTGTTGCGTTCATCTCAAACTATAACACTCTTCAGTTGTCCTCATTGATTAAAGACATATCCAAGCGTGAAGGCATTGATTTCACTGAAGTCAACAAGGTCACCAAGGCTATGCTAGCGGAGGCAACTCCAAGAGCAAAGAAGTTGCACGGCATCAAGGCTGGCGTGTACACTCCAACATTCGCAGAGGTCTGTGAGTTTTCTGAAAGTTTGCAGTCGTTCTTTCGTCACTATCCTGAAGTCAAGAGCCAAGTCTTTGGCTTGATTGGTCAGCCACGATCGATCGGCCGTCATGCGGCTGGTGCAATCATCGGCGACTATCTCCCAAGTAAGATGCCTTTGATCACATCGAAAGGTATTCGACAGACTCCATGGTCCGAAGGTATGAACGTTCGACATCTCGAGCCACTTGGTTTCATCAAGTTTGATATCCTTGGTCTTGAAACACTTAAGACATTCGAAGACACAATTGTGCGAATCCTGAAGAAGGAGGGAGTTCGCAACCCAACCTTTGAACAATGTCGAGACTGGTACAATGAAAATTTGCATCCGTCTGTATTGGACATGAACGATCCGCAAGTGTACGAAGAAGTTTTCCACAAAGGCAAGTATGCAGGCATCTTTCAGTTTATGAATGGAGGCATGCAAAGACTTGGTACATCCGCAAAAGTCAACTCTATTGAAGAGATTGCGACTGTATCTGCGATATTCCGCCCAGGTCCACTATCTGCAAACGTCGACAAGATGTATGTGAAAGCAAAGCATGGTGGCGAAGATATAGAATATGATCATCCCCTCATCGAAAGTATCTTGGGTAAAACCTTTGGTCTTATCGTGTTCCAAGAGGACATCATGAACTTGGTAAATCAGATCGGAGACAAGATTACAATGTCTGATGCAAATGTATTACGTAAGTTATTGACGAAGAAAGGTTTGTCTGAGACGAAGATGCGCAAGAAGAAAGATCTTTATGAACGTTTCCTTAGAGGTTGCGAGAAGAAAGGGATGTCTTACGCTGACGGTAAGGTACTTTGGGGCAAGATGGAATATTTCTCTGGCTATGGTTTCTCGAAGAACCACGCCATCCCCTACAGCATCATCTCATATCAGTGTGCATGGCTGCAGACTTACTATCAAGACGAGTGGATCTCTTCATTCCTTGACCATGAACCAGACAAGCGCAAGGAGGCGGCCATCAACATCGCTCGATCCTTTGGCTATGAGGTTGCTCCGTTGGATATCAACACATCAGGTACAGCATGGGAAGTGCGAGATGGAAA
>TARA_R100000426_G_scaffold2667_1_pt1 | contig 38458 bp, 39 predicted proteins | sample TARA_R100000426 | Tara Oceans TARA_R100000426 (sample SAMEA2620421) | marine metagenome | biome: marine biome (ENVO:00000447); feature: surface water layer (ENVO:00002042); material: "saline water (ENVO:00002010), including plankton (ENVO:xxxxxxxx)" | depth 5 m
CAGTGGATCGAATTGGGAAGCGGGCCAAAGCGTTTTAACTCATGCACCAAGAAGTGGTATTATTAGTTCCTCAGCTGGTATTGATTCAGCGATCAACTTTCCAACAATATCCGATGTTTCATGTTGTGATTTTGATATTAGCATAACGGTGACTCACGACATACAAGAAGGAGGTACCGACTCCTTTAGTGTAGATAAAACTCTGGATGTATTGTCGGCAAACAACGCAGTCGCTGGGCAAATTTTCGAAGAAGACATCGAATCAATTCAGTTTACTTCTACTTTCACAGATTGCTGTCCTGACGACAGTATCGAATACAGAGTGGTAGCGGATGATGATAATGCAGAACCGTACCGGTATGATTCTGGATACCAATCAAGTTCATCTGGATTGATACCCACTGCTTCTCCAAACAAAATACAACATACTTCAGCAGATGGCAAAACAGTGTATCTGATATTCTTTGTTAGAGATTGCGAAGGAAATGTTGAATCTATAACAGTCACATTAAATAATGCAGAGTTTGTTTGATAAACTATTTAGTTTAAAAAAAGGGTGCTAAATGACAACTTACAAAGATTTTCTCGGAATAAATATCTGTATTTATGATCCGATCTTAGGAGACAGTGGTGCGATTGGAGGCAATTACCTCGGATATAGTTCAACTTCCTCACTTAAATATAACGACAACGCTGGTGTCGGCAATGTTTCAAGTTTGACTGAGCATAACTCTTCACAAACTTTGGTGTTGTTAAATCTTCATCGTAATGGTCCGTTTGGATATCCAATGTGGAAGCAAATGCGAGTCTCTCAAAATCACTTGTCGAGAGCTCACCGACTAACAAACACGTTTACATATGTGCAAGAACCGGGTGCAAAGATCGGAGACAAACAAGCGAGATACGGAGATATTGTAAGCCTCACAGAACCAGTAATCGCTCAAAATCTTCCAATATCTTTAGTTGGAGAAGTGTCGGTATACAACGATCAGCTTGGAACTTTTGAAAAAAAACCTGTGGAGGTGAAGACGGCATTCAATAATGAGACAGAATTTTTTGCGAACAAACAAGCCAATGATTATTTTAATACCATTTTGGATACAGATGATAACTACGAAGCTTTGATCGACATGTACTTGGATGGAGGACTTGATGACGAAGGTTCGTTGCTCGACTCATTCTCTCTTTTAACTTATCGTCAAACGATATGGCCGAAAGTAGACCGAGCATTCTTGGACCAAACCCGATCACGAAAGTTTTATATTAATACATTTTGGAGAGACAACCGAGAAGATCGAGAAAAAAATAACGTTGCTACCGAGTTCGGATTCACAGCACCCTCTCAATCAATGTGGCCCTTGGATGCAGCAAAAGATTTCGCGACAAGAGCAAGACCAACTGGTGATACCACATCGTTTGTTGACCATAAGATTGGCGGGAAAGGACTAGGACTTCAGAACACAGAAGGCGGAGAAGGTATTTTACAAAATTCTTACTCTCATGTTTATGGACGCGTATATCTTGCATCAACGATGCCTAACCCAGATAATGATACTCCAGTCACAGGTACCGCTCTCTTCTTGAGCAATCCAGATGATGCACTTTCCGCCTCTGTTAGTTATGCATTTAGACACACTCTGAAGTCGACATTTTCAAATTATAATCCGTCATTTCCAACTTTTAATGCTGAACACCACCTTACGGCTACCGGAGATAGATATCAAGGTCAACTTGAAGGAGCCGATTTTTCGCGGCTGACTCTAGATGGATCTGCATCTATGATGCTAACTTCATCTTTGTTTGAGGGAGTAGCAAATTGGGATGCACCTGCTCAAGCAGGCAAAACACCATTTTACGACTCATACGAAGATTATGCTCAAGAAATAAAAAGAAGTGGGAAGGGCTATTCGATTGTACCCGAGTTCAGAATAAGCTCGCATGTTGAAACATACGCTTCAAAAGGTATAACCGAGGAGTTGAGAGAAATTTTTGAGTTGTCCGGTGCACTATCACAGAACACAACAACAGAAAATGAAAGTACTTTCTATAAAGTATTATCAAACTCAGACTTTCTTAAACACTTTGACTTGATCAAGAAAGATCATGAAGGCTTTGCAGATGAAAAAATATTAACTCTTAAGTGTAAAGCTATCAAAAAGTTCCTACCATACGAAGGCTTCTATCCCGCACAAAGAACAGTTCAACTAGGCGAACAATTCGCAAGAAGCTACAAGAACCACGTTGTCTCTAGAGAGGGCTCGGAAGCCGATACTGTAGAAGTTGGCTCTATCAAATTACAGCCGCTGATGACTCCATTATTCGCCCCAGGAATTCTCTTCAATACAATCAAATCGGGCGTTGGAGTTGACTTTCCTCTCTTTACAGCAGATTCTATACCTTTTGTTGTTTCTTCTTCGAATAATAATTACAATTCCGATTGGGAATACCAAACTGCCTCCACCGGACCCCATCAGAATTATTACTGGACTGGCGGAGGACACATAGCGAATAAGGAAAGGATTGACTCTGCATACGACACCAGGATTCCATTTGAAGCTCTTGTGGAACCTGAGGAGTATCTTGCGAATCTAAGATTGATCCTGCAAGAGCCTCATCCTTTTGGAGTTCCTTTTACGGGAGCAGTTTCTGGAGGGCTTGCTACCACCGGAGACCAGTTCTTGGACTATCATACTGAATGGGACGGTCGTGGCGACGGACTGTATAAAAAAATGGCTAACAATCTTTTAGCGGAAATACCAGAACTATTCTTGGAAAACACTTCGATGGCGACCATAGTATCAGCCGAAGACGGAGATCCAACGTTTGGAAACGCAGTGTCTGGAAATTATTATACAATGAGAATCAAAATGAAAAGATCTCGTGTGCAAACCAACCAGCCACTCGGTGGTATAAAATCTGTACTGGTCGATCCACCGCAAGACGTTGTGACCTATCAAGATCGTGGAATTAGCCAGTCCATCACAGGTAGTGCTACCAATATAAAAGCCAGATTTTCTACCAAAGAGTCTTTGACCATGTACTCTCGACCATCTGCTTTTGGACCACCCACATATGGCGGCAATGGTTTTGGGACATATAGAACTATCCAATTCAGAGAGTGTGGTTCATGGTGGGGAACCAATTATCCCTATACTCCACCTTATTACCATGGAGAAGCATGGTGTGATTTAATTTTTTATGCTGACACCACAAAAAAATACACTTTAGATGAAATCCTCAGTGGATCAAAACAATATCCCTACTACACAAGACACTGGTGGAACGGTACCAATGATGCACTTAGGGATTTAAGTGGCTACGCTAATTCGGACCTCGTAGCAGATGGGGCTTCAAGCCCTGCGTTCCAAACCACAGGTTGGACCGAAGGCAGGTATAAAAGTTATGAAAGTGGTTCATGGCATGAATTGATGTTAGAAGCCATCGGCACTGGTACCATCACTGCTTGGCCATCAACCGTAACAATCAATACTGTCTTTGCTGTCGCAGATTATGTTGACTTTGCCGGAGGCAACTGGGGTACGCACACCACTCCACTTGGAAATGGGCTCGCCGACGATAGCACCCAACTCAGATATCGTAATCGACCAAACCCAGTAGCAGTCACAAGTGGGAACTTCTCGTCAACCGACCAGCTAATCCAACATCCATTTTATATTAATTACAACGCAATGCAGTTAGATTCCAGTGTTAACTTGTTTGGAAAAGGAACGGTCCGAAAAATATTTAACGAAAATGCACAACAAGTCACAGAAGTTGCTTCTGCGGATACAGTAAGAGGAAAGACTAGGTGGATCATTCAGCCAAAATTTGAAACTCCAATTCTTAACTTTAAAAAGTATGAAGATCTGACTGGAAACGGAGGAACTATGCCCTTGTATGCATCAGAATCAGTTCCTCGTGGAATGTGGCATCAATACGGCGACATACCAGAAGATGCAGATACTGGCGTATTTCTTCAGGTTACTGATATTCCAAACTCTTGGCTGCAAGGCGCACTGGGCCTGAGAAAAAAACAAATAAAAAAAGTCAAATCATTAGCAGACTTGGTTGGGTTCTCCAAAGAACAAGTCCGACTCGGTGAAGTTGGATCGAAGAAAGAAGTATCAGAAGCAGTTGTCGCTGTTCCGTTTATTGAACAAGGTGCTACTCGTAAGTTCTTCTCGATCCCAAGAGCAGACATAGACTCTTCAATTGAAGCTTCTCGTCGAGAAATAGATGGGAACTTTCCAGCAGGTGGACCAGCAAAAGCTGGGGACACCGTCTACAAGATGGTTAAGAACATGCAGAAGTATGTGTTCCCACCGTCAATGGACTTTGTCCGATATAGCGAGATCGACCCGTTTGCTATGTATATCTTTGAATTTAAACATACCTTCTCAAAGCAAGACCTTGCCGACATGTGGCAAAACTTACCGCCTGAACTTGGGAGAACTTTCGAAGAAGCAGAAGCATCAATCTCCCATGAGTTGCTTTCAGCCGAACTTCTCGGAGATGGAGCTGTTATTAAGAATGGCGTCTTGGATGAGAACGCCGAAGGCAAAGGTATTCCATCAAACATCCAATGGATGGTGTTCAAAGTCAAGAAAAGAGCAAAGACAAATTATTTTGATAAAATTGTTGCGAAGAAAGGAACAACATCAGACACATCCGAAGTGCAGTTGGAAGGAGTCACAAACTCAGCGACAAGCAAAATGGATAAAGATATTACCTATAATTGGCCATATGATTTCTTTTCACTCGTAGAACTAGTTAAGATTGACGCCGAAATCTCATTCGCAAACATTGAGAATGACGACAAGGGACAGAAGTCTATCAAGAAGGTGGAGTCGAAAAAGACTCGTGATCCTTCGATGATTAACAAGGCGAGAGGAAAGGGACGAGCTGAATGACGTTTTTTAACAAAAAAGAAGATGTTCTTAAAATTGAATTAACTCCATACGGGCGCTCGCTTCTCTCCAACGGGAAGTTGATGCCCAAGTATTATGCGTTCTTTGACGACGATATTATCTATGACCTTCAGTATGGCGGAGACACAGAGGATCAAGTCAACATTAAAGAGAGAATATTGGGCAACACTCCAAGCTTAAGACCCCAAAGAGATCTGATATCTCCAGAACTTCAACTATCATCATTCGAGCGTGAAGAAGACTCTACACGTCCTTATTCAAAGATCGCAATGAACTTTCTTACTGAACCTCTCGGAACATCAGATGGTACGTTTGAAGAAGCCCCAAGTTGGAATGTATCTTTTCTTCTCGGAGAGATTTCAAGTAGTTCTCCGTTTATCGGGACGTTAGTCGGTGTGTCTGGATCCGACACAACTCACACAAAGCGAATCCCGCAAATTGAAACGACTCTTGAGTATACAATGGAGATCAGAAACAGAAGAAACGATCCTCCTGTAAGAGGACAAGAGGTATCTCCTAACGTACCAGTCTCTGAAATATTCCCAGATGGGACATATGTTCACCTGATCGACGAACAGATCTTGTGTAAGATTCTCGAAGAGAAAGGATTTTTGCAGAAAGACGGCCTAGAAATGGAGGTATTTCTTTACGAAGAAAACGAAGAAACTCCGAAGAAACTAAAATTCGCACCACGCGAGAAAACCATAGTCGATGGAATGCTTGTGGAAGACAGTGTAGCTATAGTTGGATTAACTCCGGATTACGTAGAATATTGGTTAAACATTGAACTGGATTCAAATATTCCAGACTCTGAAATCTGCAAAGGAGTTCAGAGGCTAAAAGCACAAGACATCCTTGTAGATGTTAATGTTGAGTGTCCGGATCTCGAAGGTGTAGACTTCGACATTTATAGAACAAGAGTAACAGATGTGGAGGATTGCTAATGTCTAATGTACTTGTTGGTCTCGAGAACCTCCCTAATGCTTATATTGAAAAAATTACAGTGAGCAACCACAATCGTTTTAATTCAAATATCGCAGTTGAGTTATCAATGCACGATATTGAGAAAGATGGATTTTTTGTGTGGTCCGATGATGATCTTATAATGAGCTACATGAAGGTAGCAATCATTGCTACATCAAACCAACAGCTGATCAATGGAATTACATCAGGAACTTTTAGTCCACTGCCCAGCATCATTCGTCGTGGCCCATTTATGACGGACACTTCCATAGTTGAAATCCCAGCTAAAAAATTTAAAAAAGTAAATAACCGTCGATCAATAACAAGAAAGTTTTACAGAAAAGAGTCCATTCTCGTTGCCGAGGATACGCTACAAATGACTTTATTCGTTTTTGCCTATGTTGACTCGGATGAATTATCAAAAGCCCTTAGAATAACCCTTACGGGCCCGCTAAAGCAATATTATGGAGCGATTAAGTCCGAGAATGTTTTTGTTGGAGGACAGATTGAACAGACGTCATTTTTATATAAAGAGCGCGATGGAACTGTGTGGTCTGGCCCTATTCATGAACACAATGGAAAATTTATGGGCGGTTCGTACCACACATCCGAGCCACACCCTACTCTTACAAGAGAATCTGTCTTGAATACCAAGATCATCGATAAGCGCTCAGGTGCACTGCAATTAAGACCAGAGATAAACTTCAAAAACAAACCATTGTTCTCCGAGTTGTCAACATCCTACACGAACGAAGCTGATCTGATAGGAATGTTCTCTGTTGATATGAGAACCCTTGTGCTCACAAAGACAAAGCACGGTCGCAAGATGTTCAACGTATCGAAGGATTTGTTTGAGTCTTTTGCAAAAAGTGTTTCTATAAATTCACTTGAAATACGAAGACAACAAGTTAGACTTAAAGTTTCTAACACAAAACTTGGTACAAGGAAGTTTGGACAAAAGCTAGTAGGCTCTTACAGAACGGTGGCCACATCAGTAGAGAATGACGGTCGCCTAGTTGATAGAGATAATATATCACAAATATTCATAACACCAGATAAATTAATTAAATCATATCAATTCACAGATGAAGAGATGACCGAACGGACTCGAGGGGAGTTTCGTTATGAAGTTGCTATTTCATTCTCTGATTCATCAGAGGTGTTCTTAATTAATCTTCTAGATCAAATGGAAAAAAATGTTTCCGAATTAAAAGTAAAGAGAGAGTTATTATTTAGACCTCAACGATACGATAGAGACAACAATAGGTTGGTCATCGGTACAGAAGTACCGGCAATCTTTGAATCTGCAATTGAGAATTACTATCAGAACCTATCAATTGTTTACAACATCGATGACGAAGAAAAAGCCCAAATGATTGAAAACAAAAAGAAGGGTTTTAAATCAGACAACTACACCAACAATGATGCACTCAATTTCATATCAGACTATTCAGACTTGCTAATAAAAATTAGAAATCGTTTTGATATCCAGAAAAAAACAGAAAGACTAACCGGAGCAAAAAAACCTAGCAAAGCTATAGCTCCAGGAATGATCATTACGAACCACGTGTTCAAAGAGACAGTAAAGTTTGATAATGTTGTTGCTTCATATGACTTTTTAGGAATTCAATCAAACAAATCGTTGGTTACCTTTACCAAAGCGGGTTATGAAGAAAGAGCCAATATGGAAGCGAGCAGATTTTTTGATACGTCTAGATCATCAATATCTGAAGATCTAGCAGACTTGGACCCAGAAGACATGATGGCGATCCAAGATCTTGACTCCGCAAAAATGGGCTTTTTATCTCCGCTTAGTTTCAAGTTTAAATCAGAAAACAAAGACCTAACATCGTTACAAAACTTGGACTCAAATGGAATATCTCTAAACTTCATCTCTCACGTAACTGAAAAGCAGTCCGATCCAAAATTCTCATCGTCTGCTGTCCCTCGCAAAAAAAACATTAAAACAAAGCGGCCAAAATTCAAAAGAAGAAGATCATTTAAAAATAAACGAATTGGAAGAACAAAATTGAACTTCAAAAGAATTCCTTTTAAGATTAACAATTTAAAAGTCGAAGAATATCTTGAGGTAGCAAAATACCTTGGAGTCAATTCTGAGATGGTGAATGTTGAGACAAAATTAGATGAATCGGTTGTTGCACAAGAAACCCAGCAAGTTAAAACAAAACTAATAGCGACTCAAGGCATCAGCATTAAACGCGAAAAAATATCTTATGATCTACAATCAAAAAACAATATATTTGAAAAATTTAAATCATCTCCAAAATTTGATAGAAAGAAACTGAAAATGATGCCCATCCCAATTAAAGCGTTGATCAACTCTAGATCAACAGCAGCGAAAAATAATATCCTACAATCAGAGTCAGATATCCTTAAGGATTCTGAGACAAAAATATCAACAGAAATGATATTCCACACATCTCAGAAAGTAGAGTATCTTTCCGGATATGAAATGGACCTGAACGGAACACCGGATGTATCGCAACCAATATGGAGAGAAGTGGACCCTACGGCCCTCAGTAATAATAAACGACTTATGTGCAGGCTCAGATATGTTGAAATGCCTGAGTTGGATATCAAACCAGCAAAAGAACTTATGCTGTTAGCACAAAATTCTATATTCATAATCTCGGATGAAAACATCAATACACTAATGTCGATTGATTTAAATACAGAGCAAGATTTAGAGATACAGCAGAGCATGTCTGAAGCAGAAGAAATAGTGTTTGCCTCATCAAACCTTGTTAAGCAAAGCCAAGAAAGAAAATCAAACATGATTCTTTCAAGACAACAAATCAGCCAGCAGACACAACAATCTCTCTCTCCATCACCGCAGAGATCACCCCAGACAAATAGACAGCCAACCGGAGGAAGACCAAGTGCCCCAATTAGTAGTTATTGAGAACCAAAGAGATACAGGTTTACTTTCGTCTGGTGGAGGAACAGTGGTCACCCCTACTGGTGTATCGACAAGTCGCATCGAGGCACCAGCCCTCAAGCCGAAATATAACATAGAATTCGTCAGTAGTGAGATGAAGCAAGACGAACAATTACTTTATGAAGTAGCTGTAATTAAAGTCCGACCCGGCTCAGTTAAAGGTGATTTCTTTTCCTCAGTAGCTTCCGACTTTAGTTCTGCTGAAAATTCTAATCACTTCTTTAAACTACCAGAAATGGTAGACCTTTCGGCCACACAGACAGAGAGTTATTCGACAGCAAAATCTCAAGCATCTTACTCTTTTGAGACTGTCTTCAATTACATTTCTGAGGAATACGACAAGCTGCAGGTTGGTATATCCGAGTATAATTTGTACGCTCCAATCGATAAAGTATCAAAACAAGACTTTCTAAGCATTGCGAAGGGGAGTACTGATATCATAAACTTTGGTCGAGGAAACCAGATGAAAAATTATGTTATTGATCAAGGTGTTAAGCAGGGAAGTACAGATTTCCCTTATTACAATCACCTAAGGATCAATCAACGTATCGACAATGGCTTATCTAATTTCGCAACAAAGCTCGGAATTTTTGACGAGCTGTTACAAGACTACCTCTTTGGCGAGAAAAACATGGGGTCTTTTGATATCCAACAAAACAGAGAGGTATCGGAAGGGTCTCAAATTTCATTGTACAATCTATCATCATTCTTGAGTACTGATCGCGAGTTAGACATTGATAATTTCTTTACCTTGAGAGAGTCTGTGCGCCCTTCTAGGATGTCTTTGGACCTTCGCAAACACTTGATGAGGGGTTACATCAAAGACGCCTCTAGGTCTAAATTTAGAACTTATGAAGAGGTTCATAAAAACTTCGAGGCACACAAAGAGTTATTTTGCTATTCTGTTGCGAAGCACGATGGTAATATTCTAGATAGCACCTTGACTCAAACGTTGTACGCCCCTGCCCTACGAGAGTCTACGCCCGTCATAGATACTCAAGTCAAATACGGCAAGTCATACTCTTATAAAGTAGTAGGTCACTACATGATTGTGGGCAATACATATACATACAAAATCAAATCAGAATATAGAGACCCTAGCAATCAATATGTGGAAATCGAAGTTACAAATAGACCTAGCATTGTTATTGTTCCACTTGATGTTCTTACGAAGCAAATAAATGTAGTTCAAATGCCTCCAGTGTATCCTCAAGTATCTTTTAAAACTAAGAATGATTCGGGTAAGATGATATCGATGTATCTGTCTCCAACAAAAACAGAGATGCGAGCTCCATTCATAGCAGTCACTAGGGAAGATGGGTTGCAACTTGAAGCGATGCAACGATTACCAAATGGTCGAGACCTCGCTGGGAACTTTAAATTTAAGACCTATGGAGACCAAGGTTTATATGAAATATTTCGACTTGAAAATGCACCAATGTCCTACTCAGACTTTCGAGATGCAAAGATCGGAGAAATAAGCATGCCCTTTGAAACAACCGATGCAATCTTCAGAGATAATGTTGTGCCCAACAAGAAGTACTACTACATGTTCAGAACGGTCAACCAAAAAGGAATGGTCTCCAACCCAACAATGGTTTATGAAACCACCTTACTGGTTGACGCTGATGATTCAAAAATAGTAACAGATACATATCACTTTCCAAAACCTCGAGATAAGGAATCGGCTCTTGGTTTTAGAAAACTACTTAGAATTACACCAGCTGTTGAACACATCTTGCTCAACGAATCTCAACCAGTCTTGTTTGGAAAAAGAAGTTTAATTGGTACATTAGATAACCTAAATCTTGGGATAAGAGAGAAAGCAGTTTGGGGTCGTAAATTCAAAATTAGAATAAAATCGAAAACTTCGGGAAAAATGATAGACATTATTTTGAACGTTGATCTAACAAAAAACAAAACAGAGGAAGAATTCTAATAAATAAGCTATTTAGGTTCTAGAATCGTAGGAGAAAATTTAATGGGATTTTTGGATAATAGTGGAGACATCATTCTTGATGTAGTATTGACGGACCACGGTCGAATGTTATTGGCTAAAGGTGATGGTTCATTCCAAATCACAAAATTCGCATTGAGCGACGAAGAAATTGATTATTCACTATATGACAGAAATCACCTTAGTGGATCTGCTTATTATGATTTAGATATTCTTCAGACTCCAATCTTGGAAGCTTTCACTAACAACAGCTCAACAATGAAGACTCGTCTTCAAACTTACACAAACATGGAGCTTCTGTTCTTGCCTGTGTTGCGTTTGAACCAAGGAGTTAGTATTAATCAATTAGCAACTGCAACGGGTGTATCAGGATCTTTCGCAATACCAGTAAATGCTGAAACTGAGGACAACAATGGCTCAAGCGACCTGTTTGGTCTTGGTAGAAACACTGATGGCTCAATTAAACAAGGGTTCTTATTCGGAGAATCATTGATAGGCACTGTAATTAAGGTTGACCAAGGTCTTGATACAACAGAAATTTCTCCAAAGCGACGTTTAGATGATGAACTAAAAGAAACAAGCTACACAATTCAAATGGACAATCGTCTTTGTAAGTTGGTTGATACTCAAGGGACTCTTGCTACATTTGATTATTTAGATGATGATAACATCGCATACTACACCGTAGACCTCGGAGATACTTTTGTAACAGAAATCACTGACGACACAGTCAATTCTTCGCAAGTAATTCAAGGACCTCGAGGAACAAGTCTAGAGTTCAGACTTCAATCTTCAATGGATTTGAATACAAGCTCTTTCTTGTTTGAGCAATTGGGCGGACAAGTCGCCATAACTATGCAAAATAGTAGTCTAGATGCTGATGTAAAATTCATCGACTCAAACGTTCGAGTTGTTGGCGTAAAAACTGGTGTTATGATCGACATCCCAGTAAGATTCTTGAGAAAATAATAAGGGGAAACAAATGACTTTCAAACCACTAAACGAAAACGACACAGTAAACACTAGAACACTTCTTCACGAAGCAATTCCGCTTACGGGAGCAATTGTTAGTGGGACATACGGAGTAGACAACATTAAGACCTACTCTCATGGAATGTTTCAATCTGTATATGACTATCCATATCTCAGTTCTTCTGCGAACCATATCTTTGATATCACAGCAGGAATGCACGTAGATGGTACAATTACATCAGGTGATACTCAATTTTCTAAAAAGCGCAACATCTATAATCAAATGGCTCAAATCCTAATGGGATATGATGCGACCGGTTCAATCCGAAAGTTTGATGAAGATGGAGATATAGTAGGCACTAGCAACAAATTGGAAGAGTGTTTTATCATGCCTTTTTCTCGCTTGCTTGTGAAGGATGAGATCAAGAAAGAAACTTTCTCTATACAATTGGATGTAACAGACTATGCTGCAACAAATCAGCCATTCGGCGCAAATGATATAATTACAATTTCAGACCTTAGTGCGTCCACTGGGTATAAAACAAACTCTCCTGCTGGAGACTACGGAATTCTTTACGCAACGGCTTCAACTACGCTTCTGAATACGTCTTCAACACACAAAGAAACCTTTGACTCTGACGATTATTGGTATGCTGGTTTGATTTTTTATCAAGCAGGTATCATAGTTTTAACTGGATCTGTTTTCGGAACTCAGCTAACTAGTCCATTGGATGGTACCTCCAGCCCCAATGTCTTTTATAATGACGGATCGGCTCTGGGCATAGATGATGCTCTCACGGGATCTACGATCGATGTTATTGGAGAATCATTGCGTCACCGCATATTTAACATCGAGTTTAACAACACAACCGAACTGAACTCAACCGTATACTTCTGTCGTATCAACCACAACGAGTTTAACTACTCTTCGAACCCAACTTACGTAAGCGGCTCTAGAATCCAAGTTAAGACTCAAGCATCCGACGAGCCTCTAGCATATATCACAACAATCGGTCTATACAACGACAACAACGAGTTGTTGGCAACTGCTAAACTATCTGAACCACTGAAGAAATCAGCAAGTAACGAATTCACAATCCGCGCACGATTGGACTACTAATCGGAGGGCTTCTATGTCTTATTACGAACTAAAAGACAATGATGTCTTTGTTAACACCATAGAAGCAAATCCGAGCTACAAGTTCTATGTTCAAAGTGGTTCGGTCTACATCAACGATCAACAAGCGGTAGCCGGAGCTTACTCGAACAATATTCTTGGTGTACCCGAAGGGTTCATATCTTTGTACGAATACAATGTGAATCGTAATCCAGCTGACACACCTATCCATCCGTTCATTACAAAAGGTGGTCAAAGACAAAAGTTCAAGACAATGACCGATACAGAATTCAACACTCAGTTTGGCTATGGCGGAGATGTGATTACTGGATCGTATAACATGTCCTCTTCTGTAACAAGAATGTTGATAACGTCATCAGCAGAAACGAATTACAGAAAGCTTCGAGCCTTAAAGTCTGCATGCAACCACTACATGTTTTACTCTCAGAACTTTGACTTCGCTACTCATTACGAAGATGTTGCGACAACACCAGTCAACATGATCAATATTCCATCGATCTTTTACGGCAAGTGTTTGAAAAAGGGCACATTGTGTTTGAAGTATTACATCTCGGGAACCTTGGCCGCCACAGCAAGAGATCTTCGTAAAAACGGCGAACTAGTTCAAACTCAAGGGCCAACTACTGGTTCTGTGGTGGGAACCGTAATGTATAACGAGGGAATCATATTGCTGACTTCTTCGGCAACTATTGATTCGACCTCCTTGGCTTATGAAACCTCCACCAGTTCATCGTGGATTAGATATGGATACGGAATGAATGATGGAAACACCATCGGAACAACAACTCTCTCTGCTTCGTTTGCATTAGAGTTTGACTCGATATCTCAGGTGCAAAACATGACTGTACTTGCTAAAGCCCCATATGGAGAACTTAATCACTCCAACAATCCGACTTATCTTAAATACACAGGGCAAGAGCCTGTGACCACCACAAACACATATCAATTCATTGAATCAAATAGAGAAATCAAGAATGTTGTACCAGCAGCGCAAACTGATGAGGATCCTCCATTTCAAAAAGAAACGTACATATCAAAGATCTGCATCTACGATAAGAACAAGAGACTCGTTGGAGTATGCAAGTTGGCGACACCAATAAGAAAAACAGAAGTCAACGAATATTTATTTAAAATGAAATTAGATTTGTGAAACCCTAAAATATATGTTATAATATAAAAAAGGAGTTTATATGATATTAGGATTAGATGTTTCAACCAGCAGAGTTGGTTGGGCTATTATTAACGACAATCAAGAGCTTATTGACTCGGGCTTCTACAAAACAAAAGCAAAGACACCATTGGAAGAAAGAGCAACAGCTCTCAAAGATAATGTTCTTGTGCCGATCACAACCATTCACAATATCACCGAGATCAGAATCGAAGAGCCATTCTCAATGTTCTCCGGTGGTAAAACAACGGCAAAAACCATGAGCTCCCTACAGCGTTTTAACGGCATGGTTTCTCTTATAGCACACCAACTACTTGGAGAACCTCCAACGCTCGTAGGAGCCACCACAGCGCGTTCTAGATGCGGAATTAAAGTACCAAGAGGAACAAAAGCAAAAGTTGTTGTACTCGCGTGGGTTGACGACAAGTTTGACAACTTCATCATGGAACATACGAGACACGGAAACCCAAAGCCTGGACTCGATGATGAAGCTGATGCGATTGTGGTCGCTCTTTCCCATTTTGATTTGAGAGACTAATTAATAAGTCACCGAGGATCCTATCATGAAATTAACTGAGTCTAAGCTAAAAAAAATAATCTTAGAAATGATGAGCAAACGAGAAAAAGCAGAAAAAATATTTTCTTTAATAAAGAAATACATTTATTCTGATGAGAACGTAGATTTTTACAATCAAGCTGTCTCTCTGACGGCTGGTGCGAACTTAGTTAATGAAGTCTTAGAGATTTATGATGAGTTTATATTTAGAGAAATGTACTCACCAGAATTTTACTACGGCCCTGCTGGACTCTCCAGTCATTTAGATATGTCCAGAATTTATGATGAATATGTAAGAGGCCGCGACCAGTTCTATAAAGATGTGGCGAGAGAAATAAGTTTATCGGCAAGACAAAAATGAAACTAACAGAATCAAAATTAAAACAGATGATTATGGAAGTCCTTAGTGAAGGATGGCGGGATACTTATTGGTCAACTGAAGATGGAATAAAAGTCACGATTGGAGAGATTGATGACTATCTTGGTTCGTCAACCATAGATATTGATCCTGTAAAAATTAAAAATCAAGTTTTGAAAAGTCGAGGTAAAGACAGTCTCCCGGTTGGACCAGGTATTACAAGCCAAGAAAGAGTCGACAAAGCTAATTTAAAATTTCCAATCATCACCGCAATGAAGGATGGACAATATACATATGTTCTGGACGGCAATCACAGACTTCAAAAAGCAGTTGAGCTCGATAAGCCACTAAAGGCAAAAGTTTTAAACTTAGATGATCCAAAAACACCAGAAAAATATAGGGAACTATTTGGATGAATCTAACAGAACCAAAAATACTTCAAGAAGTTGCAAAGGTTCCCAAAGATATACAAAAGAAATGACCGTGCTCGATCAAATCCGAGACCAATTAATTTGGGAAATTTAACACTTTTTACTTGACAAACATAACTCAACGTGTTACATTATAAATACACGGAGGATATATGCAATATACAGTTTTAATTCCGGGTGGATTCAAGCCACCCCACAAAGGTCACTACGACTATATTAAGTTTTATCTAGACAACCCTGACGTTGAGCGAGTGATTATGTTCTGCGGAGATAAAGATCGCGATGGCGTGACTTTAGAGCACACTGAAAATGTTCTTGAGATTTATGGTCTACTATCCCATCCAAAGATGGACTACAGACGTGCGATGGTACGAGAAGGCAGAAATAAGAATTACACGAACCCACTCGCCGATTGTTTTGATTGGGGTGACGAAAACACGGATATTAAATTCGGGCTTGGCTGTTCCGAAAAGGATGCCGGCTACCAAACATCTTTTGGAGATTACTTTTATGGAAACGATAACTATATTATTGCGCCTGTATTCAAAATGATCGACGACATCTCGGCAACTCAGTTTAGACAAGCATTGCGAAATGGAGATTCAATCAAAAAGTTTTTACCTGATCATGTTAGCGAAGAAGATATCAACATACTATTTAAATCATAGTCGCTATACACTGGAGGTTGGCAAATGAAACTATCAAGAAGCACATTAAAAAGAATAATTAAAGAAGAACTAGAGAATATCACAGAGAAAGAAGAGAAACTAGATCACAAAAAAGCTAAAGAAATGGCTTCTAACCCCGATGCAATTCAACAAGCAGTTTTTGATACACTTGATAAAGACCCAGAAGTTCAAAAAATGATTGGTGAGATGAACGAGGGAAAAGACCCTTTTGAAGGATTTCCCGTAGCGACAACATACGCCGCAACCATGTCCCCAGTTACAGCACTCGCTTCTGGACCACTCGCTGCGAAAGTTGCTGGTATTCTTGGTGTATCTCTTGCTGGTATTCCAGCTGCGGCAGGCGTCGGCTTGATGGCTGGTACTGCAGCGGCAACAATTGCTCTTGCATATCTTTACGACAAGAAAAAAGGAAACTTCGGCGATAAAAAATGAAACTATCAAAAGAATTATTGAGACGAATAATCAAAGAAGAATTGGAAGCCGTAATGAATGAAGGTGACCGTCGCTTTAGAAGTAAATATGATATAAACCCAAAGGATTATTCCGCACCAAATCTTCATCCATCAGATAAGCGAGAAGCACCAGATTTTTCCACCCCAGATATGCAGATGAAAATGGCGATTGGTGATATCTTAATGTTTGACGCTGGTCTTAGTATCTCACAGAGTGGAGTTATAACAAAAGAGATCGTAAAAAAAATCCAAGAACCAGAATTTGATCTTACAGATTATTTAACTAGCACAATAGGAATCTCAGCTGCACAAGCACCAGAAATAGCAGAAAAGATTATGATGGAAATAAGCAAATAAAACTTTTTACTTGACAGACCTTCTGTGACGTGTTATATTATAAACAGGAGGACATTATGATCGAGGACAAAAGAAAAATTGTGACCCAAGTTCTTGGGTCTTATCATCAAAAGGGCGATGAGCATTTATATCACTGCCCTTATTGCGGACATCACAAAAAGAAGATGTCGATCAACTTTGCAAATGGTTATTACAAATGCTGGATTTGCGATGAAAGAGGAAAGAATATTTACCGAATTGTAAGAAAGTTCGGCACATACCAGCAACGACAAAAGTATCTTGAATTACAAGGCAGACTTGATCTTAATGAGTTCGACGACCTCTTCAAAGAACTTAATAACGAAGAAGAGAAACAACAAATAGATTTACCTGAAGAGTTCATCTCGCTATGCAATAAAGACTTACCGATGGACACAACGGACGCATTTCGCTATCTATCGTCTCGCGGCATTGGTCGTCGAGAGATTCTCAAATGGAAAATAGGCTATTGCAAGGAGGGACGCTATGCCGGAAGAATTATTATACCGTCGTTTGACGTGGAAGGAGATTGCAATTACTTCATTGCTCGCAGCTTTGTTGGGCATCAGCGTAGGTACCTCAACCCTCCAGCGAACCGTGATATCGTTTTTAACGAACTAATGATCGATTGGGATGAACCTGTTGTGCTTGTAGAAGGCGTCTTCGATGCAATCGCAGCCGGAGGCAATGCAATCCCTATCCTTGGATCAACCCTGCGAGAACGCTCTCGTTTGTTCCAAGCCATCGCTATGCACGATACACCGGTCTACATGGCTCTTGATGGAGACGCCGAGAAGAAAGCAGAGTGGATTATAAAGTCCATGCTGAAGTATGACCTTGAAGTGTTCAAAGTACCAATCGAAGATGCAGATGTTTCAGAAATAGGAGCAAGAGAGTTTAAAGACAAACTACTTAGTTCTAGACAAATAAAGAATGAAATGTATTTCTTCGAACAAATGCTGGGGAACTTATAATGAAACTTACAGAAGCAAAACTAAAACAAATGATATTGGACGAAATAAAATCTAATCTATCGATCGAAGATCAAGATGAACTGCTAGCAGATATTGAACTAGTTCGTAAAGTTTCTGCGGAACTTGATAAAATTAGGAAAGAAGAAGATGAAATCTATGCAAGCGGTGAAGCTGAACGGCTTTCCGATTATAATAATAGAGAGCAGGCTAAAGCAGAGAGAGATCGTATAATCGATGGCATCGCAAAAAAATATGGTATAAGATTCTACAGGTACGGTCAGCCTGGTAATAAATATTTAATAGATCTATTGAAAAAGAAGTTTCGGAGAACAAGCCTGTAAAATTAACATAAAACACTGGTGACCCCGTTGCTTTCCAAAATTTTATTAAAAAGTTTATAATTTAACTTGACAAACGTTCCAAGACATGTTATAATATGTATATAACGCTTGGAGGACATATGGGCGGAAATATTTTTAAGGATGAAGCAACTCGCATCCCGAAAGACAGAGTTGCACCAACATTTGAAGCATACAAAGAGCTTCTTAAGAAAACTTTCCCAATGAAACAAGGGTCGTTTGATTTCTTTGAAACGGTAGGATCAGCAGGAGTCACATCTGACTCTGGTGATATAGACATAGCAATTGATTGTAGTCACATTATCCGTCATTTTACAAAAGATCAAGTAGAAAAGTGGGGCATTGATTACGATCAGTGGGAGGCACGCTACAAAAAGATAAGCAAAAGATCACGTACCGCCACAAAAAGAATGTGCAAGATGCGGGCATTGCTAGAAGAAATATCAGAGATATTAAGTAAAACGGTAGTCAAAGTAGGGGGTCAAGTCACAGCGGGTAATATATTTACCTGCTTTCCCCAACACGATGAATCTGGGCAGACTAGTGACTACGTTCAAATTGATTGGATGGTCGGCAACATTGAGTGGCTTCGCTGGAGTTATTACTCCCATGGCGAAGACTACCTCAAAGGCCTTCATCGAACTCAGTTCCTTGTTGCCGCATTTTCAGAAATTGGCTACACTTTTAATCACTTTTGTGGTATAAAAAAGAAAAACACCAAAGAATGGACAATAACGGATCCCGAGGATGCCCTACAACTGCTTTCAGAACACTACGGAATGGTAAAACATAGCCAAACCCAAACGTTCTCTCAGCTTCATTCTTGGCTTCTCAATACTAATTCAGGCCTTTATTTTAAGGTTATAGATAGATACAGAGGAATACTGCGTGTACAAAAACAAATTATTCCAAATGTGTTGACCCACACTATTTAAAATGAATGGGGGTATAGCTCAGTTGGGAGAGCACTTGCTTTGCACGCAAGGGGTCAGGAGTTCGACTCTCCTTACCTCCACCAATTCCCTACTTCGGTAGGGTTTTTTTATTTGAGGTATATATGTTATCAATAGATCTTCACGGATTGCGACATGAGGACGCTAAACACAAACTTGAACTATTTATTAATGAACATTGGGGCAGACAATTTCTTGTTGTGACTGGGCATTCCCCGCCAATGAGAGAGATTGTTTTTAAGCTAGCACTGGAATACAGCTTAACATATTATCATGAGCCTCTGGGAACCAGTATAATAATTCAGCCACACTAGGAGAAAATATGTTGCTATCACTTTTATTATTTGCATGCGGTGGAGACATCGGAATCAGAACTGTTGATAAAGTTCAAACCGAAGACACAGCTTACCAAATCATCGACACAGCAACACCTGAACCAGCTGACGAGCCATCGACCGAAACTTCTACCGAGCCATCTGGAGAACCTGCCTCTGAGCCAAGTGACGAGCCATCTAGCGAACCTATAAACGGAACTGTCGGGCTTGTAAACTTTAATCTTGAACAAGTTGCTTGTCAAGCGTGCATGGGCGTGAGCCAAGAGATTACAATTCAGTTTGATGCAAAGTTTCATGAGAAAATAAACGAGACTCACCCAACATGGTTTCCACCTGCAGGACAATGCACAACAAACACAAACCCTCTGCAAATCAATGTTTCAACAAAAAATGTAGGGCAATCATTAAGTATTATGGGTAACCCTAATTCATTCACAGCTTTTAACAATGGAATGAATACTTACACAGGATTTATTCAAGAATATCAATATGATCGAGATACCAATATGCGTGTCCAAGTGCAAGACGGATCAGCATTTCAGTTTCGCTCAATTCACGGTTTTGACTTTGTAGAGCCATACGAAATGCGTTATGTAGATATTTCGTATGCCTTCGCAGCAGTAGTATCTAAATCCGGAACTGTATTTCAGTGGGGGCCTGCTGGAGGACCTGATCTATTTAATATCACAATTGCAACATATTCACCAGACGGAAGTCAACTGCTTGGTGCGATATCCTGCTCCACAACAGACAGTGGTTATTTTGTGTTTGATGGATCATACTTTCAATCATATCCTACTTGGTCGTTGACTGCGATTCACATGACGAGATTTTCACAACAGAGAGTTCCATATGAAGGCATGAATGGCTATGTTGATGTGCAATTGGAATGGTCTGTCGTTGGAACTGGACATATTGAGTAGCTTCCGCTTGAGCCGACACTAGTTACTAGTGGAGGGTATCATGTGAACGAGATCGGAGTTGGCTCCCTAGTTATTTTTCTTGAAGATTTTATGAGCGAATCTATTCCAAATGTTGGTATTGTTCTAAGCATAATTTCGTTTGACGAGTTAGTCGGAGAGGAACTTGGTAAAGGTATCACATGGTACTCCGTTATGTTCGGAGAAGTTGATATTGTTGTATCATCGGAGATGGTTATTTTACTAAATTGACTTGACAAGCATCCACTAACATGTTATATTATATTATACATTGGAGGATGAAATGAACAAATTTATTGATGAAGGTGTAAAAGCCGGATATGATTTTATTATTATAGAACCACAAGAGGGCTACAATGAAGCAATTGTAGCTTTTGATAGAGGCAGACTTGTATATGATACAGAAAAACTTATGGACGCCATGAGAAAGTATCACCATTGGGAGTACGGAACTGCTATAACGTGGTTTGAATACAACACTCTTTCCCTCACACATATGGAGGGCGGACCACTATTTTTTGAACCAGAGGAGAAATATTACTTGACTCATAAAGACAAACCTGTTACATTAGAAGTACGCAAGAAAATCATGGAGGACAAATGAAAAGAATTGCACATATATCAGATACACACATTAGAAACCTTAAATACCATGACGAATACCGACATGTGTTTAATGAGATATACGATAGCCTAAAGCAAGAGCAACCAGACTATATTGTACACACTGGTGATCTCGCACATACAAAGACGCAACTGTCCCCGGAATATTTTGAGATGGCCTCAAACTTCTTAAAGTCTCTCGCAGATATTGCACCAACAATTATGATCTTGGGTAACCACGACGGCAACCTCAAGAACGGTGACCGTCAAGACGCAGTCACACCTGTCGTAGATGCACTACAGCACCCTAACTTTACTTTGCTAAAGAACTCTGGAGAGTACTCACCTGAGCCAGGCTTGACCTTTAATGTACTATCTGTGTTCGACAGAAGTAACTGGCAAAAGCCATCAGACAATACTGTTATCAATATCGCTTTGTATCATGGTGCGATCCAAGGCTCTCTTGTAGGTTCTGACTTCTCTCTTGACCACGGGGAAGATGATGCATCTATCTTTGGAGACTTTGACTACGCTATGCTCGGTGATATTCACAGAACGCAATATCTAGATAAAGAACAGAGAGTATGGTATGCAGGATCTACTGTTCAGCAGAACTTTGGAGAGAGCGAACTCAAAGGATATCTCATTTGGAACATCCACACGAAAGACAAACATAATGTTGAAAAGCGTTTATTCAGATCTCCACGTCCATTTATTACAGTAAACTTGAATCAAGACGGGACACTACCAAAACGTCAGGTTCCTCGAGGCTCTCGTCTTAGACTTGTGTCCAATTATAACTTGCCGGTTGCAAAGCTAAAACGGGCATGCGACTATGCTCAAGTTAAGTGGAGCCCCTATACTGTTAGTTTTGTTAATAAAGCTGCCCACAGCTCTCTCAGCGGCTCTGGCGGGGGCAATGGTAAGTCTATCAACATGCGAGATGAAAAGAACCAAGAAAAATTCTTGCTTGATTTTTTAAAGAACAAAGAGATCGAACAAGAAATCAAAGACAGAGTTTTAGAACTGTCTCGCGATTATCTCAAGAAAGTGTCCAACGGAAACGAGGTTTCTCGCAACGTTTTATGGGATATACGTAAAATGACTTGGAACAATCTATTTAACTACGGAAAGGGCAACTCTATTGATTTCACAAAGATCAATGGTCTTGTGGGTATCTTTGGTAAGAATTACTCTGGTAAGTCTTCAATCATTGACGCTGCATTGTTTGGTCTTTTCAACACGACATCCAAAGGAGAAAGGAAGAATGTCCATATCATCAATCAAAACAAAGAAAGAGCTTCTTGTCGCCTCGAGATCGCTGTCGGCGATGATGTTTATAAAATTGCTAGAAGCCTCGAGAAAACAACCACAAAGTCTAAAGGCAGAGAAGTCCAATCAGCGAAAACTGACCTAGACTTTACAAAGTACAACTTCGGAACACAAGCGGAGTCCAAGAACGGAGATACCCGTAACAAGACAGATGAGAATATTCGTAAGACTTTTGGGTCTCTCGAAGACTTCATGATGACTTCGCTTGCTGCTCAGAATGATTCTTTTGGTTTCGTTAACGAAGGTTCGACGAAGCGTAAGGAGATTCTCGCAAAATTCCTCGACCTACAAATCTTTGATCAAATGCATAAACTTGCAAAGTCTGATTCATCAGAGATGCGAGGAGTTATCAAACACCTCAACTCTGTTGATTGGGAAAAGAAACTTGCGAGAGCCAAGGCTGAGTTTGAAGAGATTGTCGAGGATATCACAGAGAAACAGTCTCTCTGCGAAAAACACAAGAGTAGATTGTCCGAACTTAAAGACGAGCAACGTCTTATACAAGACCAAGTAGAAGCAGCATCACAAAAAGAGATTGATGTAGATGATATTAAATCATTGCTTTCAAAGGCTCGTAAATCGCTCTCAAGCAATTCTAAAGAGATGGGTAGACTATCTACCGAGATTGCTACTAAACGCTCTAGAATTGAAAATTTGACGCTTAGATTACCATCTTTACTTGAAGAGTCAACAACTGCTCGAGAGGAACTTGATGCTTTGGAGATTATTAAATCAAAGCTGAAAGAAACTCAAAAGTCCGTCGACAAAGCAAAGCGAGAGAAGTCCAGGCTTCAATCCAAGATCGATATGCTTCATGACCACGAGTACGACCCAAACTGTAGATTCTGTTGCGACAACGAGTTTGTAAAGAAAGCTGAAGAAGCAAAGGTTACAATCGTTGAGGTAAACGAACAAATCGACACCCTCAATGCTCAAGTACTTGATCTCAAAATGAAAGCATCGTTAATTAACGAAGTCTACTCTGAAGCAGTTGTTCGAGACTACGAAGTTCAGCGAGATGCCCTTGCTAAAGAACAATCTGAAGTTCGCAACATGTCCCTACAGTGGGAGAACTGCGAAGGCAAAGTGTCTCTGATGGAACGACGTATCCAAGATTACGAAGCAGACATCGCATACTACAACGAGAATATTGAAGCGTATGAAAATCTTACTTCATTGCGTCGAGACCTTCAGGCAATCAACAAAACTGTGTCGCTCAAAGAGGTGGAGATCAAGAAGTGCGAAGCAAAAGTTCTTGAGTTCATGTCGGAGAAAGGTTCTGCTAAGAGAACAATTGAAGAAGCCCAAGAGCGTATACAGCAAATCAAAGCAGCAGAGAGAGACTACATAGCGTATGACTTATTTGTGCAAGCAACCCATGCTAATGGTATCTCGTATGAGGTAATTAAGTCAATGATGCCCGTCATCAATGCAGAGATACAAAAGATCCTTTCTTCTATTGTTGACTTTGAAGTTTTCTTCGATAATGATGGAGACAAGTTAGAAGTTTACTTACAACACCCGAAGTATGATCCTAGACCTTTATCTATGGGATCTGGTGCTGAGAAAACAATTGCATCAATGGCTATCCGCCTTGCTCTCATTTCTGTATCATCACTACCTAAACCATCATGGTTTATTCTCGATGAACCAGCAACGGCACTAGATGCAGAGCACATGGAAGGGTTTACTAGGCTGTTGCAAATGATCAAAGCGCAATTTAAGACTGTGTTGCTCATCACTCACCTCGACTCTCTGAAGGATGTTGTAGATACTACCATCGAGATCGACAAAGTTGATGGATATGCAAATGTTAAATTGTAGATAGTTGAACTATTTAGAGCATTCTTTTGGAGGATTTATTATGGAAAACGAAGACAAAGGAATGCTCGATGCTGTTCAAGAGAAGCTTATCTCTCGAAAGCTTTTGGTATTCGCCGTAGCAACTGCTTTGATGTATTTCTCTGATTTAAGCTCAGATACATGGGGTATGATCGCTATAACATACATTGGCGGACAAACTGCTATTGATTTCGCCAAAGCTTGGAGGAACGGATAATGTGGGGGTGGATCAAAGACAAGTGGGAACTCATCGCTTCTGGCTTTGTAGTTCTGACGGTTTTTATTCTTGGACGCAAAAGCAAAGAGAAGCAAGTTGAAATTGCTGAAGCATCAGCTGAGGCGAAAGAAAAAGAAATTGAAGTTATCAAAAAGATAGCAGGACAAGAAAGGCTAAATAAAGCACTTGCTAGAAAAAAATATTCAGAATCAAAATTGGCCTTGATAAAACAAAGAGCTACCGCTCAAAGCGACCTAGAGAAACAAACAATCGAAAGAAAACTTGAATTGATTGAGGTGGCTAAAGAAAACCCTGATGAGATCGACAAGATCTTAATGGAAGAGTTTAACATCGCGAGGCTAAAATGATTTGGCTTCTCACCGCACTATCACTTGCTGAGCCGCTTATGACTCCTTTAGACAAAGGAGAGGTGGCTCCTTTTGCTGGTAGATTATTCAACGAAGAGGCTGTTGTATCGATAATTACTATGAAAGAGTACGCTGAAGAGCAATGTACGATCAACTCCGCTTTGGACTTTTCTCTCCAACTTGCGGAAAAACAGCATCAAATTGACTATTTAGATATTGAAAAGCAAGCTTTGCAAGCAAAGTATGATGCTATGATCGATATCAAAAACGAAGAGATTGAGGTTCTTAGACGAAACTCAAATACCAAAAGACAGACATGGGTTTTCTTTGGAGGTTTTGTCTTGGGAACATCAGCATCATTGCTTACATATTATGCTGTTAATGAAATACAGGTAACGACTCATGATTAAAATAAAAATCATAAAAGCAGTAAAAAAGATTGTGAAGATGGCTTGTCCAGCGGCCACTAAAAACTTAAAACTAAATACCAAAAATAGAAACGCTGCGATTAAAGCTGAAGAGATCCAGTATGGACCGTTAAATGTCGATGAGCCCGGAGATTATTGGAAAGACATTGCTGATTTTTGGAACACAAGCGAAAAGGCGGCTAAGAAATCAAACTGCAGTAATTGCACTGCTTTCGACATAAGCCCTAGAATGGATGCTTGTATGCCGGGTGTGACTTCTGATAAAGATGGTCGACTTGGATATTGTTGGATGCATAATTTCAAATGCCACAGTGCTCGAGCATGTAGAACTTGGGCAAAAGGTGGACCAATTAAAGAAGACAAAATTTCTTATGAATGGCAGGAAAGGGGTGAAAGTGAGTAAAGATCCAAATTACGCTGTAAAGGTTGAAAAGGCAATTGCCGATAAATATGGAAAAGAAACAATTGTTAATCCCAAGTCACAATGGGATGATGATAAAGAAAAGAAATATCTTGAAGAGCTTAAGTCGAACTACCGGTACAACAAAACCGAAAGTGAGAAAGAAGACCTCGACGGTGTTTTAATATCAAAAGAACTACTTAATAGAGAATCGAAGCGTTCATGCCCAGTTTGTAACACTTACTCATTTAAGTCGCGTGATGATTTATATATGACTAAATTTGAGTGTTGCTTTAATTGTTACATACAATGGGTAGAAGGTCGAGAAGCAAGATGGAAAAATGGATGGAGACCAAAACCATGAAACTTACAAAAGAAACATTAAAACAAATCATCAAAGAAGAACTTAACGCAATCATGTCCGAACAGTCAACCGGCTTTGTACAAGCGACACCGATGCGTGGTATGATGAAGTATCAGCCCGAAATGGAAGAAGGTGGTTACGGCGAGCCATATATCGCAGAATTTCTTGAATACAATCTCGAAGTGTCGACTGGTTTCCTAAGAGGTAAACTCACAGGACGCATTGCTCCAATTATTGCGATTATCAGCTTTCAAAAAGCAAAAGAATCCGGAGACCAAGAAGCGATGGAGCGTCAAGCAGAAAACGCAATGAACGCTTGGAGTCATGAGCTAAACATGAAAGAAGATCCGGAAAAACAAGAATCGTTTAAGCAAGGATTATTAACCGGATCTATAAACTTCCAAGTAAACCAAGAAATATTCCGATATAGACAAAGCAAAAAAAGACGTTGATTAAAATAGGGGCCAAACAAATGAGTAAAGAAACATTAGAAATTATTGAAGGACTCGCACAAGCTGCTGCTAACGGATCATACGACGGTGGGCAGCACATGGAGAACTATTCCCTAGATGGACAGATCCGTAATATAGGTCTTAAGAGAGAAGAAGGTATCCCTCTTCTCGATAAGCGTTGCATTGATGGATTTAAGGTTAAGTTCTACGGAGACTCTATGATAATTAATTATCAATCTGATGTTATGATGCGAAATTTGAAAGACAATGGCTTTGAAAATGATATTGTACGCACTATCAATGAAGTAAAGAAGTTCTTGCAAAAAGAATACAAAGCTGTAACAGGCAAGTCTGTATCTCTGACTGCTAAAGGTGATCCACAAATTATCGTACAAACAACTTCTCGTGTTCGAACATTTGTTCAAGCGTATCAACACTACAAGATTGGCGGACTTAATATGGACCAGATCGGCGCTCCTTCTGGAGATATCACTCGAGATATTACAAAAAAGTTTTTGGAGACAGCAAAAGCAAAGCGTCCACAAAACGAATACATTAAGGCATCAGACAATCAAAAGAAATAGGGGAGTAAATGAAACTCACCAAAAACGAAATTGTTAAAGAACTTGTAAAGTGCGGAAAAGACCCTCAATACTTTATCGACAATTATTGCAAGATCTCGCACCCCATGCATGGTCAAATTCCGTTTAAGACTTACGACTACCAAAGGGAGATGCTCAAGAACTTTAACGATTATCGATTTAATGTAATTTTGAAAGCAAGGCAGCTCGGGATCTCAACCATCTCGGCTGCTTATGTTGCTTGGTTCATGTTGTTTCATCGAGAAAAGAACGTTCTCGTAATCGCAACCAAACTATCCACAGCAACAAACCTTGTGAAGAAAGTAAAAATGATCTTTAAAAACCTCCCACAGTGGATGTTGATTGCAAAGATCTCTGTTGATAACAAGCAGTCATTTGAACTTACAAACGGCTCTCAAGTAAAAGCTGGGACGACATCAGGAGATGCTGGTCGTTCGGAAGCTTTATCGTTGCTCATTATAGACGAGGCAGCGTTCGTTGACGGCCTTGATGAGCTTTGGACAGGTCTTTACCCTACTTTGTCTACAGGGGGCCGCTGTATCGCTCTCAGCACCCCTAACGGCGTTGGAAATTGGTTCCACAAAACCTACACCGAATCTGAGAACTCGATGAACGATTTTTTTCCAACAAAACTAAATTGGGATGTCCACCCAGACCGTGACCAAGAATGGTACGAAAAAGAAACTAGAAACATGTCCAAACGACAGATCGCACAGGAGCTGGAGTGTTCCTTTAACGCGTCTGGTGAGACAGTGATAAATCCCGCTGACTTACAAAGGTTACATGAGTGTGTAACAGATCCGCTATACAGAACAGGATATGATAGAAACTATTGGATCTGGGAGAAGTATGAAGAAGGAGTGCCTTATCTTCTTGTAGCTGATGTTGCTCGAGGTGACGGTGCAGACTTTAGTTGTTTCCACGTACTGAGGATTGATACGATGACCGTAGTTGCTGAATACCAAGGCAAACCAGATCTCGACATGTATGCTGGGATATTGTACTCTGCTGGTAATGAATATGGGTCGTGCCTTTTAGTCGTAGAGAACAACGGCATTGGTATTGCTGTGCTAGAGAAACTAAAAGAATTGAACTACAGCAAGATCTACTACTCAATCAAATCAACTCATGAGTATGTAGAGTCATATCTAGCCGAAGGCGACGCCAGAGCCGTATTGGGCTTCACAACGTCAACAAAGACAAGACCGCTAATTGTAGCCAAATTGGAGGAGTACGTTAGAAACAAACTAATTAATATACACTCTAACCGTGTTTTTCATGAACTAAAAACTTTTATTTGGCACAACGGCAAGCCACAAGCAATGCGATCTTACAATGACGATTTGGTTATGTCCCTAGCTATAGCATGCTGGGTTCGCGACACAGCCCTCTCGGAAAACGAAAGAGACATGGCTTACAAGAAGGCGATGCTAGGTGGATTGATGAAGTCGACAACAACGATGAATACTCAAATCAAAGGTCAAAAGTTTTACAATGAAACGTTCTACGAAAAGCACGAGGAGGAAATAAAGAAGACAAAAGAATTCTTCTGGATATACAAAGGATAGAAAATGGCCCGCAACGATAGAAACCCCAATAACAATCAAAATGATTTATTTAAAGCTTTAACAAGAATGTTCTCGGGGCCACTCACCCAACGACGAACACAGTCGGGACGACAACTGAGACGCCGGCACCTTGATATTTACGCCAAAAGATTTAAGTCAGCATCGGGCAAGCAGTTTAAGAAAACTGAATACAACCCAATGAACATTATGACTCTGAATATGATTTCTAATAGAAATCGTTCAGAACGATATGTTGACTTTGACCAAATGGAATTTACACCAGAGATCGCATCATCTCTAGACATTTATGCAGACGAGATGACGACCCATTCATCATTGACTCCAATGCTTCACATCAAGTGCCCGAATGATGAAATCAAGTACATGCTTCATTCCCTATATTATAACACTATGAATATCGAGCACAACTTGTTTGGCTGGGCAAGAACAATGTGTAAATACGGAGATATGTTTTTATATCTAGATATTGATGAAGAGAAAGGTTTGCAAAACTGCATTGGCCTACCTCCACAAGAAGTCGAAAGACTCGAAGGAGAAGATCCTACAAATCCAAACTATGTGCAATTTCAATGGAACAATGCTGGTCTTACTTTGGAGAACTGGCAAATCGCACACTTTCGTGTTCTTGGACACGACAAACATGCTCCATACGGAACGTCCGTTTTAGAGCCCTCTAGACGTATCTGGAGACAACTTACACTGCTTGAAGATGCAATGATGGCTTACCGAATTGTAAGAGCCCCAGAACGCCGTATATTTAAGATTGACGTTGGCGGTGTTGCGCCACAAGATGTCGAACAGTACATGCAAAAGATCATGACTCAAATGAAGCGGCACCAAGTTGTTGATCCACAAACCGGTCGTGTGGACTTGCGTTATAACCCGCTATCAATTGAAGAAGATTACTTTATTCCTATTAGAGGCGGACAGTCTTCCACAGACATCGTGAACCTCCAAGGTGGTGCAATGACTGCGACGATCGAAGATGTAAAGTACCTTCGAGACAAACTGTTCTCTGCTTTGAAAGTTCCACAGTCATATCTGTCGATGGGCGAAGGATCTGGTACCGAGGACAAGACAACGTTGGCGCAGAAAGACATTAGATTCGCAAGAACCATTCAAAGACTTCAACGAGTCATTCTATCAGAGCTTGAGAAGATTGGTATTATTCATCTGTACACTTTAGGATATCGAGGAGACGACCTGTTGAACTTCAAACTATCTTTGAATAATCCGTCTAAGATCGCAGAGATGCAAGAGCTAGAGCATTGGAAGACCAAGTTCGACATTGCTGGTGCTGCTACTGAGGGATTTTTCTCTCGTCGTTGGATCACAGAGAATCTTCTTGGTTTGTCTCAAGATGAATATCTCAGGATGCAACGCGAAATGTTCTCCGATAAGAAGTTTATGGCTGCACTGGAAGCCGCTAGTCAAGCTCCTGCTGAAGGTGGAGGTGATGCTGGTGGAGGCCTTGGAGGTGACCTTGGAGGCGGTGACCTTGGAGGAGATCTTGGCGGTGGAGACTTGGGTGGCGATCTAGGTGGAGACCTTGGAGGGGATGATGCTGGTGGTGATACCGGAGGCGGTGGTGATACGGGCGGAGGCGCTGATGCAGACGAAGGTGATCTCTTGGCTGAACCTCCTGCGAAGCGTGATGATAACAAAAAACCTCGAGGACCATACAAGAAACACAAGATTACATACCGTAAAGGTGGTTTCTCAAAGCAAATGAAGAATCAAGCATTCGGTGGAGAAGTTCGAGGATCAACATCTAGAACCACATTTCCAGGCAAAGTAGGTTTCGGTGGATTGGATTCGCTAGCTCGAGGAGTGTTTGAAGGCGATGTGAAAGAAGAAGAGAAACTATTTAGCATTGACGCAGAAATCAAAACTTTGCTAGAATCACTAAACAAAAAGGAGGAGTCCGATGAAACTTAAAAAAGAAACACTAGAAAGGATTATTAAACAAGAACTCAATGCTGTTTTGAGTGAATCTAGATTATTAGACCGATATTCAAAAGACAAAGAAGAAAAGTTTAGGCAATATCTACGAGACATGGGTAAGGATCCGGACGAGATAATTGATACACTCGGCCCTGCGCAAGCTGACGTGATGAGACAAACTCTTGTTGGGAACTTCCCCAAATCTATGGACGACATGCCCAATACAATTCAATATTCGTGGGAGCCAGACTCTCCAGACTCTCTTTCTGGGACAATAGGTCTTTATGGATTTGTTCCCGAGACGCAGGAAACAGAATTTTTAACTGCGTATAAAATAAAAAACCTTGAAGATGAATTAAAAAAATTGAGAAAACAACATTCTAAAGCAGGAAAAGACGCAATCTTAACACCGCTGAATCGAGGTTTACCAAAAATGTCGGGACCGAAGGGCGCCCGTCGCCGTGGTGGAGAGCAGATTCTCAAACTGCTAAAGATTATGGGTGAACGCAAAAAGCCATCTGGTTTACACGCTACACCAACAGGAAAAGTTGAAAAACGAGACCATGGGGCATTTGGTGTAGGGTATGATATTGAATTCAAATGGAGCGACGGTGAGACAACCTACACGTCTCTTATGCAGATGGGAGACGATATCGCTTTTACCACCCAAGCAAATCCAAATGTAACTGGAAGATATTCAATCGAAGAGGCTATCCGTCTTATTGACTCGCAAGAAATCATCAACTATTATTAAAAGGAAACAAACATGAAACATAATAAGAAAAGAAATACCGCTTTTCTTTACGAATGTCTGATTCGTGAACTAACAAAAGCAATACTAAAAGAGGATAAAACAAAGCAAGAAAAAGTCAAGTCTATTTTGCGCGAGTTCTTCGCAAAAAGAAAGGTTCTTGCCAAAGAACTTGACCTATATAAATCACTACTTGAAAGCAAAGAACTTAATCAAGATTTCTCTCGACGACTTATGGTTGAGACAAAAAAAGACTTTGATGCAATTGATCGCAAGAAAGTGTTCAACGAACAAACAGCGTTGATCAACAAGATCAACAAAGCCCTTGGTAATCAGGCATTTTCAAACTTCGTACCAAACTACAAAGATATTGCGACTATCGGATTATATTTTCAAAACTCAAATCTTGGAGCAAAAAAAAGAATTATGCTCGAAGACAAAGTGGTAGGATTTCTTACCAGATTGGACGAATCTCATACAGAAATGAAGCCAGTTGACTCTCTAGAGTTCAAGATGTTCGTTAAGAGATTCAACGAAACCTACGAGCATTCGTTGTTGAGAGAACAAAAAGACTTGCTTAGCAACTTCATCGTTTCGTTCTCGGACAACGGTTTGGGCCTTAAGTCTTTTTTAAATGATGAAATTGGACGCCTTAAAGAAGCCGTTAGTGCCCACATTGTAGAGGGATCTACTACACCGCTAAACGAAAATTTTAAGAAAGTCAGAGCAAAGCTGGACAGTTATGCAAGAATACCTATAAATTCAAAAATTGTAGAAGAAGTATTTTACATTCAAGATCTTTTAGCGGAGGTACAGCGTAATGCCGATTAATGTTACGATAACTGGTGACGAAGAAGTTGAAGAAACCGAACCATCAACAATTAAGGTAAAGATTACAAAAGCAGATTCTGAAGGTTTGCCCGAAGAAGAAGGCGGCGTAAAGATTGAGGTTGTTGAAAAAGATAAAATTGAAGCAAAGTTAAAACTACGCTCTTCTATCAATGGTGACTTGATGATCCTTGATCACAAAGACATTGATATTGTTATCAAACAAGGCGACAAAAAGATTGTAGCATTTGCTAAAGAAACTTTGTCTGACTTGGTATACGGAGCAGAGGCTAGATTGCTTGAATACTTAAGGAGAAATGGATTGATTGAGATTGATTCTATTCAAGGAGGCAATATCTATGGATCTTTGGAAGGCAAGCTCCAAGAAGGCAAGAAGACTGTTGAAATAACACTAATGAAAATTTCAGAGTGGATGGAATCAGAAGAGCCAATGATGTCTGGTAGGACAGGCTACGATGATGTTCAAGATGACCACCTGCTCTCTCCAGACGGAGAGTTCTCCACAGAACTTGGAGAAGTACCACACGAAGAAGAGAAGGGCTCGATTAGACCCAATAGTTTGTTTGCACCGTATTTATATGGAAGATATACCTATGAGTAGCCACAAGCTAATAATTGAAGGTTGGAGAAAGTTTCTCAAGGAGTCTCGAGGATCCGTAACACAAATTGAAGGAAAACCAATCCACATGTTTTTCTATTCTAGAAACTCACCCGAGTTTAAAATAATTCTTTATATTTTAGATGAAAAACCTCGGAGCAGAAAACTTGCTAGAGTCATTGGCGGCGTGGAATGTATTGAGACCGAAGATCCTTGTATACCCAAAACATTGCAAGTCGGAACATCTTATAGAGATTCTGCTTTCGCCGGAATGGGGCTTGGTCCTCTTTTGTATGATTTAGCTTTTTTCATCGCACAGTCTATGGGATATGGATTAACATCAGACCGAGAGACCGGATCCAAGAGTGGTGCTAGAAACAGATGGTCTAAGATAGAATCGGATCCAAACTACGAGAAGCAAAAAACAAAAGCTGGTAATGAAAAGTTTGATTATTACAACGACACCCCTGACGATCCAGATGATGATTGCAGTTTAGATATTTTTCAACCTGATTCAAATGCAACAGATCATTCTTTTATCAAGAAAGATACTGGAGATACTCACGATGTACTAATGAAACTTGAAGCTAATCACATGGACTATTTAGATAGCATCGGTGATCCTTCAGCAGTGCAAAGATTCTTAAAAAACCTTAAAAGTCAATCAAATGATCTTTTTAGTGATGAATATGATATGGCGAGTTACTAATATGAAATCTTTCAAACTACATAAAAATTTTAGAAAGTTTCTTTTGAATGAAAACGCAAACTCAGAAGGGTTGTGTTTATATCACAGCGGCGATGGAAAAAACTATCAAAGAATAGTCATTTACAAGCCAGCTTCGAAAGAGGCTATTGAAACTAGTCGATTATTTTTGGACACAGTTATAGTAGGCGCAATTTCATTTGAGAATACACAAACAGCTATTAGCGAACCTTGTATTCCTGAGACATTTCACGTCAATACAATTCACACACATAAAGATTACGAGGGTCAGGGTTTTCAAAAGCTATTAATGGACTGTGCCTTTTATGTTCTGGGTAAAGATGATAAGGGGCTAACCTCAGACCATCGAGAGGGCACCAAAGACAAAGCAGCTAGAGCATGGAATAAGATTGAAAAATCAAGTGATTACGAGAAAAGAAAAACAAAAGACGGCAATGACGAGTTTGATTATATAGAGCAAACAGAAGATCCAGATGACGATTGCGACATGCCCTTTAAATTACCTTCGACTCATCACAGTTTTAAAAAGAAGAATCTATCAGATGCAAAAACTCAATATGAAAAATTAAAATCCAACCACGAATCTATTATCAAGACGTTAGGTAGAAACAAAAGTGCTTTTGAAAACATGTTGAGAAACAGATCTAAAGAAGATTTTAGAGTAAGATATCGCGGACTTTAAATGCAAACACTACATTTTATTCTTGTCGCATACGGCATGACTTTTATTATTATACACGGAAAGATCTTTGAAGATATTCGACCTTCAAAGGATTATACTAAAAAATGGAATACACTGTGGCATTGCCCTCTATGTATGGGTTTTTGGGTTGGGGTCTTTATTTCATGTCTTTCTCCATACACTGAACTATTTAGTTTCGAGCGTTCATTTGTGAATGCGTTCTTGCTTGGATGTTTGTCTGCGGGAACAAGTTATTTAATTTCGGTCTTAGTTGATGATTTTGGACTAAGGCTATCATCGAGACCAGGGGGTGAGCATGTCGATGATTAGTACGCGCTGGATGTTGCAACCAGTTCGACGCTGTTGCAGCGGATCCTAGATCGGGCGGGTAGCGCCCGCCCACCTTTTACAGCATTGGAGAATATAAATGAAAATTACAAATGAACAAATAAGACAAATTATCAAAGAAGAACTAGAAGCAGTTATTAACGAATCATCTCCTTTAATTTACGGTATGGGATTAGCAGCTGCCGCTAAAAGGAGAAGAGCTGCCGCCAAAAAGAGAAGAGCTGCTCTAGAACCACTTCCTCGTGGTGGATACAAACGAGGCTATGGTGGACCTTCTTCTTCTAGCAACGAACGTGATGCCGAAATTGAGAAGATTATGCAACAAAGAGCAGCACAAGATGCAGCCGAAGAAGAAGCCCGACAGCAATATGCGAGAGACATAGATCCGTCACTAGAGGCACTTGGACAAGCAAAGTTGAAAGCTATTCAGGCATTGGGCATCGACGAGGACGGGAACTATCCCTATGTGTATACATATAGCATGGATGGTAGTCCCGAAAATCTAGCAACTTATTATGATGGGCCACTTAACTTTCAGGATGCTATCAGTTTAGCAAAAGATGCAGGTGAGTTATCATATGATGCGATAGATGATGAATCTGGCGGACTAAGCTTGGATGAATTATTTCCAGGAAAATATATTTAGGGGTAACAAATGTCTAAAAAATTATTAAGAGAATTCCATGCGCTATGCCCAGATGGTATGTGCCAAGACCTATTAAGTGAGAGAGAAAAGCGCGAGATTAAAGAAGAAGGCGCAATGTATCTCACTGGTAGAATTCAAACTGCCGATAAAAAGAATGGTAATGGTCGCAAGTATCCAGAGAAAGTTCTTAGGAGAGAAATGGAAAACTACATGACTATCGTAAAAGACAATCGCGCATGTGGAGAACTTGACCATCCAGATGACTCAGTTATCAATCTTAAGAACGTATCGCATATGGTCACTGACTGTTGGTGGGAAGGCAAAGATGTAATGGGAAAGATCAAAGTTCTCGACACTCCTTCTGGTCGCATCCTCAAAGATCTTATCAATGCTGGTGTTAAGCTAGGTATTTCATCTCGTGGGCTCGGGTCAGTAAAAGAGTCAGCGGGTGAGACAATTGTTGAAGATGACTTTCAGCTTATCTGCTTTGATATTGTGTCGGAGCCATCAACCCCAGATGCTTACGTGTATCCTGGTGGATCGAAGAAGTCATTTAAGTTCTCGACAAGATTGCGAGAGCAAAAAGAAAATAATATTGACAATCTATTTAAGAAGATTCTTGGAGACTAAAAAATGAAAATAACAAAAGAACAACTCAAGCAAATAATTAATGAAGAGATTCACTTTGTCACAGAAGGAAGATATGTTGTATCTCCGGAAAAAGCTGAAAGGATGCTACGAAGTGTTAAGAACAGTCCCGATGGGCAATACGTGAGGTTGATGCCTGACGATATCGCAGTTGTCTTAAGAGTTGGGGAGTATGGAGCTGATGGTTCTGCGAAAGTGTTCGCCTATCCCTACACTGATTCTCCTTATGCAACAAAAGAGTCTGAAAAATTAGGCGAAGTTGATGTAAAAAAAGCATATCTCCCAAAAGACATAGGTGAAAAACATAATAAGCCAACTGTGCGTGTTCCTAGGATGGCTGAAATTACGAGAGGCTTAAATGAATAAAGAACAGCTTAAGAAAACTTTGAGACCTATGATCAAAGAATGCATCAAAGAAGTTATATTCGAAGAAGGCATACTCTCAGGAATCATTTCCGAGGTTGTTAAAGGTACAAGCGGACAACGTATTGTCGAGACTCAACAACCTCAAAGATATCAACAACCACAAGTTGATCACGAATTAGAAGAACGCAAAAGAAAAGAACGACGTAGAAGAATACTAGACTCAATCGGTCGAGATTCTTATAACGGCGTTGATTTGTTTGAAGGCACAACTCCATTGACTAACAGAGAAAGCGGTCACTCATCAGGACATGGTGGCTCAAAAGCTTTAGAAGGTGTATCTCCAAACGATCCCGGAGTTGATATCTCCGCTTTCGGAGCAAGTTCTGCTATTTGGTCAAAATTAGCAAAGGGAAAATAATGGCTACCAACTACAAGATGAAGCCTCGCAAAGGCGAGAGCATGGAACGGTTTATTAAAAGATTTACCAAAAAATGCAAGAAACTTGGAATTATCCAAGAGATGAGAGATAAGAAACACTTCACTTCCGACTCAGAGAGAAAGCGGCTCGCTCGTAAAAAATGGAGAGCAAAACTCAAGAAGAAGAAGCAATAACTATTTAGTGCTAAAAGAGAGAGGAAAGATTTATGAGTTCAAATTTTTATACCGCAGGACTAAACCACGTCGGATCTTACCAAGTAAGTGGAAAACCCTACCTAAGCGGTTCTAACATGCCGGGTGATCAAACAACATCATTGAATTTTCAATTTCCATCCGTCTCTAAATCAATAACGGTTAAATCAAACTATGCGCACGCTATTCGTGTTCATTTTGCACCATTGCAAGCAGGTGTATCGCCATTCGTAAAGGGCGCCAGTAACCAAAGCAATTTTGTTACAATTCCATCGAGTGGCTCACAAACATTTGACGTGAAGTGTAAAGAGATTTTTATCTCAAGCACAAACAATGCTACAGCGACACAGTCAGCACCCGATGTTCAAATATACGCAGAACTTACTACAATTCCAACAGAGAGAATGTTTAGTCTAGATAACGTAGAGGGAGTGGCGACCTAATGAGTTTTAATTATACAACAGGCCTCAACAACATGGGGTCTTTTCAAGTATCGGGTAGGCCTTTTATGAAGACAATAACTGCTTTAGCAGATGGAACTACTCAATTTATAGAGTTTCCAAATATAACAAAGAAGTTGACTATTAAAAACCTTTCTGGTTCTGGGCAGTGTCTCTTTGGGCTCTGTACAATTCCAAGAACCGGAATTAACTTTGGTGGTACCACAAACTCTCACATAGACACTACCTTTACTCAATTAACTAATTTTACTATTTCTTTTTGGATAGATTTTTCGGAACTCGGTACATCTTCTAGTAACAGAAAAAGAGTTGTAGATCTTGACACCGTTAATTTTGGTTCCAACAATGGTATGTCCATACACGCGCATAAAAATTCAGACACTGAGATAGAGCTTAGATTCTATATCAACGGAGCGTTTGGCTCAGGAGTAACAATCACAATCGATACTGTAAACAAGTGGCACCATTTGTTGATAAGTGGAAATAGTGATGGATCGGGAACAAACAAAGTTTACCTAAATGGTAATTTAATTGAAACAAAAACTGGCGTCACTGGTGGAATTACTGGTATAGAATTTGGAAACGACAACACTGCTACTTATAGAGGTGGATACGACCAGGCAACCTTGTGGAACGCAGCCTTAACAGATCAGGAAGCAGCTAATATTTACAATTATGGACCATTAAACCCGACACTGTCTGATCTCGATGTAACAACAGGGACTTTGGTGAGCTGGTGGGCTTTTGAAAACAACACACATAAAACATTTTTTGCGACTCCAGATACCACATCCGTAATTCGTGACAGGGTTGGTTCTAACAATTTTGCTTTAGGGGCAGGTTCATACTCTTTCGTTGATGGGTTTAATTTGTCAAACGTATTTAATGGAAATCATGTGATTACACTCGAAGCTGGTGAAGAAATAAGCATCTCATGTAAAACAAAGGCAATTGTCGTAAGAGCATCAGGAGCAGATCAAGACTTTGATGTATATGCTTCTTTGACCAATGTGCCCATCGAAAGAATGTATGATTTAACCGGACCGGGAATCGATGAGTAATGGCAAGAGAATTTGGATGGGCATATGTTGTTGGATCCCAAG
>TARA_R100000426_G_C4826272_1_pt1 | contig 36830 bp, 44 predicted proteins | sample TARA_R100000426 | Tara Oceans TARA_R100000426 (sample SAMEA2620421) | marine metagenome | biome: marine biome (ENVO:00000447); feature: surface water layer (ENVO:00002042); material: "saline water (ENVO:00002010), including plankton (ENVO:xxxxxxxx)" | depth 5 m
CCCCCTGTCGCAAAGTCACACCGCATGGCACAAAATGCGACAATGACGCGATACAGCACAATCACGGCGTATTTTGACGGATCCGGAATCCGCCATTGATGGATCGGATCCCGCTATCTTGATCGTGTCGCATATTGACACGCTTTGTGTCAAATTACGCCTGTGTGTGGTGGGGCGTTTCTATCGTTTTGCGACATGAAATAGTGGCGGGATACGCTACGCCATAGCGGCCCTAGGATCGTCCGTGCTGGCTTTCGGATCGGATCGACCCACCACCCACAAAAGACGCTGCAAGAGATTTTCGGGATCAATTGTGGATAACTTCCCAAATCCGTACCGATATGCGTCAAATGAACGATTTGACGACCTAATCACGCCATATTTGATTTTCTCGAATACTCGCTTGATTTATCTCGCTGGATAGCCGATACTACTTCTGTGCCAGTGATGGCATGACAACGAGAGTATCCCGGAGCGTAGGTTGTGCCGGGATCCGCTAGACGCAAGTGGGACGGCCCCGACTAGCCTCATCAAGAACACTACCCCGATAGATTCGAATCTCGGATCGGCTCCACGGACTACTCGCCTAGGCTGTGTGGACGAGAACGGACGAGAATCCGCTACGGACTAGGATAGTTGCAAAGCCTAGGGTACCTTCTCTGATAATGAATCAGATACGCTATCGGTGGTGCTGATGCCCTTGCGAGGGGGATAAGTGCGACGATACTGAAAGGGGTGTACGGACATTCTGTGGCTGTACGCACCAAGTCAATGTCCGGTAGTAGTGGATTCTAGGGGTAAGCCTTGCTCGGGCCGTAAGACGGTGCGGACATTGCGTAGATGGTCACAGTGTGATGGTGACCTAGCGTGTCCAGTAGTATCGTGGTGGCGGGATGGAGTAGGGGAATGTGGATTCTATAACTAACTCCCAGCAGTGCGTCTGGGATTCTATTACAGGCCCATGCCATCGACAGGTGGTGTGGGCTTTTTTCGTACCATTGTGGTGCGTGTTATTTTGGTGCATTCTGAAAGGTGCAAATTATGTCTACTGTTATTGAATCCGTTGCGTTGTCTACTTTCGTCAATCGTGCTGTGAACATGTTGTGTGGTGAGCCTAAACTCTCCGCCGATGGTGACTTACAGTACACCAGTACTGGTAAGATTCGTCGTGATGCCACCACCAAGATCTCGTATCTCATGTGGCAGGATGGTAATGATCCTACTGCCTTGGTTGAGGCTGTCGATGCCTTGCTGGATGGTATTGCCGAGTATGATCCGAGTGAGCATATGCCATTCGGTGATGGGCAACACAATGGCAAGCGTATTGCGTTGGCTCTCCGGCGTAAGTTTATCCCCGGCTTCAAGCAGTCCGAGTCCAAGCGTACTCGTGTCATCGATGCCGCCATTATTGATGGTGTACTCTAAGTCCACTGGACTACCCACCCGATCCCCATGCCCTAGCGGGTGTGGGGGTTTTTCTGTTTATATTCGGCTCGTGTAGCCGATGCACTTGGAGGTGCAAGATGTATCGAATTGATGAAACCGAGGACGGCTTTGTGGTCGTTGATGATCGTACCGATGTTCATGAGAGTGAGGTGTACGCCAACCGTGAGTGTGCCGAAGAATTCATGGATGAACTGGTCGATGGATACGGCATTATGTGTGAGTTGGTGTCGTGAAGTATTCAATCAATCTTATCCGTTGGCTTTTCCTGTGCGGCCTTTCATGTGTTGCTGCCTACATGTGTGTAGTAGCGTGGCATACCGAGAACAATCTTGAACTTCTGTTGTGCGTTGTTCTCGGAGGTGCGTCCACCATTGCTTTGGTGGGCCTGACCTGTATGTGGGAACTACATTGATTGTCTGACTATTACAGAAAGTGAGGGAACATTATGTCTCTATTATCAACAACTATCGCCGCAGCGATTACCGCAGTGGCACCACCCAAGGACGCTCCGGCTATCGACCATGCGTTGTATGCCATGCGTATCGTGGAGTCCAGCAACGACCCTGATGCCGTAGGCGATGGGGGTAAAGCCATCGGCATGTACCAGATTCATAGGAATTACTGGTTGGATGGTTTACGCTTTACGCCATCCATTGGTGGTGCGTACAAGGACTGTTTCAATCCTGAGTATGCGGAGAAAATTGTCCGCTCTAACTTGGGTGGATACTGCACCAAGCGTAGGTTAGGTCGAGAGCCTACCGTGTTTGACTTCCTGCGTATGCACAATGGTGGTCCCAAGGCACACAAGGCAACAGGTAAGAAGAGGAAGAACCTCGATGTGTACTGTGCCAAGTGTGTGGAAGTCTATCCGTTCTTGAAAACTATGTTTGATCCTTATAAGGAGGTACTGAAGTGAGCGTAAACAAATCAACAATTGAATGGTTGGAAAGCCAAGAACATCCTGTAGCAATCTGCGTGGTGTGGTCTAAAGAAGATGTAGACAAACATCGAACTGACCAAAGTCTACAACCACTCACCGATGATCAATGGGGAGCAGTTGTCACTCGACTAGAGAAAGGTGGTCTGTCTCAAGTCGATTGGGAACATCTAAACTTTTGTATTGAGGAGGTGCTGAAGTGAAGTTCAATAACGGACAGATATCAACTGAGGATCTGCTCAGGGCAGTACAAAAGTTTGATCGTGAGGTGCGTCAACTGAGCCGACCTGACTGGATTCAAGTTGTTGCATTCCTACTCAATGATGAAGATGCACCGCCACCCTACCGATTGGTATGTGCGGTTGCTCATACGTTTGGTGCTGATGCTACCGGCACACTGCGTTTAGAAAGCGAGGATAAACAATGAAACCTGAAAGTAAGAAATACTTGAACATTCGTGTTGTCAAGATCATTGATTCTTTGGTTGCTCAGATTGCTCTGGGTGAGCATGAGCCAGACATACTGGCTGACATCATCAAACAAGTCAGACTTCTGCAAGAGCATATGGAACATGCACTGGAGGCAAAAAATGAGACTACCAAGAAATGATTGGTATGTGTACAAGGCCGAGAATGGGTTCTCCCGCATCGGTCAGTGCAAAAAATCTACTGCTAAAAATATGGCATATCGCATACATCCTGATGGGTATGACTTCATCCTTCAGGCGTATGACCTGAAGACAATGCACGAGCAGATATACAAGGCCATCAAGTATCACGAGGACTTGGAGGAAGAGCATACGGAGAACATGCGTCACGATGCCGAGAACTAAAAACCATAAGTCTGGAGGTGCAACATCAGACTCAACCAACTTCCCCAAACGGGTGGACTAGAACTGTGGCGTGGTCCATCCAAGATTGACGGTGCCCCCATCGTCTTCATCGCCACTCTCCAAACAACCAACCGCAAGACTGGCAACATGATCCAGACTTGGATACTTCATCAAGACATGTCTCCCGTGGATGCAGTCATGTCTGGTGCTGATGAAAGTATCTGCGGCAAGTGCATCCATCGTGCCATTGATGGCAAGAAGCGTTCGTGCTATGTCAACGTAGGCCAAGCACCATTGCAGATCTGGCGTGCATGGCAGAACAACAAGTATCCTCAGGTATCACCGGCTGACTTCGGTGAGTATTACAGCAGGTACAGATCCATCCGGCTTGGTGCCTATGGTGATCCTGCTGCCGTACCACTGCGAGTATTGCATGACCTCATGTCTCCCGCATGGCTTGGTCATACTGGGTACACACACCAGTGGCGTGACTGTGACGCTGGCTATGCTGGCTACCTCATGGCATCGGTGGATACTGAGGATGAGTATTGGGAGGCCAAGGCTGATGGCTGGCGTACCTTCCGTACCCTCACCCCAGATGACTCACTGACTGACGGTGAGATATCCTGCCCTGCTTCCGATGAGGCAGGCAAGCGCACCACATGTGATCGGTGCAAACTTTGTGCAGGTAATTTCAATAATCGCAAGCACAAGCCCAAGGATATTGGTATCATTGCCCACGGCGTAGGGGCTAAGAACTACGCCAGAAAGTTAGAGGTGCAACATGCATGATCCTGTTCAGGAACTCTTCGACAAGGAGTTGAAGAACCACATGGCTGACTCGTTCGCTATTGCGTTGGATGGCCTGATGTCCAATGCTTCCAAGTGGAAAAGCCATGACCTGATGATAGAACATGTACGTTCCTACATGATCAAACGATACGGATCTGCTGATCCGCTTGAAGAATTTCTTAATCTCTGTGTTCACTATGCGTGTAGTGACAGAACTCATTTGACTCTTACTGATAAGGAGTAACCCTATGGTTGCTGTAAACACTGACATTCCTACCCCTACCTCCGGTAAACTCATGGGCAACTGGGGCAAGGCGTACACCACCAAACAAGTGGCCCGTCTTTCTCCGCCCAAGCACACCGATACTCACAAGCCTAAGGATCACCACACTCTCTTCGATATGGTGTCCAATGGTCTTCATCGTGCAGGCTTCCAACACTCTGAGCCTTTGCACTATGTTGGTCAGGGTCGTGTGAGTACCGATGAGAAAGCACCGGCTAAGTTCATGACCGTCATGAATATTCGTCACGAGAAGATCACTGACCACGCTGGTGGTCTTGATGTCAACCGTCAGGTGTTCATCCAGAACTCCTATGACAAGTCGCTGTCTATCCAGATCATCACTGGTATCGAGGTTTGTATCTGCACCAACGGCTTGACTATGGGTCAGGTCGAGGACGAGATCCGACGCAAGCAAACCAAGAACATCGACGAGGATATCTACAAGATTGTGTACGGTGGTATCGACAAGATGCTCGGCAACTTTCTTGCCCAAGACCAGCGGGTCAAGCAACTCCAGAACACGGAGATGACCAACCGCATGGCTGACCACATCATCATGGACTGTATGCGTGCTGGGGTCATCAACCCTGCCGGTGTCAAGGATGTGTGGGACAAGTGGGATACACCCAACTACGCCGAGTACAAGGATCGCAATGCTTGGTCACTTGCCAACGCATTCACCGAGCGTGGCCGTGGTCGCAACATCTTCGGTCGGCACGGTGCCAACAACCGTATGCTGGACATCATCGACAGTTACACTAACAACGCATATCGAACCATCCATTCGGATGACACGGATGTCCAACCTGTGTACACTGCCGATGCCATGCCAGTCTCGGCTGACTTCTAAACCTTTCTTCTCACTGCTCCCCCTTTCAGTGCCCCCCAGTCACACACGCACCTCCGGTGGCTGGGGGGTTTTTCATAGGAGGTGTTGATTAGCACCAAGTTTGTACTAATTAGATATCTGTGAGCAAGCGAAACAAAACTTGGCGCAGATTCAAGCGTTTGGTAAAGTCAATCATCCAAAACAACATGGAGGTGGATATGACTATTCGTGTGCGTGGCAAGTCTTTTCAAGTTGACTTTGTTCAAGGTGGACAACGCTATCGAAGAGACTACAAGACGTATCAAGATGCGTCTGAGGCTGAGGTGAAAGCCAAGGCTCGATTACTAGAAGGACTTGACCCCTTCCCCCGTCAAGCCCTTAAAACTGAATCAGTGGGGAAAACATTTGGAGAATCCAGTGAAGAAGTATGGAATCTTGAGTGGAGCAAGGGCAAGTCTGCTAATAAAACTAGAGGCAGACTCAACCTTGTTCAGATGGATATTGGTAGGGATACTCTACTGACTGACATCACCACGGATCGGCTCGATAAATACACGATCGATTTGGAGCGTGAGGGCAACAGTGGAGCAACCATCAACCGGAAGATATCCATTGTGTCCAAGGTTCTCAAGCATGCTTACCGTCGTGAGGAACTGGATCGTATGCCCTTTGTTCCTCGCCAAGGTGAACCCCCTACTCGGTTCAGGTGGTACACCGAAGATGAGCAGCGGCGTATCCTTGAGGCTTGTCGAGAGAATAAGAATGAGGAGTTCTTTGTACTCATGGCAGTGTTGTTTGATACCGGCATGCGTATCAGTGAAGCCCTCGACTTGACCCTCGACAATACTGACTTCGATAAGAACCTTATCACCCTGCATTACGGGGAGACTAAGAACAACGATGCGAGGTCAATACCAATGACAAAGCGGGTGGTCCGCTTGCTCAGTCGGATACAAACCAATGACCGATACTTCAACATGAACTACAACCAAGCCAATGAGGAGTGGGTGCAAGTTCGTAGCCGTATCGGCATGGGTAAGGGTGATGGCATCCACTCGATTCGTCACACATTTTGTTCAAGATTGTCACAGAAGGGGACCGATATGAGGGTCATCCAAGAGTTGGCTGGACACAAGGATCTGTCTACGACTCAGCGATACACTCACCTCAACCCTGAGACACTCAAAACCCACATAGATAAACTGGAGGCTTGCGCAGATAACGACGATCTGGTAGTGTGACATAAGTTGTGACACTCAATGTGGAATGGCATCCCGTACGGGATTCGAACCCGTGTTGCCGCCGTGAAAGGGCGGTGTCCTAATCTTCTTTAGGGAGGATTAAAACGGCAGGAAACCGCCATTCCACTGTACACTAATCAAGGATGTGTCACTGAATGTGACAGGGGTACAGTTGAAACAGTTCGATCTAGAACAAGAGATGCTCAAGATGGGCCAAGAGAGATACCAAGCCAAGGTATCTCGTGCCAAGGAAATGAACCTTGAGTCTACTCATCCGGCAGGACAGAAACTTCTACAACACAGTGTGGTATCACTGGCTGATCACTTCGATAACTGGATTGATCATGCATCTACTTCCGCAGGGAAAAGACATACTGCACTTCCGTACTTGAACCAAGTACCAACCAAAGTCTCCGCTGCCCTGACTGCACGAGCAACGCTTGATGCAATCAGCAACGGACGCAAACTAATATCCACGGCAGCAAACATCGGTGGTCTGATTGAGGATGAGGTCAAGTACCGAACACTCAAGGATGACTATGCCGCACTCTGGCAACAACTCAACAGAGTGATGGACAGATACAAGTCTGCCTACACCAAGAAAAAGTTTATTGAGAAATCGCTCCGGCATCATGACATCGTTATCCCCCGATGGTCATCACAGGAGCGTATCAAGGTTGGTCTTGTGTGTCTTGAATTGATGAGGCAATCCACCGGCCTCATTGAAATCAATACTCGCAAGAACCAACACGGTAAAGCCGAGCAGTGGGTCGAACCTTCGAACGATCTCATTGAGTGGCTGAAGAATGCCCATGCCCACATGGAGATGCTTGATCCTGTCTTTCTCCCGATGATCGAGCAACCTGTCCCTTGGCAGGACTACATCGTGGGCGGGTATTCGTCCGGTGTGTTTAGGCGTAGACCTTTGGTCAAGACAAAAGACAAAGGTCATCTTGAACTGGTGAATGCTTCGACTATGCCGAAGGTTTACCGAGCATTGAATGCAATACAAGGTACGCCTTTCAAAGTGAACACCGCAGTGCTTGAAGTGATGAAGCATTGCTGGAACAAGAACATTGCTATTGATGGTCTGGTTACTGCGGAGGATGAACCCCTACCCGCCAAGCCTACTGACATTGATACCAATCGTGAGTCTCGGAGAGAATGGAGACGGCGTGCTGCCCGCCAGCATTTTGAAAATGAAAGGCAGCGATCTAAACGACTACATGCTATGCGTGTCATGAGTCTTGCTGAAAAGTTCAAGAACGAGCGGATATGGTTCCCGCATGACTTGGACTTTCGTGGGCGTGCTTACCCCATGCCTTACTTCTTACAACCTCAAGGTCCATCCTTTGCCCGAAGTCTCCTGACATTTGACAGGACTACGGTGATGACTGATGTGGGCGAGCAGTGGCTACGCATTCACATTGCTAACTGCTGGGGCATGGACAAGAACAGTTACGAACAACGTATCCAGTTCACTCATGAGAACCAAAGTGTTCTCCTTGGGGTCGGTACTGATCCTATCGGTAACATGGACTGGACTGAGGCTGATGATCCTTGGCGGTTCCTCGCTGCATGTATTGAGTACGCAGAGATGATGAAGGGTGGTATGTTCCATACCTCTCTACCCATCGGTATTGATGCTACCAACCAAGGCTTGCAGATCTATGCGTTGGCATTGCGTGATCACACAAGTGCCCATGCCACCAACTGTCTACCTTGCAAACTGCCGAACGATATCTACCAACAAGTCTGCGATACTGTCCTCGATATGATCGCGGTTGATACTCACGAGTATGCAAGGGGGTGGCGTGAGTTTGGACTGACCCGCAAGACCACCAAGCGTCAGACAATGACCCTGCCCTATGGCTCGACATTCTTCTCATGCAAGAAGTACACAGCCGAGTGGTTCTACGATGAACTCAAGAAGGGCAAGAACAACCCGTTCGGTGACCAGACCTACCAACCTTGTGGCTGGTTGGCTGAGAAGATCTGGGATGCTATTGGTCAGGTCGTTCATGCTGCCCGTGTTGGTATGGACTGGCTGCAACATGTAGCAGAGACATGCTTGAACAACGGCGTTACTCCTCAGTGGGTAACACCTCTAGGCTTCCCAGTATACATGCACTACGAGAAGCAAGACCATCTGAATATTAAGACAAATGTATTTGGTGTCATCCGTCAGACCCGCATCAGGACTGACTCAGGTGATCCAAGTAAACGCAAGTCCATGAATGCGATGGCCCCAAACTTTGTCCACTCCATCGACGGTATCGGTGGACTATTAGGTGAGACAACCAACAGGGCACTTGATCGAGGAGTCGAAGACTTCCTCATGGTTCATGACGAGTACAGTGTACATGCACCTTGTGTCCCAGTCGTGGGCGAAGAGGTACGCAATGCAACCGTGGATCTTTTCTCAGGAAATATCTTGAAAGACTTGCACACACAAATCAATACCTTGTTACCCTCGGGGGTCCAACTGGACGAGCCGCCCCCACAGGGCAACTTGGATATTTCACTCATTAATAAGGCTCAATATTACTTCTCATAAGGGGAATACAATGGCGAAGAAATTTAAGAAAATGCGATCACCTATTGGCGAGGCAGTGTGGCCTAAGTTGTCACAGCCCGAAACAAAGTTTGATCCCGATGGGGTCTATGAAACCAAACTGCGTCTGGATAATCAGACAGGCACGGCGTTCCAAAGCACACTTCAAGAGATTCTTGATGAACATCACAAGCAAGTGTGCAGTGAGCGTGGCAAGAAAGTTAAGGCTGCATCCCTGCCCGTCACCGAAGTTGAAGAGGATGGCACACCAACTGGAGAGTTGGAGTTCAAGTTCAAGTTGAAGGCACTCGCTGGTAAAGAAGGCAGCAAGTGGGAACAACGACCCAAGTTGATTGATGCCAAGGGTGGCAATATTGATCCCAACAAAATTACTGTCGGTAGCGGTAGTAAGATCTGTGTTGGGTTTGAAGTAGTCCCATACTTTACGGCGGCGGTTGGAGCGGGCCTTAGTCTAAGGATGAAGGCAGTACAAGTCATTGACCTCGTGGAGTACGGTGGCAATGAGTTTGATGCATTCGGATTCCAACAAGAAGAGGGATATGAAACTTCGGAGGAAGCGGAAAGCACCACCGAGGATGTCGAAGAAGACGATTGCGACTTTTAACTTCACTCTGCCAGTAGCCCCTTGTCCTGCTTCTAGGCCAAGGGTTACTCGGCGGGGTCATGTGTACTACGGAAAGAAGTACACAGAATTTAGGAACACCTCGGCAGTGGTGTTGGGAGAAATGAAGTACCCCGACATCCTGCCGTTGGGTGGTCCTCTGCATTTGGATGTAACGTTCTACTGTCCTCGTCCAAAGAAGACCAACCGTGTTGCTCCTCGGGGTGACATCGACAACTACCTGAAGACACTGGATGTGTTGAACAGGATTATCTGGTTTGATGATGACCAGATACATAGCCTCGTTGCACGAAAGGAATACAGCGACGAGCCAAGAATTGAACTGGAGGTGACTGAATATGGCGAACTTCCTGAGGCACGAGCCTTGCGAGAAGTGCGGTAGCAAAGATAACCTAGCCATCTATGACGATGGCTCATCGCATTGTTTTACTCCCGGTTGCGGATACCGAGGAGGTGCATCTACAACATCAGAACCGGAGACATCAAACATGAGTTTGATTGATATTGAATACATCACTCTCAAGAAGAGAGGGATCAAGATTGAGACATGCAAGAAGTGGGGGTATGGCATGGGCAAGATCAATGGCAAACCCTTTCAAGTTGCTAACTATCGTTGTCCCAAAGGACATCTCAAAGCACAGAAGTTGAGATCACATACCAAAGAGTTCAGGTGGCTGGGTGAACCCAAGTCCATCAACCTTTACGGTGAACACCTTTGGGATCCATCGAAGTCTGGCAAACGTGTGGTTATTACTGAGGGTGAACTTGATGCCCTATCTGTGAGCCAAGCGTTTGAGAACAAGTGGCCTGTCGTATCCGTACCCAACGGTGCTGCGGCTGCACCCAAAGCAATCAGCAAGTCCCTTGAGTGGCTTGAGACATTCGATGTGATAGTCCTGTGCTTTGACCAAGATGATGCTGGGCGTGCTGCTGCCAACGCATGTGCCCACCTCATCACTCCCGGCAAGTGCAAGATCGTACATGGCTTACCTGAGAAGGATGCCAACGAGTGCATCATGAAGGGCAAGGTCAAAGAACTGGTGTCTGCTATCTGGGAGGCCAAGACCTTCCGACCCGATGGCGTGGTTGCTGGTGAGGAACTTTGGGATCACATCAACAAGTCTGATACTGGTTGGTCAGTTGAGTATCCGTGGCAGGGTTTCAATGACAGTCTCATGGGTATGCGTGGTGGTGAACTTGTCACCCTGACCGCTGGTACTGGTATCGGCAAGTCATCGGTCTGTCGTGAGTTGGCTCACTATCTGGTGCAGCAAGGTCACAAGGTTGGCTACATTGCTCTTGAAGAAAGCATCAAGAAGACTGCCGAGTGCATGATGGCAATCCACATGGATGTACCACATACCACGTTCAGTGACTTACCAGAAGAAGCAAGACGAAACGCATTCAACGAGTGCATTGGTCATGGCAATCTGGTTCTCTACGATCACTGGGGTAGCCAAGACCCTGCTCGACTATTGGGACAAGTCAGATACATGTGCAAGGGGCTGGGCTGCAAGTTCATCTTCCTTGATCACCTATCCATCCTTGTGTCTGCCCTTGAGGAGGGCGATGAGCGACGGATGATCGACAACACCATGACCAAACTCCGTGCCCTTGTGGAGGAGACTGACGTTCACTGCGTGCTTGTCTCTCACCTCAAGCGGCCTGATGGGCGTGGTCACGAGGAAGGTGCTGCCACCTCACTCAGCCAGTTGCGTGGATCACACGCCATTGCTCAACTGTCCGACGCTGTGCTTGGATGCGAACGCAACCAACAAGACCAACTTGAATCACGGAATACAACCATCCGTGTTCTCAAAAATCGTTATGCTGGCACTACGGGGGTATGTGCAACACTGGAGTACAACCCCTCAACTGGTCGATTGAATGAATTCCACTCACCTTTTGAGGAATCCAATGCGAGTTGATAGATCACATACGGAAGTCAAGCCCTCACGGACGAAAGATCCGTTGGACAAACCTATTCGTTTAGAGACTGAGATACCTCGGTCATATACATGGGTGGCAAACCAACTTGCGAAAGATCCAAAGATTGGAAAGAAAGTTACCCGTCAATGTATTGAGATCTGCGAGAAACGCATATTCAAAAAACTTATGGATGCCATAATGAATGACCCTGATTTGTGGGATTACTTGGAGGACAATCATCTTGTATGAATTAGTATTTGATATCGAAACAAACGCCATTGAGGACTGGGACAATCTGTCTGACCTCAAGGTTATTCACTGCATCGCGGTTGGTGATATGTCTACTGGTGAAGTAGATCTTTATCACGGCGATGACATCATCAAAGGGTTGCAGAAGATGCGGCTGGCTGATCGCCTGATTGGTCACAACATCAAACGCTTTGATATTCCCGCGATCAAGAAGTTGTATCCTGCGTACACCTTGGGTGATTGCCATGTCATCGACACCATGATTGCTGGTCGGATCTTTAACCCTGATGTTGCTCGTGGTGATTTCACTAAACGAGACATGCCACCAGAACTTCGGGGACGCTACTCCCTCAAGGCTTGGGGCTACCGTCTGGGGCTGCACAAAGGTGACTATGGCGAGACTACTGACTGGTCTGAGTACACCGATGAGATGGGCGAATACTGCAAGCAGGATGTTCTGGTCAACATGAAGTTGTGGTCAGCAATATCCGAGACATTCAACGAGGATGCTCATGAACTTGAGGATCGGTTCGACAACATCATCCGGCGGCAAGAGAAGGAGGGCGTGACGTTTGACGAAGATGCCGCCAAAAGATTACACGCAGAACTTGTTGGAGAGAAGGCGGAAATGGAAGCAACGCTCCAAGAAGTTTTCCCGCCGCAGGAGGAGTCGATGAAAACTCCTCAGTATTACTACCACAAGGTGACTAAGGAGCAGTACAAACGGAAGAAGGACTACACCAAGAAAGACACCTTCAACCTGATTGCTGGTCCTTTGAAGGTTCGCAAGATCCCCTTCAACCCCGGCAGTCGGTTGCAGATAGCCAACGCATTGAAGTCAATGTACGGGTGGCAACCAACGGAACTTACTGGGGACGGTCGTCCGCGTGTTGATGAGGCTGTACTTTCTTCGCTCGATTATCCAGAGGCTAAGATCCTGACCAAATACCTGACCATCATCAAGCGTCTGGGTCAACTGAGTGATGGTAAAGAGGCGTGGCTCAAGGTTGTGCGTAATGGCAAAGTGCATGGCAGAGTCAACACCATCGGAACTGTGTCCTCAAGATGCTCCCACTCCAGACCCAACCTTGGTCAAGTACCATCTCTTGGATCTCTTTGGGGAAAAGAGTGCAGAGCATTGTTCACTCCTGCCGATGGTAAAGTTATGGTCGGGTGTGATATGTCTGGTCTGGAACTGCGATGCCTTGCTCACTACCTTGCCCGATGGGATGATGGTGAGTATGCATCAGTAATTCAAGAAGGTGATATTCACCAATTCAACGCCGACAAGATGGGTGTCTCACGGTCTACTGGTAAGGGCATCATGTATGCCACTCTGTATGGTGCTGGAGACATCAAGATTGGGAGCCTTGTTGGTGGTGGCAAAACTGAAGGGCGACGTATGAGGAATATGCTTGAACGAGGTATTCCAGCACTCAAGCGTCTGAAGAACGCCATTGCCAAGAAGTTGCAATCACAAGAATGGTTGCCTGCTATTGATGGCAGAAGACTGCCAATCAGATCAGAGCATAGTGCTTTGAATCTTCTGCTGCAATCTGCTGGTAGTATTCTGATGAAGCGTGCAACTGTTATTATGCACGAAGACTTTCATAATGATCGTCTGGATGTACAACAACTGATGCACATTCATGATGAAGTGCAACTTCAAACCAACCAAGAAGAGGCGGATGATGTCGGACGAACTGCGGTACAAGCGATGCGTAAGGCCGGTGAACATTACGAGTTCAGATGTCCACTCGACGGTGAGTACAAGATCGGATCAACATGGGCCGACACTCACTGATCTTGCATGGTTGGCTGGAGTAATTGATGGGGAGGGATATGTGGCTTTTCATAATGGGCCTGTAATAGAGGTTGATTCAGTCTCGCCTTCTTTGGTGACAACACCCGCTCGACTATTCGGCGGGTCAATCACCACACGGCAACGAAATGATGCGACTGTTTTTCGTTGGGCTGTGTATGGCAAAAACGCTGAGGACATACTCAAGCGTGTGATGCCTTATCTGCGGTACAAAACTGCCCAAGCCAAGATTGTGGCTAATGGCAGTAAGTATCCGCGTAACTCAGAGATGCGGAAGTCGCAGACCCGCAGGCTCAAGAAATTAAGGAGACAGAGATTTTGATGGATGAACCTTTAGATATGATACCCACCACCAAGTTGCTTGATGAGTTGCGTACTCGTCACGACACGATGGTGTTCCTCGCCGCGAATAATCGCACGGAAGATGTTGAGGATGTAACAGTGGCCTTTCAAGGGCCATTTCACTCAGTGCTTGGACTTGTAGATATTGGCAAGCATGCAGTTATGAATGGAATCAGCGATGACGAAAACGGCCCTTGTGATTGACGGAGATATCTTTCTCTGGGAGTGTGCCCTCGGCAGCGAGGTAGCATGGGACTGGGGAGATGACATGTGGACTCTGCATGGAGATGCTCGTGAAGCACGGCAGAGGTTTGATATCGAGATTGCTGACCTCAAAGAAAAACTGAATGCAAGCGTTATAGCCATTGCTCTAAGTGGTGAGAAGAACTGGAGGAAAGATGTCCTCCCGACATACAAGGCACACCGTAAGAAGACCCGCAAGCCCTTGCTCTTCCATACTCTCAAGCAGTATGTCCGAGATGCCTACAACCATTATGAGTATCCCAACCTTGAAGCAGATGATGTCTGCGGCATACTAATGGGTAGGAGACTGTGGCAGACAAAGTACGAAAAGATACTTGTGTCTACAGACAAAGACCTGAAGCAGATCAAAGGTCTTCATTACAATCCCGGCAGACCTGAAGAAGATGTCTCAGAAGTCACGCCAGCGGATGGACACTACAATCATTTGCTGCAAACTCTCACGGGTGATGCAGTGGACGGGTACTCAGGATGCCCCGGTATCGGCCCCAAGACTGCCGCCAGAATCCTGAAGCCAGACCCCTGTTGGGAGACTGTTCGTCGAGCCTACGAAGACCAAGGCTTTGATGAAGAGGATGCTCTGCAACAGGCACGGGTCGCCTACATCATGAGAGAGGGCGACTACAATTTTGAAACCAACGAAGTCAAACTATGGGAGCCAAGAGGATGACAAGAGACGAACTACTAAAATTACACCAGCACCTTTGCAACAATGCACAGATGTTGATGTCCAAGAAAAACCACGACTATTCAGGAGGTGAGAACCAGAGTGACCCCTTCCTGAACTTTACGCGCGTAGAGAAGTTGGGTATCACCGATACCAAGCGAGGGTTCATGGTCCGCATGACGGACAAGATCTCACGCCTGATTACTTTCCTTGATACTGGTGAGTATAAGGTGGCTGATGAGAAGATTGAGGACACTGTTCTCGACCTAATTAACTACAGCGTATTGCTTTATGGATACATTCAGACCGAGAAGGAGACGAAAGGATGACTATGAGGAGACTTCCCGCCCTAGATCCCTTGCTGATCAAGGCTTTGGACGAGCGGTTTCCCGAACGTTGCCCTGATCCTGAGTGGACTGACCGTCAGGTATGGGTAGAAACTGGTAAGCGTATGGTTGTACGCTTCCTCATTGAAGAACTAAAAGTTCAAGAAAACAATATTCTGGAGAACTAACTATGTGTCTAGGCGGCGGATCATCGGCTCTACCCCCACCACCTCCACCTCCGGTAGCACCACCGCCGCCACCACCACAGATCAATGTTGCTCCTCCGCCCCAGTTGGCAATGGTGGAACCCCTCAAAAATCTACAAGCAAGGCCCGATAACCCTGTCCGCAAGCGTCGGGGAACCAGCCGTAGAGGCAAGGCTATGCTGAAAATACCGATGAATGCATCGGGTGGTACGGTGAATCTCTGATGGAAACCCTAAGTAGCATCTACGAGAAATGCTCTAGCGAAAGAACTCAGTTTCTGGAGCGAGCAAGGGACGCTAGTGCTATCACTATTCCGACCATTCTTCCTGAAGAAGGCTCGACGAGTGCTACCAAGTTCCCAACCCCCTTTCAGAGCGTAGGGGCTAGAGGTGTCAATAATCTGGCATCTGCCCTCCTGCTCTCCCTACTCCCCCCGAACTCACCTTTCTTCCGTCTGCAACTGGACGAGGAGACTGAGCGTGAACTTGAACAGATCGACCCCAAGGTTAAGACTGAGGTAGAGAACAGTCTCGCCACTATTGAGCGATCTATGATGGATGAGGTCGAGCGGTCAGGTGTACGCACAGGATTATTCGACGCGGTAAGACATTTGGTTGTCACCGGGAACGCACTTCTGTACTTCCCTGATGGTGGCAATATGCGTGTGGTTCACCTTGATCGCTATGTGGTCAAGCGTTGTCCTTTGGGCATCACCCGCACCGTGGTACTCAAGGAAAGTATCCATCCTTCGATGCTGCCACCAGAAGCACAGGTTGAGGTTAGTCCTCAGGCTGATGCCTACAAATCACATATTGATATGTATACAGGCATGATCACCCGTCCCGATGGCAAGGTGGATGTCTACCAAGAAATCAATGGTCAAGAACTAGAGAACTCTCGACGAACCCTTGAGCCAGAGGATGCTCCCTTCATTGCTGTCCGCATGGGCAGAGTTGATGGTGAGAACTATGGGCGTGGTTATGTCGAACAGTACATGGGTGATCTCCAATCACTGGAGGGATTATCCAAAGCAATCGTTGAAGGCAGTGCTGCCGCTGCCAAAGTTCTGTTCCTTGTGAGTCCTAATGGCACTACCCGTGCCCGGACCCTTAGCGAGTCACCTAACGGTGCTATTAGAGAAGGATCTGCGGGTGATGTATCAGTTCTCCAGAGTCAGAAAGCGGCGGATTTCACTGTTGCTCTTAATACGATCAGAGGAATTGAAGAGAGACTTGCTTATGCCTTTCTACTCGTGGAAGGCTCAATTCGTAATGCGGATCGAGTCACGGCAGAGGAAGTCCGACTAGTAACCCAAGCAGTAGAAAGACAACTTGGAGGGATCTATTCGATCCTGTCACGTGAGTTAAGCCTCCCAATGGTGCGACTAATTATGAACAAGATGAAGCGGGAGGGAGCCTTACCAAAGATCCCTATGGAGAAGATCCGACCCGTCATCATCACAGGAATTGAAGCACTTGGGCGAGGAAATGATCTCAATAAACTTGACACTTATCTTGCAGGAATAGGCCAGATCCTCGGACCCCAAGTGCTTCAACAATATGTCGATGTTGGTGAGTACCTGAAGCGTCGTGCTATGGCGTTGGGTATTGACACCAAAGGTCTGGTGAGAACACCAGAAGAATTACAAATGATGCAGCAACAAGCGATGCAGCAACAACAACAGATGATGCTGGCCCAACAAGCAGGGCCGAGGGTCATCGACAACATGATGTCTCAAGGAGAACAACAAGATGTCTGATTATCAAAAAGTAGAAATTAAAAGTGATGAAGCCCCCGCATACCAACAGGAGCAAGTAGAGCAAGTTGAGCCGCAAGCCTCGCCGGAAGCCGAAGAGCAAGTTACCTCGGAACGACCCGCGTGGCTCCCTGAGAAGTTTGAGTCCCCTGAGGCGTTGGCGTATGCCTACGAACAACTCCAGAGGGAGTTCTCGCAGTCGCGTCAGGAACCGCAAGAGGTTGAAGAAGAACCAGAAGTATCCAGTCAATTCAGTGAAGAAGTCTTCATGCGATTGTCCGACGAGTTTGATGCGACTGGTGATGTGTCTGAAGACTCGCGTGAGCGGTTGGCTCAGTCGGGTATTCCGCGTGCAATGATTGACAACTATGTTGAAAGTCAAAAGATCATTGCCGAGCAAGAAGTACAAGCGACGTTTGAGTCGGTGGGTGGCGAAGATAACTACAACGCCATGCTGCAATGGGCATCGAACAACTTGCCTGATGCCGAGATCGATGCTTTCAATGAAATGATTAATGGCGATGCTAGTGTCATGCAGACTGCCGTGAATGGCATGTACGCACGCTTTGTGCAATCCCAAGGTGCCCCACTATTGCAGGGGGAGACAAGCAACATGATCCCGAATAGTGGAGCCTTTCAGTCTCGTGCCCAAGTGACGGAGGCGATGTCTGATCCTCGATATAAGAAAGACCCTGCCTATCGGCAACAGGTCTACAACCGCCTTCAAAACTCAAACGTACTTTAATGGAGTAATCAAATGGACAAACCCGGATATAAGACTACTGAATTTTGGCTCTCACTGTGTGCCGTTGCCCTTGGTGCGGTGATTGGTTCTGGAGCCATTCCTTCTGATGGCCCTTGGGTACAAGTTGTTGCTTTGCTCAATACTGCTTTGGTTGCAATGGGCTACACAGGATCTCGCCTCACACTTAAGAATGGAGTTAAATAATGCCCAGTCACTACGGTCACTCAAAAGATAAATTGAAGATGAAGAAGAAGAAAAGAGGTAATGCTAAACTTGCAGCCATGACCCCACCCTTTGATAAGGTCACTCGTGGCGATGTAATCAAGGCTGCACAAAAGCGTAAAAAATGAAATTTAAGGTGAGACAACTATGCAGCAGATCATTGCGAGTGTATTGGTGTCTCTACTTACTCCGATCATTACATGTTTGGTTAACGCGAAGAATACTGCGATGGATGCCCGTCCTTCTCCTCACCGTGAGCGGTGGAATGAGCGGGTGCGGAAGTTCAAAAGTAGTATTCGTAAGTGAGTCCGATGGACTCGTCAGGCTCGGCTCCGATGTTCGGGGCCATGTCTATTTCTGGGATGGAACCGCGTGGGTTCTATCTCAATCTCCTGTAGACCTTCCTGAAGGTTGGTTTGCAGGATCTATTGGTGCTGAAGAAGATCAAGACTAACTTTGACCCTGCTGCGGTGGGACAATCTTGGCGAACTCTCAGTCAAATCAGCCCGAACTAACTCTAACTTTTCTTAGAAAGGAAATGTCTCATGGCAGCACAAAACTCCATGAACCCAATCGACGTTTCTCGTTTGGGTCAAATCAATGCGACTGGCGATGCCAACGCAATGTTCCTCAAGGTCTTCTCTGGTGAAGTCCTTCAGGTGTTTGAAGAAGCAAACGTAATGATGCCTCTTCATACTGTCCGTACTATCTCTAGCGGTAAGACTGCTCAGTTCCCAGTGATGGGTACTGCTTCGGCTAAGTACCACACCCCCGGTGAATCTATCCTCGGGTCTGGTCTGGACTCCTCCGGTTCGGATGGTGTTCTCGACGAAGCCAAGTACCTCTCCAAGGTCAAGCACGCTGAGCGTACCATCAGCATCGACGGCACTCTTGTCTCGTCTGCATTCATTGCTGACATCGACGAAGCCAAGAACCACTACGATGTCCGATCTGGCTACACCACCGCTATCGGTCGTGAACTGGCTTACCACTCTGACCGTGCGTTGATCCGTACCGTCATCGCTGGTGCCCGTGCTACGACTGACCGCTTCGGTGTGGCTGCTGGTACGTCTACTCAGTTCCTCGGTGCCGCGATCAACGAGACTGGTGCTGACACTGCTTACACCGCTGCTGAGATGGTCACTGCTATCGCCAGCATTGCTCAGAAGATGGACGAGAAGAACGTGCCTGCTGAAGGTCGATATGTTCTCCTCACCCCTGCTGAGTATTACAAGTTGGTGTCTTCGGGCAATGATGCCATCAACACCGACTTCGGTGGTATGGGATCTATCGCCACGGGTGAAGTGGCTCAGGTTGCGGGTATCCGTATCTTGAAGTCCAACCACATCCCAAATAGCAACGAAGCAGGCACCATCTTTGATGATGCTGCTATTGCTAACAACCCATTCGATGCGAGTGGTACTGCTGGCTACTCAGCCAACTTCAGCAACACTGTCGGCGTTGCTTTCCAAACCGAAGGCGTGGGCACCGTTAAGTTGCTCGACCTTGGCTTGGAGTCTGAGTACCAACTCGACCGTCTTGGCACCCTGATGGTTGCTAAGTATGCAATGGGTCACGGCGTTCTTCGTGAAGAATGCTGCTACGAAATCGTCACTGCATGATTTTCTCCCTGAGACTACTTGTGTAGTCTTGATTCTCCCACAGGTCGGGGCATCTTCGGGTGTCCCGGCCCTTTTTACAAGGAGTTGTAATGCCTTCAAGAACGTCTGAACTCAACGCAGTCAACACCATGTTGTCTGTCATTGGTGAGCCTCCAATCAACAGCCTCACCGGGACGCAGAATGCTGATGCTGCTATCGCACAAAACATCCTCGATGAGGTTGCACGCGAGGTTCAGGGTGAAGGATGGCACTTCAACACCTTGCACAATCAAACACTTTCCCCTGACTCCAGTGGCGAGATTATTCTCGCTGCTGAAGTTCTCCGCATTGATAACGATACGACTGTACCCCCAGACTCATCATCGACTATTGGTACGGATAACCGTGAGGTCATCCAGAGGGGAACCAAACTATTCGATAAGACGAACAACACCTTCACGTTCACCAGCGGCGTGCGATGTACCATCGTCTTTGTCTACGACTTTGAAGAACTCCCAGAAGCAGCCCGTCGATACATCACTGTACGGGCGGCACGCATCTTCCAAGACCGTATGGTCGGCTCGGTTAAGGGCAACGCCTTCACCCTCCGTGATGAGCAGAAAGCCTTGGCTACCCTTCGTGAGTTTGAGGGAGATACTTCTGACCGTACTATCTTCGACAATATGGACACCTTTCAAATCGTCAACCGACGTTCAGGGATTAGAGGGAGCGGATACTAATGGCACTAATTACCACTGATATTCCTAACTTGATTGGTGGTGTTAGTCAGCAGCCTGATGTGATGCGACTGATCAGCCAATGTGAAGTCCAAGAGAACGCCGTTGGTAGCGTTGTGGAAGGACTGAAGAAGCGTCCTCCAACAGAGTTTGTTGGAAGCCTTATACAGAACGTGGCCTCAGATGCTTTCATTCATCATGTCAACCGCGATGCTAATGAGCAATACTTTCTTGTTGTCGATGGTGGTGGAACTGTCAAAGCATTTGATATGGCAGGCAACACAAAGAATGTTGTTGTCGATAATGAGGCTGGTGAACCCGCAGCAATAACTACATATTTTACATCAAGCAATCCACGGGCTGACTTCAGGGCCGTGACGATTGCTGATGTAACCTTCTTGGTGAACACCGACACTCAAGTGCTTCAAGCGGACACACTATCGAGTGGCTCCGTGAATACTCACGAGGCTCTGGTGGTTGTCCGACAGTCACCCGCGAACTTCTCCAAGTGTCAACTTGAGTTGTCAGTGAATGGTGAGGATGCAAACCTTGACTCTGATCCGAACACCGGCGGTGTCCAGTCCGAGTTTGGATATGGATCTACCGTGGGCGACGGTAAAGATGGCATTACTACTGCCACTCAAGTGGCTGCTGCGTTGGATGCCTTTAGTCCAACCTCAGGATCGTTGGATCTTACTGCACCGAATACCGGAACAACTACTGTCTATGTCTCTGCGAATGAGGCATTCAACCTCACTGCATCCGATGGACTTGGAGGACAGATCCTCTTGGTCATCAAGGATGACATTGAGAACTTTGCAGACCTCCCGTCTGTCGCTAAACACGGCATGGTCATCAGAGTAATCGGCAACCCAGAGACGGGCGTGGATGATTACTATGTCAAGTTTGTTGGTGATAATGATCAGACTGGGGTGTGTCAGGGTCGCTGGGTTGAGACAACCGCAGGCGGTATCAAGAACGATTACGACTTTGCCACCATGCCCCATGTCCTTGTCCGGCAGGCTAACGGAGACTTTCAACTTAACCAAGCAGACGGTTCGTATGGTGGTTCAGCCGCAGCACCTATGGGGAACTTCAAGTTCTCCCCTAGACAAGTTGGTGATGAACTAACGAACCCGCCTCCTACCTTTGTGAATAATAAGATCAGTGATATCTCATTCTTTAAGAACAGACTCGTACTTCTGTCTGGAGAGAATGTGATACTGTCTGAAGTTGGGGAATACTTCAACTTCTACCGCACCACCGTGGCTCAACTCCTTGACTCTGCTGTCATTGATGTAGCCGTTGGTGGTGCATCTATTTCAAACCTCAAGCAAGCAGTCCCCTTCTCCAACAGGTTGATCCTGTTCTCTGACCGCACTCAGTTCAGTCTTCAAGGCGAGCAAGTGTTGTCACCCCTGACTGCCTCGATTACCCCCCAAACTGCTTTTGAGATTACCCCGAACACCAAACCCGTGGTGGCAGGGTCTAGTCTCTTCTTCGCTTTTCCTCGCGGAGACTTCAGCGGTGTCAAACAGTTCTTCAAAGTGAATGAAGTTGATATTCAGTTCGATGCCGTTGAAGCATCTGCTCAGGTGCCAAAGTACATCAAGGGCAGCATCAAGACTATGGCAGCGTCTACCCACGAGGACATGCTGTTTGCTGTAACGGATAATGATCCAACTAACTTGTATGTCTACAAATTCATGGATCTCAACGGGCGGCGTGAATTGTCGGCATGGTCAAAGTTCACCTTCGGTGGCAGTATCTACTCGGTCTTCCTAATTGATACTGATCTGTTTATGCTGATCAAGTATGGAAACGACCTGTTCCTTGAGAAGATACAGATGCAAACAGGACTGACCGATGTGAATGTCGATTACGTCACCACCTTGGATCGTCGTGTCTACAAGTCAACTGGCACATACTCAGCCGCTACCAACACCACTCAGTGGACTGGATTGGGCTATACACCCTCTGCATCTGCTGAAATCTACACCAATACTGGGTTCAAATTGACCGTCACCACTAGGGGAAACGGCACTATCACGGCATCTGGAGACTTTTCTACCACGCCTGTGTACATCGGAGAGCCATACACCATGCGTTATGAGTTCACCAAGCCGGTTATCAAGGACAAAGATCGCTTCGGTAACCAACGTCCGATGCCAAGTATGCCGGGAAGTAGACACCAGATCCGATACGTCACCGTGATGTTCGATGAGACTTCATTCTTCAGCATCAGAGTCACACCCACAAATGGTGATCCTATTGAGTACCCATTCTCTGGGCGGTTCTATACATCCACCTCAAGCACCACTGATGTCCTACCATCATCCCAAGGATCATTCAGGGTGCCAGTATTCTCACAATCATCGGAAGCCAAGGTTGAACTACTCAACTCCAGCGGCCTTCCAAGTAACTTCCAATCTGCCTTCTTTGAGGGCGACCTGACTTCTCGATCTCAGAAGAGATGATCAAGATCAGGACGAGTGTTCTGCCAGATATCTCCCGTACTGTGGAGAACTTAAGAACGGCAGACTATGAGGAAATCAAAGCGTTGGATGCTGATCCCTTCGACGCACTGTTCCACGGGTACGTTCACGGTGAGTGTTACACCGCTGAAGGTAAGGATGGAATTATCTGTATGTTTGGCGTTGTCCCTGAGGGAGATGCTGGACGTATCTGGCTGATAGGCACAAATTGTGTCTTCAGTAATTACTTCGGATTCTGCCGACTATCGAAGAAGTGGCTGCTGCGGCTCCGCCCTCGATATAGGATGCTTTTCAATATTGCAGACGAACGCAACCGTGTGACGATTAGATGGCTGCAATGGTTGGGATTTGAATTCGGCAACAGTTTTACAATCGGGCCTGAGGGCCATCAATTCAAGGAGTTTTGCTTATGATAGGTGTAGGCCTAATGGTCGGAAGTGCCATCCTTGGAGGCATGAGTAGCCGTCGCCAAGCAAAAGCGGACGCGAGATACCGCCGTGCCCTTCAGATTCAAAGGAACGAACACTATCTTCGGATGGTCAAGTATCAGCAAGAACTCTCTGACTTCCAAAATAAAAGATATGAGTTTACTGCTGGGTCAGCGAAGAAAGATGCTGACCAGCAATATGCAACTGTATTAGAACAACTGGGTCAACGCAAAAAGCAAGCCTTTGATAGGATCGCTCAGTATGAGCAGAAAGCCTATGAAACGATTGGACGAATGAACGTGAGCCGAGATTCCACCACTGGTAACTCTGTCCTTGCTGCAACCCAAGCAGCCCTTGTAAAAGCCGCTCGTCAGGTCGAGATTACCCAAGATGATTATGAAGGCAAGATTGCTCAGGGCAACAGACAATTCAATGCTATCCAAGCACAAGCAGCAAATCGTATCAACGCTGCTATGCCTTCCCCTCTACAACCTCTTGCACCTCCTGATCAACTTCAGGGAACCTATATCCCCGGTACAGGAGATCTCGTAGCCTCCGTGATGGGAGCCATTGGAAGTTCTTACATTGCGGGTGGAGGTGAATTCGTATGAGCCAATTCAATGTAAATGCCCAACCTATCTCGGCTTTCACCACGTTCGGTGAAGGTGCCCCTGCCCAGCCTGCGGCCCTGCCCGGAACGCCTGCGGCTCCTGTTGATAGCACTGCTCAAACAATGGCAGCGTTTGCTCAACTGTCCGCAACTCTTGGTGAGGCTTTCATCAAGAAGGGTGTCAAAGATCGCAACGAACGTATTGAGCGTGAGAGTGCCGGTGTCCTTGATGATGCTATGGCAAATGGTCTGAAAACTATTCCACAGTTGGTGGACTCAGGCCAGATTCAGGGAGACAGTTATTTCTCTGCCCGTGCTGCTGCTAGGACTCAAGGATCTGCGGCGGCAGGATTACTTGGGGCAGCAGTAGATCGCAACAGCATTGTTATAGATATGGAAGGAGGTAAACTTGGCCTCCTTGAGGATGGAACTCCCGTAACTCTGGTTGATCAAGATTCTAAGTTTGCAGCGTGGTATCAAGGCAAACTTCAATCATTGCAAATCCCTGATGAACTCAAAGCAGACCCCTTCTTCCTTGAGACTTTTGAAGCCAAGGCGGCGGAACTTAGACTGTCTGCAAAGAATACATTTGATGATTTGATGGCGACCAAACGCCGTGATCTTGTCAAGGGAACCCAAGCGATGGATGTCCGTGATGCAGTCGAGCGTCAGAGTTTTGAGAAACTCACGATGTCAATGCAAAACGAAGACTACAGGTTTAGCCTCGGGAATCAGGGGGCCAAACGTAACGCAGGGATTGTGCTTATTGATTCTGCAAGGCAAGGGAACAAATGGGCGTTGGATGCTCTCAAAGAATTAAAACTTCCCGGTGGTAGTTCGACCCTTTTGAATGACAAGACTATCCCCGAAGTTTCTGAGTATTACGACAAGTATGCACCTCAGATTGATAATGCTATTCGTGTCAAGACTGGAGAACGTCTGACTGAAGGTGTCAAGCAGGGTGCAAGAATTATTCTGGACACGCTCCAGTCTGCTATGTCCGGAGAAGAAACTGGTGTTCCAGACTTGATGATCCGACCGGAAGACATGCAAGGGCTTGGTCTGTCTAAAATTATTGAAGAAGAACTTGGGCCATCCTATGAGGTTGTAGAAACCCAAAATGGCTTGACTATCACAGGTTCAGAGAACGGCATCGTCAAAAGTGAGGAGTACACATACAAGGATCTGTATGAAACTTCTATTCAGAATGTTGCCGCAGCGATGACTTCAGCGAATACTGCTGCACTTCTGGCTCCTGATAGCGGATACATGGGTTCTATCCTTGCTCCTCAAGATGAAGAGGAAAGACAAGAGGCTGCTCGATATACCGCTGAAGCGAATACTGCTATCACTCTGGCTCAGACTGGGTATGTCAGTGGAATGCTCAAGTCAGGGATTGAACGAGGCTTTACCGCTCGTGGTGATATCGCTCGTTTCCCTGTAGGATCAGATGAGTACAACCAAGCAATGGGACGTATGAGGTTGGCATACAGAGCCGGTATGGATCTACTTCTTGCCGACCCTGATGGTTCCACCCTTCGTGATCATGTTGGCTCAGACGCAGAAGCCGACTACTACCGAGCCTTGTTCTTGTACACCATGAGTCCTTATGGCGAACGAGTTGGTGATGACACTGGCTTTGCTTTGTTCATGGATAAAAGTCCTGACGATATTGCAGGAACACGCTTTGAAGATGATGTTGAACTTCGTAGATCCTTGGCAAAAAAATTGGCTGGTGACTCACCTATTGGCGTGACTGAAACTCGTTTGCTCGATCTTGCAAAGGCTGTTCATGTTTGGGGAGGAACAACTGCCGAAGAAGCGACTGATGTTGCCTTTACACACCTTAACGAAACTTCCGTTGTTATTGGTGGGCGGAAATTCTTCAGTTTTGACTTTGGACCTTCGTTCCTCAGAGGCAACAGTGTCCCGACCCGAATAAACGATGAGGGCATTGTTGAGTTCTCGGTCAACGGGCAGCGTCTTTTGAATGAACTTGTAATTGATCTTCAAGAACGTGGCCTTGATCACCCATCGTTGTCCAAGCAAATAGCGGACAATCTTACTGGGGCTGGATCAGGACAAGATATGGACTTCTATATCAAGCCTGTACCAAGCCGCCCCGGTCATTTCCAAATCTTTATGGACGAAGGCAATGATGGCACCATTGGAGACACCATCATCATGAACCCTAACCGTGATGACATTCTCTTCTCCGCAGAAGACATCGTTGGCCTGTTGAAAGAGACTGGCAAGATCAATGATCGAGGAGCCTTTACGGCAGATCGCTCTGGCATGGATCAGTTGACTGATGAACAGAAAGCAGAGTTGGATCGCAAGGGCGTAGTATCCTTTGGGGCAAATGAATTGCTTTATGGTCTGGGAGACGGGACGGCCTATAGAACTCTGCGTGGCCCCGGAGGACAGGGATTGCTGGTTGATGAAACTCCAAGATCTCGTCAAGAGCGATCAACAATGGAGAACCGTCAATGAGTTCTTTCCCCCTAACTCCCTCACCAACAACCTTCAATCAGTTTGAAGGAGCAACAAAGCGGGAACTAAACCAACTGTACGGTCAACGTATTAAGGATCTGTCCTTTGTTGGAAAGTTGGGAGTGGCAGCGAAGTACGAGACATTCACGGGGCAACTGCTCCAAGAGATGAATGACCCCAACTTTACTCCTGATCCTAACTTCATGGTTACTCAGGAACTTATTGATGAGTACGCAGGAGATATTACGAACGATGAAATATTGGAACGTATCCTGTCAAACTCATCATCGTTTGGCGAGTTCATATTCAACACTGACAATGTTCGACGAAGCCTAAAGAAGAGAGAAGAACTTTTCGCAGGTGGACCGTTGGGTATGCTTGGTGGGTTCATAGCAACCGTGATTCCAACCACCGCAGAGATGCTTCCTGCTACGATTGCTGCAACCACGGCGGCTGGACCTCTCGGTGGTGGTGCTTCGTTTGTTGACAGGACAAACAGATTGAACAGAATATTGGGTGCAGTCAAAGGTTTGGGCATTGCGGGGCTTGTTGATCTTCCCCTTGAATATGGCAAGTATTCGATGGATCAATCTCTAACTCAGAAGCAGTTTCTTTTGGCAATGGCAACGGCGGGCGGCATGGGTGCCACAGTAGGTGCCGCATTCCCTAGCACACTGTTCAAAGTATCTAATGCTATTAAGAATGAACTCCGACTAGAAGAAGCCATCAAGATTGGTAACAACTTTGGGGATGCAACTGCAAAGGCTTCAGCCCGTAGGTTGAGCAAGTCTCGGAGGCTGTCAACCAAAGCAGAGGGTGTCATCCCCGGAACAACAAGACTTGAAGGACGCGGTGTTGTTCGTAAGTATTTGAACTCTGACGTAATCAAGAACCTTAGAGATTCATTTGGTGCTGTGCTTCCTACAGCCGCAAAGGTTGGATCTAAAAACCTTGGGTCAGTGGGTACGCAACTCAACGATCTTGTTCAAGCAGCATTTATGCAACTTCCCACCACGGGAACCCTGAATGCTAACAAGGCAGCAGTGCGTGACGCGATCAAAAGTCTTCGTGCTGCAATCAAAGATAAAGACTTTGCTGAAAGATTCACCACTCTTGCTGAACGAGGGGATCAAACCAGCCTGACTAACAGATTTTTCTCAATGGCAAATGAGGCTGAGAAACTTGCTGCTACTGGTGTTCAACTTGAAGTCGCAAAGATTCTTCGAAAGTTTGCAGCGGGTGCAATTAATCCGTCAGGCCAAGGAGCCAAGGCACTCAATGTAGCCGACTTAGATAGGTCTTTGGCTGCACTTCAGAAGCGTATTCAAAGAAATGATATGTTTGAAGTGACCGCTTCAAGAGAGGCTAAGAGAGGTGAGATGCTGGCTGAAGATGCTGCTAAGGGCCGAGTGTCTGGTGAGATTGATCCTGCTACAGGTCTACCAATGTCGGTAGCAACATCGGCAGATAGCGGACTTATTGAAGTTGAGGCCAGTGATCTGGTCAAGGCTGCATCTACTCAGAACTATCGCATGCGTGTCGCTGAAGGATTTAGAGAGGGTGGGTTCAGAGAAGGACTTGCTCGGGCTGTAGATGTGTTTGGGGTGCCATCCCTCATGACCGCTAGTTATGTGAGGATGATGCGATCAGATAGCAAGAATATTAGAAACTTTGCAACAATCTTTTTCAGCGGGCCACGGCAGAATGGTAGTGCCCTGCCTGTTGAAGTCATTGCTCGCACCAATGTCGAGAGGGTACTTACTAAAGTATCTCGACAACTTAACACCGCAAAGATCAACGCAGCCAAGAAAGGTGTGCAGATCAGTGATGTAGATATTACTCGTGCTATTACTTCTGGAGCAAACCCCGGTGGTGAACTTGGACAAGCAGTGAAGGCTGTGCGAGAGTTCTACCGAGATCTCCATGGATATGCAATTCGTGGTGAAGTCTTTGAGGACATCCCCTTTGACCTGAAGTACGTCCAGCGAAAGTACAATGATGTCCATGTAGTTCGTATGATTGATGAGTTCGGTGAGGAAAGCATGCTTGGGTTCATTGGTAGTGCAATCAAGCGTGCCCCAAGAGCCAAGCCACTGTCTGATGATCAGGCTCGTAAAGTCGCTCAAAGAATTCTTGACTACAACAAAGACCCCAACCTTTATGGTCGGTGGCGTAAGAACAGCCAAGAAGCATTCAACGCTTTTGAGAAGAAACTTAGACGAGATCTTGATGGTCTTACAGATGATCAAATCAATGACATCCTTGAGATGGTCGCTCCTAATCAATCTCAGAACCCACACTTGGGCATGACCTACCGTCGTATTGCGATGGATGAAAACTACTCAGCATCGTTGACGGGCAAGAATGGAACTCGTGTGGTTCACATTGATGAACTGATGGATCGTGATCTTGCATCTTCACTGGGCCTGTATGCTCAAAGAGTCATCGGAGCAGTTGAACTTAGGCGAGGCTTCAAAGCCATGCGTCCTGACTCAGATGAGGTTATGTCCTTGTCTGACCTTGATATTCTTTTGAGAGAAGGTGGGGATAAACAAGCAAGTGTTGCTACCACTTCTTTAGATAATCTCTATCGCTTCACTATGGGATATGGCTACGACATGGGCGAGAGCATGCAGAAGATCATGAAGATGGTTCGAGATGGTCATGGCCTTGCAATGGCAAACTTTGGGGGGATGATGGGTGTCGCTCAGATGCCTGAAATTGCATCTGTGATTGCCCGTAATAGTGCAAGATCTGCAATGGTCCCTCTTACCCGAGGTACTTGGTGGAGACAACTTACTCAAACATTTATGATGGGGCCAGAGAAACTCACGAACAAGGCGGTGTATGGCACCAATGTTCTTGGTGAATCTCGTAGACCTACTGGTGAACTTGCTGATGACTTGATGGCTCAACTTGAAACATGGACAGGCGTTGGGGGTGATATGGTCCGTGGTGACTACATCACTAGACGCTTGGATATGATGGAAGGTGAAACAACCATGATTGGTGGGGTTCGTGGCATTACGTCCAGAACTATTGATGTGGGCAGGCAAGCCGCAATCTTGAACCCCTTTGGCATTCTTCCGGTAGACACCGTGATGCGTAGATGGTGTACTGAGGCCGCGTTCCAAAGTTTCGTAAACCGTGCATACAAGATCAAAGGTGCTGGCGGTATCACAGCAGACATGGGCTTCTTCGGTGGGGGAGCCAAGAAGATGTTCAAAGAAACCGGCATGTCTGATGAGATGATTGATCGCGTGATCAAAGAACTTACAAGACCTGAAGGTGTTGCTAAAATTGAACAAGGTGCCTTTGGTAATTACAAGGTCAAGAAGATTGACTTTTCAAAGGTCAAGGATAAGCACGCTCTTGACAACTTGGCTATCGCAATGAGACGGCATGTGGATCGTACGGTTCAACGTAACTATCTCGGAGACATGCCAACGCTGATGAATAATCCAGCAGTCAGAGCATTCATGCAATTCCGTGTATTCATGCTGGTATCCAAGTCCAAGCAACTGGCCTACGGTATTGCTGGTTTTGATGGGCGGATCGCGGGTAACATAATTGGTGGTACATTCCTCGGCATACTTGGATACAAGATTCTGCACTATCAGAAGTCGCTGTCTATGAGTGAGACGGAACGTATTGCCTACCTAGATGAGAAGTTCTCAAACAAGAACCTTATCAATGCAGGCATTACCAGAAATTCCTTTGCAACGTCAATGCCAATGATTTATGACACGATGGCAAACTTGATTGGAGAAGAGCCACAATTTAGCCAAAGAACAACTGTAGGTGCTTCAGGACTTATTCAGGGTAGCACCCTGATGCAAATGATTTCACAAGGAGAAAGATCACTCAAAGAAATAATGAGTGGTTTAGCGGGTAATGACCCGATATCACAAGAAGACCTTATTGATCTTGCCAGATTTGGTGGGATGATGAGTGTTCCGTTCGTATCACAAGCAATCCAAATGGGATTTGAGCAGATCCCTATTCCAGAAGAGGACTAAACATGCCTAATAGTTTTAAAGATTACGACGATGCAACCGCATCAACTACGTCGGTGACTTTCACCACTGGAGACTTTGAGTATCTCGACACAGCCCACATCAAAGTGATCGTGACCGATACCGGAAATGTCTCAACGGAGTTCTTGCAAAGCAGCACCGGACAAGACACCTTGAACCCACCTTTTAGTGTTGCAGCATCCAGCGGGACCACCACCGTCACCTTCAATAACATGAATGGTGTCACAGGTGATGGTCTGCCTGCCAACACTACTAAGGTCCGTGTCCAACGTGTTACTCCCTCTGCTTCTCTCCTGACCACCTTCCAAAACGCCTCACTGCTCCGGGCGGATGACCTCAACGACAATGCCAAGCAACTTCTCTTTGTCCTCCAAGAGCAAGTCGATGCTGGTACGGGATCTCTCCCGCTGAATGCCGCTGGGTTCTTTGATGCTGGTGCCAAGAAGATTGCCAACATTGCTGACGGTACTTCCGAACAAGATGTGGCTTCCTTCGGTCAACTCTCTGCTCTATCTGCTTTCAGTGCAGATGCTCCTACGGTTCCACAGTTCACTACGTTTGCTGGTACTGATGGCACCTTTGCTAACGGTAACACGACTTTCAATATCCCGTTTACTCCTTTGTCTGAAATCGACGCTACCTACATCTGTGAAGTGGGTGGTGTGGTTCAGGTTCCCGGCTCAGACTTCACGGTTGCAGGAACAGTCTTGACTGTCCTCGGACGTAACTGCACCAACTCAGGAGCCAACGCTGAAAATATTGCCAAGATTGTTCTGCAATCATTTGGTGTCACCAAAAGCGTCTTCAACTTCCCAACCACGGGGACTGCTGCAAGCAACTCTGAAACACCTATCACCCTCAAGGGTGCTGCCTCAGGTGATGGCACTGCGATGCTGTCGATCAAGGACAGCGGCAACGTAGAGAATGCCTCGATCACTGCTGGTGGTAACGTCAAGGCGAAGGTCGTGGAACCGAACGCTGGTGGCGATCTGGCGGTCAACCCATCGACCATCACAACTACCGGAACCATTACTTCTGGGGGCAACCTCACCGTAGGTTCTGCCAGTATTACCCAAGCAACTGGTGATGCTACGGTCAACAACCTGACGATTTCTTCTGCAACCCAGACATCAACACAGGCAGTACCTAAGTCTTATGTGGATGCCTTTGGTGGATTTGAAGGATCTGCTATTGGAGCGGATACTGACTTGGATACGGTGCTGACCCCCGGTCTGTACACCGGCACTGTCAATAGTCCTTCAACTCAGAACTACCCATCCTCCGCTGGTGATGGTGAACTGTTTGTCCTGCGGGTCACTCGTGCAGGCGGTCTGGCGGGTACAGCAAGGATCCAAGAGTTCCTAAACTCAACAGACAACCAAGTGTTGATCCGTAAGTATGACGGTTCATCTTTCTCTGCTTGGACCTCGCTGATCCGTGATACTGATAGTGTCAACAATCTTTCAGGTGCAACTGCTGACTTCAGCATGAATAGTCAGAAGATCATCAATCTTGCCGACAACACTGCGGCTCAAGATGCGGTGACTCAAAACCACCTCCAGACAAACTACAAGAACAACACTGAGATCCTTGATTTCATGGGTAAGAACTTTGGGCCTTTTCAGGCTCGTGCTTTTGCTGAACCGACCGGAACAGGAAGTGGTAGTGGCGGAGCAATTGATAACGGCAAAGGAGGATTTGTACGTCTTTCAGGAACTCTAAATCAACAGGTGAACAGTGATGGGACTGTGGCTTCTATTCAGAGATACACGACGGCTTTAGATCCATACAACATCAGTTCTGGGATCACGATTGTGAATGTCACAAGTACATCCTCTGACCCAGAAACTTGGGACAATAGTAATACCACTACTGGTGGTAACAACGACACTACTGCACCTTATCTAATCAAGATTACTCCCGGTTTGGGGCCACTAAAGTTACAAGTAAATGCGTCTGTCTCCTCGAGTAGTGTTAATTATGACTTGAAAATTAATATGTACACCAACCAAGATGCTCTGACCGCCCACAAAACCACTTTGGCTTCCCGTGAGAATGTAACGGCTGGATCAACATTTATAGATTTGTTCCTGCCTAATCTCACAGAAACAAGGTTCTTCGGACTCGAATTTGAAGCAAATTTTAATAATCAGATTTGGGGTCAAGAAGATTTTTACGTTGAAATATCAAGAGCAGCCGGAGACGTTAGTTCATTATCCACCCTAGAGATAATCACCCCCTAACCCATAAGGAGTAAACCATGCCCACACGAATTGAAGCAGCCTCAACAACGGGGCTGGTTAAAACAACAGAAAAAGCAAGTAAGACTGTTTCGTTTGGATCGGCAGCGAATAGCGGAAAAGTGATTCAACTGAATAGTTCTGGCAATATCCCACCAAACCTGTTGAATCCTGTGGCGGACCAGTTTCGCTTGTTATCTAATCAAGCCATTGGAACATCTGAGGCCACTTTGTCTGGATGGGAAAGAGTTGATACCGCTCCTCAGGGAACAACATCTACTGGTCTAACTCAAAGTAATGGAATTTTTACCTTTCCCAGTACAGGTTTGTACCTCGTAATGGCAGAGATACAATTCCTAAGAGATAGCAGCAATGTCGATCAGATCTACGGACGTATTCAGGCTCAAACATCTGGGGCTATGCAGACTGTTGCTGAATCTTTCTTAGGTGTTACTGGCACCACTCCCGGTGAACTTGCTGGTTTAACTACGCTCATAAATGTGACGGACACCACCGATAACAAAGTTCAACTGACAGTTGTTGCGGATGCAACAGGAACTTCAGCCGTGGGAGCAACCGATAGAAACAAAACTTGCCTCACTTTCTTACGGGTCACAGGAACTTGAGATGGACAGCGATAATCAAATACTATTGGCACTGGGCCGATTGGAAGGCAAAGTCGATGCAATGCTCACCAGACAAAAGTACCACGATGAAGAACTGGATCGTCAAGATCAAAGACTTCGCAAACTCGAACAAGGACGTAGTTACATGTTGGGTGCTGCTGCTGTTGTGGGTGCTGTTTGTTCGTTTGTGGCATCAAGGTTAGGAGTTTAATATGGCAAAACCATCAAAAGGAAAGGCTCGCCTGAAGATCTACAAAGATCCTAAGACGGGACGCACTCGCCGTACCTCATATGGTCAAGCGGGTAAAGCCAAAGACGGCGGACCTCGTGTTCGTCCCGGTACATCCAAGGGTGACTCCTATTGTGCCCGATCTATGGGACAGATGCGTCAGTTCCCCAAAGCAGCCCGTGACCCCAACAGTGCCCTGCGTCTCAGCCGTAAACGTTGGAAATGTCAAGGGAGCAAGAGTAGAAGATGAAAGATATAGAAAAGCAATTACACAAAGTCCTAGCCGAACAACTACTGGCTCGTGTTGAGTCAGGAGAGGCTACGGCATCAGAACTCAACGTCGCTCGCCAATTCCTCAAGGACAACGGCATTGATGGCACAGTTGAGCAAAGTGATCCACTGGCTAGTCTGGTGAAAGTTCTTCCATTTACCGATAAGGAGGCTGGATAATGTCCAAGCGAAAACTCAAGGTTAAGAAAAAAAAGGGACCAACCCCTACCAACCCTGCCCTTTACGCTCGGGTCAAAGCAGCCGCGAAGAGGAAGTTTGATGTTTACCCATCAGCCTACGCCAATGCTTGGCTGGTTCGTGAATACAAGAAACGTGGTGGAGGATACCGATAATGGCAAAGTCTCAAGGTGGCCTCACCAAGTGGTTCAAGGAAGACTGGGTGGATCTGCGTACTGGTAAGAAGTGCGGACGCTCTGGTGAAGAAATGTCTACCCGCAAGTATCCCGTATGTCGCCCAAGGGCTGTCGCCAACAAGATGACTGCCTCAGAAAAGAAGAGTGCGATTGCCCGTAAGAAAGGCCCAAAGCCTATCAAGTATGCTGTGACTGCATCCGGCAAGCGTCGTAAACTCGCAATCAGGAAGGCTTAATGGACGAACTCAAGGACTTCAGAAACTTCCTCTACCTTTGTTGGAAGCAACTGAATCTGCCGGACCCTACCCCGGTCCAGTATGACATTGCTGACTATGTTCAGAATGGTCCCAAGCGTCGAGTGATCCAAGCGTTCCGAGGTGTCGGAAAGTCATGGATTACATCCGCTTATGTCTGTCACCAACTACTGCTAGACCCTACCAAGAACATCCTCGTGGTGTCCGCCAGTAAACAAAGATCCGATGACTTCTCCACATTTACTCTACGGCTCATCCACGAGATGTCCATATTGGAACACCTCAAGCCCCGAGAAGACCAACGAAACTCCAAGGTTGCTTTTGACGTAGGACCGGCTCCTGCATCACACGCACCCTCAGTAGTATCCAAAGGCATCACATCACAGATCACAGGATCTCGTGCTGACCTCATCATTGCCGACGATGTTGAGTCACTGAATAACTCTGCCACTCAGATGATGAGAGACAAACTTCTTGAGACAATCAAGGAGTTCGATGCTGTCCTCAAGCCTGATGGAGAGATCCTCTACCTCGGCACCCCCCAAACTGAAATGACCATATATTCGGCCCTGTCAGAGCGTGGATACAAGACCCGCATCTGGCCCGCTAGAATCCCCTCAGAGAGCCAGCAGAATAGGATGGGGTCTACCCTTGCCCCACTCGTAAAAGCCCTCACAGAAGACGCAGGGACTCCTGTGGACCCACAGAGGTTCAACAACGAAGATCTCATGGAACGTGAGGCTTCTTATGGACGCACTGGGTTTGCTTTGCAGTTTATGCTGGATGCCACCCTGTCTGATCAGAACAGGTATCCGCTCAAACTATCGGACTTGCTGGTGATGAATATCAGTGGGAACGAGGGACCAGAGAAAGTCGTTTGGGCACCCGATAGAGATCGCGTGGTCAACGATGTGCCCTGCGTAGGGTTGGCTGGTGATCGCTACTACAGCCCCTTTGAGGTGTCTCATAGTTGGCAGAAGTTCACTGGGTCTGTCCTCGCCATTGACCCCTCAGGTCGTGGTGCTGATGAGACTGCCTATGCCGTAGTCAAGATGCTCAATGGGTATCTCTTTGTTACGGACGCTGGGGGCATCGAGGGTGGGTATGACGATAAAGCCCTTCAGAGGCTCTCTGTGATCGCCCGGGAGCAAAAGGTCAATCTGGTCCTCGTGGAATCCAACTTCGGTGACGGCATGTTCACGGCCCTCCTGAAGCCTGTTATGGCAAAGGTCCACAAGGTATCCATCGAAGAGGTCAGACACAGCACCCAAAAGGAACGAAGGATCATTGACACCCTAGAGCCAGTCATGAACCAGCACAGGCTCATCATCAACAGGAAGGTCATTGAGCAGGACTACGACAGCACCCGGCATCTGTCCCCTGAGAAGGCTTTGAGATACCAGTTGTTCTACCAGATGTCCCGTATCAACAGATCCAAAGGTGCCCTCGCCCATGATGACCGTCTGGATGTCTTGGCAATGGGGGTGAACTACTGGACTGAACAAATGGCTCAGGATGCCGAGAGACAAATGAAGGCTCGCAAGGTCGAACTCTTGGACCGTGAACTGGAGAACTTCATCCACAGTGTCCGTGGCTCTAAACCCAAGTCCAGTACATGGTTCTGAATGGATGAGTATTAGGATACTAATCGTATCTGGGCTGACGGACTCACAAGGACTCAGGTGAAGACCTATGAGTGGCTCCCCAAGTTCCCCTTTGTGGGGGGTTTGGGGGGCTTCTGGATCTACAAGGATCTAGGTGAATACAGATATAGGTTTATCTATAGTAAGAACTTAGGGGTAACACCCCCATCAATTCAACAAAGAAGGAGTTAGATATGCCCGGATTACAGCAAGGTGGTGGGGGCGATACTGGGGGATCAAATCAAGGTGGTGGGTCTAATGTTAGGTCACCCAGAAGAAATCAAGTAACTTTGAGACGAAGAAGGCGAAAAAAGTTAAACCGGAAGCCTCTTGAAGTCCAAGCCAAAGAACTCCTGAAGAAGTATTGATGGATCTCGTCAGGGTTATTTGGATTGACACCAATGGGATTGATGACTCTTGGGTATCTCGTGAGGATGTTCTAGATGTCACCCCGATTGAGATGGAGACTATTGGATATCTCGTGCAAAACGATGATGTCTCTGTGACTGTCTCAGGGACGGTCAGTGATTGCCGAGAGTTGTTCGGGAATGTCAACTGCATCCCCCGCTGCTGTGTTCGAAGTATTCAACCTTTGAAGATTGATACTGATTATCTACAACCTCAAGACGATTGTTGACCCGAATACTTTTGGGTAAAAAATCTGAGAGGGTATAATACAAAATTGCAAAAGCAAAATACCCCCATGCCCCC
>TARA_R100000426_G_scaffold18102_1_pt1 | contig 29881 bp, 9 predicted proteins | sample TARA_R100000426 | Tara Oceans TARA_R100000426 (sample SAMEA2620421) | marine metagenome | biome: marine biome (ENVO:00000447); feature: surface water layer (ENVO:00002042); material: "saline water (ENVO:00002010), including plankton (ENVO:xxxxxxxx)" | depth 5 m
GTGTGTCTTTGACATAATCAAAAATTATTCTATTGTTACCATTTAAAAATACAGCCTCTCCCACAGCGCTATCGTTCCAAAGATTATTCATTTGCTGTAGTGGCGCTAATATTTCATCGTCGCCATCAGCTAAATAATTGTTTAAAACATTTGTGTAATTTTCTTCTGTACCAGGAGTAAAGAATTTATTTTTGTAAAGCAGCATACCAAGACTAAGATGTCTTGATAGATTACCTAAATATATATCGAAAAAGAACTGTTGTTTGAAGATGTTATTTACAACGAGACTGTACTCTATAAATGGATAATTGTCAACAGAATTTGGATTATAAAGTGATAAATTAGAAGTATGCCGAGCGTTGCCATTTAAATCTATAAAAAATCTAATATTGTTAATAAAATTAAACATATCAGGCAGATAACCTCCGAGAAGTTCCATGTTAGAACTAAAACTAATCGGTCTAGGATGATTTTTAAAGTTATCTTCTTTATAAATTGTTTCATTAAAAGAACCATAATTTATGTTATTTATTGCACTTGACGGAGAGTCTAATAAATCAAACGTGCTTGGGTCTATAAACAAAGATGCCGGTGATAAGTCTAACTTATCAAAGTTATCAAATATAGTATATTTATCCAGATCTGGGTTTTTCTCTATAGGGGTGTAAGGCTCGCCAGTTTCTGGGTTAATCTCTTCAGCCATATTTAGTAACCGCCGCCGCCTGTAGTCCCACCAGAAGTGCCTCCTGCGCTAGACATGCCATAACTAACTACTGGTGTTATAGGTGTGGTAATTGGAGTTGCCGGCGGCGTTCTATCAGAGACTGATGTAGCCTCTTGTGTTTCTTCCATCTGTGCTTCCTCTGTTTCGCTTTCTGGTAAAGAAAAGAAAAATATTTTTTTATCTATTTGAATTGAATCTACAAATAGACTGTATGCATTTTGAAAATAAGCTTCGTTCATGGTTCACCTTTTAAGATAATTAGTTTTTCATGTTTTTATTCTCTTTTCTGGATTACTTTAACAGTATTTTGCTGCACTTTTAAATTTTCTTTATATGCGGCATCTTCTACTGCAGTACTTTTCATTGCAGACTCTTTAGCTTTATCATCTATAGTTGCATTAAGTGTTTTAATTTGTTTATCAAGTTTCTGTCTTGCCATAGAAGTTATAGTTTCTCTTTGGATTTCTCTTGGTTGGCTAGTTATATCAGAATTAAGAGAAGTAGCTAGATCAACATTTGCTGGGGTTGATTTTGTGTTTATATAAAACAAGTGATTGTAATTAAAGTAGTTTTTGTATAAATTTATAATTTTTTTATCAAATAAGCAGGTTTCAGTATCGTCTTCAAAAAACTCAACTTTGCAAAATAACTTTTTGCCTTGTGGTATACTTTGCAATACACTTAAAGAAAGGGGTACCCAATCCATTTTTTTAATAAATTTATCACTTACAGTTGTTGTGGGTAAAAATTTAGAGCTTAAAGAATATGAAATGCCAAATGACTCATTTGATTTGACTTCAAATCCTCTTAAATAATAAACTCTAGAAAATATACTAAGCAAGTAAGCATAATAGTGATAATTATAAAATTTTAAATTACCATTTGTGTCATAAATATTTTCCATGATGTTTGTAAGGAAAGATTTAGCACTTTGTAAATTTGACATTTGATCTAAAGAAAATAAATTTATCGAGAAAGGCAATCCAACGTCTTCCGGAACTCCTTGCTTTTCTTTATTTAAAAAGTTAATGTTTCTTTTCTTATAAGAATCAGTAAGAAGTAAATTTATGAAAGCTAAAGAAAAATTAATGGGATAGTTTTTATATGTCCCACCTTGCCATGAAAAACTAGTTTTACCAACAGAACCAAAAGATATATCTCTCGTGGCGACACCCTCATCCGTGCCACAATCAGAAAAACTTTCTTGCGTTGTGATAAGTTTATCTGCAAACTCCGAACCGAAATTATCCTCTAAAGCATTATTAAGAGGAATTTCTTCACTGCTATATGTTGTCGACTCCATTAAATAGATTTTTTTACTTTCCTTTGGAGATATAAATCTTACTCCAAAGTTTGACAATATTTCAGGCACTAATACTGAATCCTGTGAATTGTTTATATTACTAAAAAGCTGCTTCTGTATTGTCTGTAGATAGTTTACGTACAGGTCTATGTTAACTGCTTTTTGTAAATTTAATGACGAAGGAGAAGCGTAAGGTAGAAATGAATAATCAAAGTCGCCCTCTTGTGCAAATTGTGCTCTGCCCTCTGTTGTCAGAAAATTAATTATATTCGGATTTTGTACTATAGACTTATAAGCCGCAGAGCTAATTTCTTTAATACCTCCATTGGTGCTGAAATTTTTTGCCTCTTCTATCCAATTAAAATAATTTTTAGACTTTGTAAGGTCTATAATATTGTCAAATTTATAATTAAATTCTGTTATGTGTGACTCGTGAAGATTTATATCTGTTGATTTTAAAGAATCTTTTGTGGTAAAACCACTACTTTTTTTAGTCATACTGTTTACAGAAGAGTAAACATCCAATAATTTAGACACTTTATTATAAGATATCTTCATTAAAGAATTGACTTTTTCCAACAATGTAGGATTTGTACTAGATAATCTTAAAGCAGATTTTACAAAAAATGTAAAATCATTTTTTGGCTGTAGATCTAAAATTGATTTTTGAGTAGCAGAGCTATTAAAAGATTCACAAAACAAAGAATTAATCGCAACAAAAAATAAATTTAAATCATCTAATCCAAAGGTTTCTGTGAAAGCTCCTGCAACTGTTGTTGGAATTTCTTGTGTTCTGTCAAAAGTAAAACTTAAAGGTAGGGTTGCGTTAGTTGAAGAGTCTAGAGACTCAGAAACAAAAGTATTATTTAAGGACTGTTGGAATTCATCAAAAACCTTAACAAGCCTACCAGTTCCACTATCTCTCATTAAAAAGCTTGACTTTTCTGTTAGTTCATCTACATTTTGTATTATGTTATTTATTTGTATTAATTTATCAGAAAGATACTCTAGCATTGGATCTCTAAATTTTAACTTTACTTCATAGCAAAATTTACCATTATCATTCTTAGCGTCTAACTCTCCATCAACAAATTCATAAAAACTTATATGATCACCACTGTTGAAATTTTCTATGAATAACTCGTTTGTTCTATTAGTTAAAGAAAAACCCTTAGATATATTTTTTCCAAGTTGATTCAATGAATTAGCATCACTAAAAAAGATATCGTTATCACCCACTAACAAGCTTTTTGATTCACCCGTTGCTTTATCGACTCTAATGATTTCAAAATAGTTAATATTTAAATTTGTCACTAATCGATTAAATATATTTTCTTCGACCGCAGTGAGCTTTTGTAATAAATTAGATAATTTCGTTGTCTGCGTTAACAAGCTTTTTTTATCGAGTGCAAAAAAGAAAGAAATATTATCTTTTGTATTTTGTATGCCATTTACGTAAGACTTAACAACAGGACGAACAGAAAATTTACCTTCAGAAAAAACTGGCTTGTTTGTAATAAAATTATCGACAGGTATATTAGTTTTTTGTCCGGTGTAAGTTACATCATTAGATGTGGCTAGAATTGCTTCATAATTTAATGATTTATAAGAAAAGAGATCTTCAAACATACTTGAACTTCTAAAATCTACAATTTTTGTATTGGGCTTAGCAATATAAGTCAAGTAAGGATGAGGCGTCTGACTGCTATGTTTTGCTCCCGCCATAGCTCTAGACTTTCCAAAATTAGGATTTGCTGGGTCACTTATTCGATGAAAGTGTATTGGACCGGTCCAGATATCACCAGGAGAGCCAAATATTTCATTTGCTTTTTGGTTTATATTTTGTTCACTCGTATCAATCGCTATATTACTAAGACCTGGAAAGACTGTTAAGAGTCTTGACTCTGCGGAAGGTATCGTATTGGTTTTAGTTAAACTAAACTCTTTTTTGTTATATCCGTAGCTATCTCCAATAATAAAATATCCTGTTTTTGTATAAATTTGATTATTATTAAATATAACCTCGGTTCCTATGGTGTCCCCTGATATAGCAGTGCCCATGGATAAAAAATATATACATCCAAGAAAATTTGGATTTCCACCTGAAGAATCTGTATTTTCATTAAAATTGATTTTTGTAGTCACATCTAGAGGTACGTTTAAAATCTTGGTACTTGATGCTTTTTTATCTTGATGTGCTCGAAAAATGTACTTATTGATATTTTTTCTTGAGTACAGTAATTTTCTTTTTAACACTTTAGTAGAATTTTTCTTTAAAAAGTTTAATTTTTCTTCTATTGTCAATGCAAAAAAATTAGAAAACTCTTGTTTGTCGTTAATAATGATTATATTTAATGTCGAGCTTTCTAAAGTGTTAGAAATTTTTGACAATCTATTAGGATTTAAACCGGTCTTTAGCATAGATTTAATGCAGAACTGCATTGTTGCCAACATACGTATACTAGTATCTTCAGTTTCACTACCGTAATAGTAGCTATATTGGCTCTTCTTGTTTAAGTCCATTTCCTTTGGGTCATTTAATATTATTTTACTTAAAAAAGGTTTAAGTTTCCCATCTATTCCTTTAATCATCAGCAAACATCTCCGGTATCCACCTCTGGTAGATTGGAATATGGATCAACAAAGACTGTTTCTTGTTCAGATTCAGTTTCACAATCAAAAACATTAGATAAGTAAATGCTTTGATTTTTTAGTTTTTTATCATTGCCAATTAAATAGCACCCTATTTGAGAGTTAATTTCTTCATCAATTTCAAAATTAAAAACATTTTCTACTGCGTCTTGTAAAAATACTGGTGCCACATCTGAAATATTCAATCCAGATTCATTAGCAAAAAACATTTTTGTTAAAGTTTCCTCTCCAGTATCATCACCAGTTTTAGTAGTCGTTACTTCATATACCTCAATCATGAAATTTTCCCTTTCTAGGTCCACATTTGCTTCTTCTAGGGATATAAAAAGAAAATCTTTTTCTACAAAAAGAGATCCAACGACTTCCTTAACATCTTCTTGCATTTCATTTGTTGTGTTTTGGACTACATTTATTTTTTCAAAGAACAATCCATCTTCGTTTGCAGTTTGAGTATCGCCAAAAAAATCAACATTTGGTATTTTTTCTAATTGCGAAATCACTTCTTCGGGCTTAGACAATATCTCATAGGGGTCATATATCTTGTTCATGCGATAAGCCACATCACTTAGAACACAGTTTATTTGTGGAATGTTTTTAATAATATTATTTTTTTGATAATAAGCAGCGGAGTCTGTTATTTCACCATGATAAAATAAAACATTAAAAGCAGGATTTAAATTGTTCGTAAACGGTTTTGTTCCAATTAAATTATCTAATAGTTTATCTGCCTCTAGTTGTGAAAACTTTAAAGAGTGTGCAATGATTTTATCTTCGAATTCTCCTACAGATTGGATTTCTAATAAACCAGCTACCGTAGCTGCGGAACCAGCAAACGTTGCATACTCTGAATAATCTTTAGAAAAGAAAACATTATCTGCTCCTGTTTTTCTAGCTTGCACTTTTAACCGAGGTGTCTGTTCCTGTATTCGTGTTTCGATACCTGATGGTGTGGCATCTGCATTTGAGCCACTAATCCAACGACTATCGTATACGACACCATCGTCAGAAAACGTATAATACGTAGGCTTAAATAAGCCTTTTGCTAAAAGTTGTCTTCCGTAGCTTGTTAATTGTAAATCAATGACGTCTTGCTTTTTATTAAAAAACTCCATAAAGTTTTATTCGTCCTTTTCTTTACTATAAATAGGATTAAATGTGGTTATTGAATTAATTTTTGCTAATTCAATCAACGAGAAGAAATCGTGCGGCCAGTTATAAGAATACAAGAAATCATCTGTTTTACCTTTAAGATCTTTTCTGATGTATTCATGATTATTGTGAATAATTTTACCAACAACCGAATTGTAATTTGACGCGGCGCGCTTTTTAACTTTAAATACCGCCCAGCGAGTAATTTCAGGATCAAAAATCGATTTTCTAAAGTAAAGAGAATTATTGTCAATCATGCCGTTTGTTGTCGGAAGTGAGTGTAAATTAGACTCACTAGTTACTTTTAGCGCTTCTCTGGAAAAAGTAGGTTCTACGTTTTGCCACATATTTTGCAAATCTTTTTGCTTTAGATCTATAGAGTACTCAATCATAAACATTACGAATGGGTCGATGTTGTCGTTATGTAAAAAGTCTAGGTGCGGAGGGATTACGTACTTTCTCATCATTAACATAAGATTAAAAAGCTGTTTGCTTTCACTTAATAGAGGATTTGCATCATTGCCATCTAAATTTAAATTTTGTCTAATCTCTTCAAACGATCTAATATTCTGATAATTTAATGCATCAAATCGACTAGTACGATCTCTGTATAGGTTATCTTTAATCAAATCCACTTGATTTTTATTAATTGAATAAAGTTCTGTTTGGCTAGTCGACTTTTTGTATCTAAATGGAATTGCAATAATCGCTTCTGATAGTTGTTTTTTTGTCGTCTTAGAAAAGGTTGCTGCTAACTGTGCAGGAGAATCGCTTGCTCCCGCGCTTACTTTTCCTATTTTGCTAACTTGATCAGGGTTAATATTAAGTAATTGTAGCATGTCTAAATTACCAGCATTCGTACCCGGCTCTAATTTCATTATTATGCCGTTTTGTGAAGATGGAATCTCACCATATTGATGCCACATGCCTTTGGCAACGTTACCAGAAACATAACTCTCAGTAGGAACAGAGGCTGAAAAATCTAAAACAGGACACTCCCAACGAGGCTTAAACGCAATTATTTGTCTTGTTTCAATGTTAGATTCTTTAAGATCGGGATTAATTTTAGCTTCTCTTTCATAAATAACTTGATCTGGATTTTCATCTCCCAAAAACATAGAAGCAGAAAGCTGCATACTGTGTTTATAGTTGGTGGTTTCTTTAGCTAAAATTTCACCGGCTAAAAGAGATGTCGCAACTGAAGCGTTTCCAGTCGCAGTTCTCAATGGGTAAAAAGAAGTTCTCAGTCTGTCATAAGTGTAACTAGCAGAAGCAAATATTTCTTCTCTTGTTATAACGCCACCATCATAATCAGCAGGATCTATTTGTAAACTAACTCTAACAGTTGAAAATCCATTATAGTATGGGGCAGTAAATGGATCAAATGCGCTGCCGGTAATTCCAACAGAGTTCACATTGCCCTGTGGTGCTGAGAAAGAGCTTGTAAGTATGAACCTTGTTCCAGCTGTAGGATGGGTTACTCCTCTATCTTTAAGATTTCCATACTGCCCAGTCTCTACCGGTGGTCCAAAAGAAGAGCCATAAAGAAATGGGTCAATATTAAATCCAGTTATTGATCTATTGTACATCGTGATTGATGAGGTGTTAACTTGCAAACTACTGGAAAGTGTTGCAGAAGTATCTAAACTGCTACTAACCGGAGCACTGACCATAGAGCTTGTTGCACTAGAAAAACTACTATAGTCTGTGATATTGGTTGAGTTGATTAAATGTAAATCAAAAGAATATGTCCCTGTGCTTGGAATCACAGTCGTGTGATCCAGAACAGTTTCACCAGATTGCATAATCATAGATTGCTCAGAGGATTTTCTACCAATAAACAAATTCATAGTTTCTGCCAAAAAGTTACTCATAGCGAAACTGTGTTCTGGTGTTGAGGTCCCTCTATAAGAGGCAGTAGAGTTTATGGCAAAATCTAGATCAACTTCTGCATCCAGAATAGTGTTTGTTTTAGGCTCTATTAGTTGACCAAAATTTATTCTTTTATCAAAATTACCACTTATAGTGGTGCCCCAGCACACTGTTTCTACTGAGTTTAAATTAGAAGTTGTGTCAAATATTGGATAATCTACAGCAATTCCAGATTTTATTGAGTTAAACAAAATACCTGGTGCGAAAAAAGGTTGCATTATGGTTCTTAAGTTAGCATTTGCACCTTGTAAATTAACTAAAGGTTCTACTGACTGAGAAAATATAGTGCCAAGTTGTACTGTTCTTTCCGAAGGGTAAAAGCCATCATAAGGTAAAAACTTTAATATCGCCTCGCAAGAAAGTTTGTGAGTGGTGGTGGCAATTGCTCTTTGACTGGTAGCCATTAACGCTGTTGGATCATTGCCGATTGATTTATCTTCGTAATCCTCTTCTACTAGCTTAAAATAGTCATAAAAATCACTAAATGCGTAACGATTTAAGAATTCTTCTGTCGTGTTGTGATTAGATGCACCAGTTAAAGATAATAAACCACTTTCTATTTCTAAATTATTTGTGCCCGTTTGATTTAAATAAGCTGTAAAGAACCCATCTGGACTGTAATTGTTATAGTTTAAGTTTCTATTAGCATCAATGTAATCAGACATTTTATCGCTAATTCTAAATTCTGGTAAAATTGTACCATCTTTTAAACTTCTAAATCCTTCTTCAGCATATTGATCGTAGGAATCATAAAAAGGTTTATAATTTGCACTTGATGAAGCTTCCCATAGAGTATCTCCAACTGATGCACTGAATAGAGCAGGACTGGTTGAGGTGCCAAGCCCAGCAAAATTTATCACTCCTTTTAAATTTCTCTCATTGCTATTTAATCCGTCCATACGTCGAGAATTCTCGACAACAACCCTTCCAGCGACGTCGTTACTGTCTCTATGCAACAACTTAACTCTTCTGTTGTAATTAACTGCTGGTATGATGTTTGCCGGTGTTTGATAGTGAAACAATGAATAACAATTTTGTAATTCTCCAACTGCATCTTTTTGAGTCATACTAGCACTATACGGAATAAACCCACCGCCGAGTGGCGCCTGCTGGTTGGTTTCGAATTGAGCGTGTGCATCAAGTTTCCAAATACTAGAAGTTAATATAGTATTATTAGTAGAATTCTTTAAGTCGTTTTTAGTTCTATCTGATCTAACTTCTCGCCAGAAATCATTTGTAAAGTTAATTCTTTTTCTTGTTCCCGAAAGGTAAGTGTATAAAGCTTTCGGATAGATTGTTTCAGCATATGCCACTTCTGTGGCTTTTTTTAGATTCTTAGAATCTAAATAATTTTTAAATGCCGCATAAGAATTGTAAGTTAATTTGTTTATTTTTTGCCTATCAGCTGCAACCGGTAATGCAAAATCCAAATGTATGGCAGAAAACTCGTTACTTAATTTAGACTCAGCAGTATGATCTGTAAAGTGTGCTCTTATATTTCCTAAGCTTAAAAGAGCAGTTGTTTCTGCCTCTTCTCCCTCTTGCTTAAAAGAAAAACGTAAAGGTTTGTATTTTGATGTTATTGGTGGTTCTGTAAAGTTCTTTATTGTAGAATCTTTTATAAATTTAAAGGTTAAATCATTTACCGAAGTTCTTCCACTTACATAACCAATTTGATTATTATTTCTTTGATGTCTCACAATTGGATGATTGTCTTTTCTATAAAGTCTCCAGTTTGCTCCTCCATATGGACCCTGGCGGTGTAAAAGAATAGTATTTAAAAGATAGCCAGTTTGAATATAACCCGTGGTAGTTCTTCCAAAATTTAATGACACGTCAGTGGCAGATCTATCCAACCTCTCACTTAAATATAGCTTTTCTGAAACAGAGTTTGAGTATCCTAAAAAGTTATCAGAAGAAGAGATGGGACTAGCAAGCAATCCATTGATTCCAACAAAATTAGCATTAAAAACCATCGGGCTATCAATTTGAACGCCAGGTAGATCTAAAGCCGGATAAGCTAATAGTGTCTGAAGAGAGAGTAATCTTTGATCGCTTTTCAAGAAAGAATCAGCTTCTGTTACAAAAACCAAGTCAGAGGAAGCAAGATCTCCTCGATCTAAACCTTTATTCTCAAAACCATAAAGAGCAGAGCCTGTATAGTTTCCAGATAAGCTAGACGTGATCCATGCATATTGCACGTCTGTTTGTGGGATTGTATGTTGGTGATGCCAGTTGTCATACTTAATAATATTTATAAATGAATTATCGGAATACCCGGACGAACCACTAAATCTTAATGATACACGACCATTTCTGTTAACTTTGTGAAATGATCCTGTCCCACTATAACCCTCTGGACTAACAGAAGAAGAGCCGCCGGGATAAGTTATTCCTGCTTCATCAAAAGCGTTTTCTCTAAACTGGTCGCTAAAATATCCAAATTGATTAGCATGATTAGAATACAACTGATTGTTTAGTGGCAATCTAACATCTAAGTTCCTAAATGGCAATACATTGTAGACACTATATTCGCCGGCTGCAACGTCTAACATTCCCTCGCCCATCGTTGAGGGACTTCCAGGGGCAGAAAACCTGTTAACAATAATCGCTGTATTTGACCCTGTTAAGTCTCTTCGCGGCAGTGTAAAATCTACAACGCCAGAAACAAAAGCAGAATCCGTTGTTGTAGTGGGGAGTGCCCCGTCAGACTCAGCCATATATCTATTGTTTTCTGTTCGACCATTAGTCATTAAAATTTCATAAGTATTGGTATAATTTCCTATTATTGTAGCGTTCTTGGCATGAATACCTTTTGTATCACTTGCGCCCGTTGTTTGCTGAATATTTTTAATATTTACGGGTCTTTTTGCGTATTCTTCACGAAGATATACCGACTTCGGATTGTGTACAGAAACATTTAGCAGATCTATGGCTGTTGTCGATCCTGTTATTCTCCATCCTTCTAGCCTTTGACCTTCTACCAGAGGTGCTTGTGCAGGAGAAAAGTTTGACATTACATGGCGATACGGTCGACCGCCAACATACTTTTCTGTAAACGGACCTTGCATTGGAATGTCAGCATCAATGCCATAACTGTCGTGATGTAGGTTTGTAATCGCCAAGTTCGGCTGAAAATCGGAAAGATCTGCCATAGCTGGATTTGTGCTTATCGAAGAACTATATAGGCTAAATGGAAAGATAAGATCGCCCTTAAATACATCACTAAAGTTTTCAGCACTATCCGTTGCAATACCAACAGAAAAATTGTATTTCCTCTTACCTTGATTTAACGTTAGGTCGTCGCTGCAATCTTTAAATTGTTCAAGTTTTGAGTCTGTAGGCTCAATAGATATTAGACCGCCTTCGCCTGGTGTTGAGGGTGTAGGTCTTTTTCTAATAGAATCCCAAAATCCTACTTTCTTATTTTTATATGAATTGCCACCTGCATGATATTGTTGTATTTCTTCACCTGCAACGCTATACGTTCTTTGGCTTCTATTGAGAAAAACCGATGCTGATGCTTGATAATTTGTGGCGCCGCTTCTAAAAGTTGGAAGCGGTGTGTTGGTCAAATTGTTTGCAACCTGTCTTATTTTTTCTCTATCAGAATCCACAAGAGAGTCTCCAGTAGAGAGCACTTTGTCACGCTCTGCGCGGTTTTTCCACCAAAGACAGTTTTGATCCTGATTAATTAATTGATTTGGATTTAAAGGAGGAGTATTTTGCATAAAAGAAAAAAGAGGTTTTTGCATAGAGCCTTCAAACTCTGCTGGTAAATTTTTAATAGTTGGAAACTTACTTCTAAATTTAGTTCTATCACCTAAAGCAAAATTCTCTATCATAGTCGATACACCGTCTCTGAAATTCAACATCGATGCGGGAATCAATTTTATTAAATATCTTGATATAGAGTAATCAATAAATTTAAAATATTCTACATACTTATCAAAATCATAATCATTTCCAACTTTTTCAAAAAATAAATCAGCAGCCTTCTTTAGTTCTTTGTACTCTCCACGATACATGTTCACTGGATTTCCAATCATGTTATTAAACCAAACAGCAGAGCTAAACATATCTAGCATCTCTTCTGATATGTCTTGGAAAAGATTTTTCTCTATTGATAGATTATAAGTTGTTGGTCTATTGTTTCTATCAAAATATTCATCATCCTCTGACAAAATTCTAGTTAGGTTAGAATCGGTTAAAACTTCGGGTACTTGTGAATGGTATGCTGTTCTTTCTATCGATTCTACAACATCACTTGAGGAGTTCATGAAAAAACTTCCACTAGCGGTGTGTCTTCTGGAAACTAAACTACTAAACCAACCATACCTATTTTCATCTACAGAACCAGAAGATTCGTCCTCAACGGAAAATTCACCGCTTACATTGGATGCAGTTACAGTAGAAAAGTTCCACAATAAAGCTAAAGTTTCAGCTTCTGGTATGTATCTTTCATTAAGACCATTTGGTTGTGTTCCGCTTTGATATAAAAAGGCATTTCTTGTTGGTCTTTCAGCGCCAAAATTTCCTAATTTTAAATTATGATTATCTATTGTTCCTGTCGGTATGCTAGCAAACCATGCTTTACAAGAATTAACTTTTACATCTGTAGGCTCTAAAACTTGACTAGTAAAGTTTGTTCTGTGTGCTCCAACAAAGACTCGTTTAGGACTTGATAATATTTTTCGACCAAATTCACTAGAAATCGTACCAGTTACTAAAAACTCATTTGCTTTGTAGTCAGCTATATGATTAACACCATAAAAACGAACTGTATAATCTGAATCGCTAGTTCCGCTAACCTGATTTATTGTTTCTAACTTTGTAGGCTCAACAGTAACAGAAATGGTCCAAAGCTGATCATCGTATATATTATTAAATACAGAAGAGGTTAGCTCTGGAATAAAACCTCCTGCGGTACCGGTTAACTTAAAGTAAGCATTTGATGAATATAGATCGTCTTTAACTGTTGTCACTTGAAAGTTTGCGTAATCATTTGTTGCCCAGGTTAAACTATTCTCAACGCCATTGGCGGTGTGCATACCAAACAAAGAAGAAGTTATATGTAAGGGGTAAAGATTTGCTACATTTCCTTTATATCCTTCTTTAACAGTCGCGTACTCAGCTATAGACACCCTGTTTGGAAGTAAAACGTTTGATTCTAGTGTGAAAGAAAGCCCTTGACCTTCAAACGTTCCGTCTACTGCGTTAGTGCCTGCAATAAAAGAAGTCGCGTTCGAATCTATCTTGTATTGATAAATTGACGCCTCGTCGTTCGAACCGGCTGTTGTTTTTTCATTAAAGTTGATATACTTTTTAATCTTAGAAATTGATTTTAAATTGTCTTCTAATTTATATACAGATTCATTCCCATACAAATTAATTTTTAGTACATTGTCTCCAATACCAAAACACCTTAAAAGATTTCTTATAGATTTTTCAGTCCCTTTTGTCTTGTATAAATAAGTTAAATTATTATAAATGTTTTGATAAATAACATTTTTTACTTCTTGTATATCTCTCTCAAATTTTAATTCTTCATCTCTACTCTCAAATTTTTCTAACAAGCTAGCATCAACAAATATATCTGGGACCATAAACCCTGCTGACTCTAAGGCTTTTTTATTAAAAGGAGGAGGTGTCCCGCTGCCTTTATAATATTTGGCATGAGAGAGCTGTGGTAATTTTTTTAAAAGTATTGCTGCTTCATCAAAATAACTTGATATTATTTGCAAAAGATTTAACAAGTAATTTGATTGGATATCTGCTCTTTCAGTTTCGCTTTGTTCTAACATCCACGCTGGGAAATAAGACTTCAGTGAATTTACATTTGAGTCATCATAAATACTTCCTGAGCCCATCATATTAGCTTTATATGTGACAACATCCGGATGAAAACTGTAAACTATTGGATCTTTAAACTCAATTAAGCTAGCAGAAGATTGCAATATTGCAGATCCTGTATCTCTTGATAACGTCGAATTGTAACCAGTCCACACGCCATTGCTAACACGTCCCGAATAATCTAAAACGGTTGCATCAACAGAGGCTGTTTGTGTTATGCCTTCATTAAACTTAAAGTAAACGCCAAGGTCGGTATTAGACAGGTCTGTGTTTGTTCCGCCGCCTACTTGATCAAACCAACGTGTTTGAATTTGTTTTGATGTTCTCCAGCGTTTCCAATATCTAAACTCGTCAATCGCTCCAGAAAGTGGGGACCAACCCCTTGCGCCGCGATCACCGCTACCATCATAAAATTGAGATGCTTGAGATCCCAACGTCGCGACGATTGCTCCTGAAACATATCCAACTGTTGTCGCTACAGAAGTTTCATCATTGTGTTTGCCGTCCACAAATAAATCAAAAACCGTATTACTTCCGGTAGTCTTCATTCTTATAGCATAATGATGCCAACTGCCATCTGCAACAGATGAAGTAGTTAAATTATTTGAACCTAAATAAGTTCTTATATTACTGCTGCCAGAAGCGTAACTTACGAATATTGGTTTACCGTTTGAACCTCCGGAAAAATTAGTCGTATTTAACTCAGTAGTTGTATCAATACCATTTGAAAATTCAATATCTGTATTTCCGCTAGAACCAACAGTTGATTGTGCCAGAGTTAGAACCGCGCCGACTCTTGTTACAACAATTGAACCATTGTGTCCATTACTGCTTTCAATACTTTGTTCAATATTATCTACTAAACCCTCTTTAGTGTTTTCACCTGATAATTGTACTACGACGTTCCCGCCGTCCAAATCACCATTGGACTTAGCACCGCCATTCATAAATTTATATGTTTTTGTCAATCCAACAGCGTCTGTAATAGTAATAGTTTGAGTATCAAGTGCTGTGGGGATCGTACCATCATCTAATATACCTGTCATCGTGGCTACCGATGCAGCTGCATTATCAAAAGTTCCAGTGGTTGCCAAGGCAACTATTAAACGACCGTAATCAGCATCTGTGTGTGTTGTACCGGTTACATGAGTATCAACAATAAATTCAAAATAGTCTTGATCGGCTACATAGGCATCTTTCTTAAGCCAGAATTCTACAGTGTTTCCTTTTGTTCCGTCAATTAAAAGGTTATTTTCGCGATTATTGCTAAGGTCAAATACATTTGCATCTTTACGATATACCACCTTGTCTGTTATTTGATCGTAATAGAGAGAATCGCCGGAACCAGCATGTGGACCACCTTTGGCTAGAATATATTCGAATCCGTTTGTTAAATAATCTACAGGAGGATAAAAATCAGATTGATTTCCTGTAGTTGCGGCGCCGGTAACAAAATTAGCAAAACCGGTAGTTCTTGGATATCCATTTTCAAAAATGTGAAGATCGATAAGAGAAGAAGAAACTTCCCAAAGTACTTTTTCTTTTAGTGAGCCATCATAAGGATAGGAATCATGAATTCTAGTTATCGCGTCTTGATAATATTTTTCTGCTAAACCAAATCTTGCAAAATTAGAGGGATCTTCGAAATCTTCTGTTGCAACAAATCTAGCATTTCTTTTGTTAATTGCCTCTGCATAATCAAAAGATTCTATTTCATCTTTAAAGTCTTCTTTTGTTAAAGGCTCTGCGGATTTTAAATTATCTTGTTCTTTAAATAAATCTTTTAAGGACATATTATTCTACTCTAAACCTAAACCTTTCTGGCTGTTCCACATAGCTACCATTAACCAAATAAGCAAAACTTAATTCATAGACAGTATCAAGGTCGAACATGTTCATTTCCAAGTCAAAGTAGCTACCACTCACATCATATGATAATCGAGTGTGATTTAAAGAACCAGTCCCAAAAGGAATAACTTCTAAATTATCGCTAACTCTTGTAAAACGATAATAAGCGTCATCAATTATACTTGTTTGTATTTCTTTATTCGCTACTGTATAAATAGTTGGGGACGGATCTTTTTCGCGAGTATACAATCTAAATCTAACCTTTTCATTTTTATCATATACCGCTCTCAAATTAGTAACCTTTGACACATATTTCTGATCAAAATTAAAATCTTTACTGTCGAAAGTTTTTACGCTTATTGCTGATCCGGTGTGGTATTCTACTGTGCCGCTGTGCCACACGTCAAAGATAGTAGTTATAGAAGAAGAAGCGTATGCAAAAGAGCATGAATAAATGCCAGTCTCAACATGAGATCCTGTAATGTTTATATGTCCGTCAGCAACAACGCCGCCGCCAGGAGGAAGTTTTAATTTATTGCCAGCGGGGGCTGTTGAGCCGCTATAAATACTAACTCGAATATTTCCTGTTCCAACTTTTGGTATATCAGTTAACTGACCTTTGACGACATTATAAAGGTAAAGATTCATTAAGTTATCAGACGCTGGAACAAGCGAAGAACTTAAAAAGAAATCGCCGCGGTGATCTTTTTTAGTATCATCCCAGCGAGCTTCAATTACAGGGCGTTTGTGAAAGAATTGTGAACCTCTCGCAAAAAACATTTTAGTGTAATATGAATTAGTTGCCGACTCTAAAGCGCTAGCAAGCTGCACTCCAAATCCATAATTAGTGTATCCGCCAGCGCTTTCACCTTTAATCCAATCCTCTACTAGATGACTAACATCAACCTCTAAATCTTCAAAACCAGTATCAAATGATTGAGTAAAAAGATACTCTGTTGGCGCAGCGTCAGATCCCGGCTTGTAGCTGCCGCCCGGTGTATCAGTGCCGTTGGCAAAATTATTCACAACAAAAGCACCCATGCCTGAATCTTGCGCGTTCGTTTTGTTACCTACGGTACCAGGAGTATTCTGCGTTACAGTGACATTATTACCTGTTTTTGATGCGGTAAAACCGATATTTGTGCCGGCATTAATCCGTGCAATAATTTGATCTGCGGTAGCTCCAGCATCGCCGCCAGCCATGCCATCGATACCAATATTAACAGTAGTACCGGGAGTATAAGCTGTGGTATTTGCCGATACGTCTACACCTGTCACAAACCCGTATGTCGTTGAGGTGCCGGCTGCGTCTGTCAATGTAAACGTCCCCGCAGTAAGCAATTCTTTCACCACAGTTACAATTGATGCAGTAGCACGACCAGTAAACTCTGCCCAGGGCGTCCCACTAGAGGCAGAAAGCCAATTTGATGCGTCTTCATCTGAATATTCTTCCATATCCAAACCAAGACCCTCGTTCCAAGATTGAGATACAGCTTGCACTGATAAATCAAAATTTTTGGGTGTTGTTTGAAAATTTTCAGCATTGTACATTTTTAAGAAAAAACTAACACTACCAGAGGCGGGTATTGTCTTAACTGTTCTATCTGTATTTATTGCAGCCGTATCAAACTCTATCAAAACTCTTGATAATTCAGATGAGGAGGTGTTGGCTTGGGCATATATACTGAAAATTTCCAGTATATCAGACTGACCCATGTTACCGCTAACACCACGAGTTTGTAAGTTTGATTTAAATGCATTGGTAATCGTATTATCTTTCGTAGCGTAATATCTTTTAATTCCCATTAGATTACTTCTCCGGTGATGTCAGCACTTGGAAATTTAACTTCAAAAATTGCGTTTTCAGGTGCAATTAAGTGCCTTCCGTCATTTGATATCATTTCATCGAAATTAAAATCGACATTAGAGTAATTTGTACCAAATTTTTGTGTTACAGTGACAAGTTTTGTATCTACCACTGATGGAATATTATTTAATACTTTATACACGTCAGTGATCTTAAAAGGCTCTCCAAAATCATAATAATTACCAGTATAAAAATCAGATAAAGTGCTTACGCACTCACTCAATACATCGAACTTGTTTATATTAGCAAAAGAAACAAGTTCAAAATTTATTTGTAAATTTATTATTCTGCCATCTAAAATATCAACAGTATCACCAACCATTTTATATTGATTAATCCAATTTCTTAAATTTTGTTTTACAATTATATTTGTATCTGCTAATTTACCATTAGAATCAGTAGACATAATATATAAGTTTAAATTTTTACCATTAAAAGACGTTTGATCTCTAGTCAATGATGCTCTTTTAATTTGTCCAAAGTTCGCTGGCATATTATAACATAATGAAACATAATCGTCAGCAGTTACGGCTCTATTTTGAGATGAGAAAGCACCTTGACTTCTTATTTTTAATTCTTGTGATGATATTTGTGCGCTATCTCCAGTTATTTGTTCTTCATTTGTCAGTTGTAAACTGGATTGAACTAGTGAAACTTCTGCATCTAAAACATTTACGTTGGGTTTAAAAGAAAATTCAGAGTTAACAACATTTACCAACGTATCTACAGGTGCATTCATTATAGCTTGCGAATTTCTTCTATAAATAACGGTTAAAGCGGTATTTGATGGAACAATTCCCAGTTTATTTGTTTTTAGTAAAATTGTTGGATCAAAAGATTTCTCTGTAATGTGTTCTTTACCAAAGATATCTAATGACATAGATGTTGGATCTAATTTCTTTTCTTCGTTGTCATTTGTACCAAATCCAAACTGCAGCTCGGCGCCGTCAGTTAAAAATTCTGTTGTAAATCTTCTTGGCACCGATATTGGTTTATAAATATTCTTTGCATATTTTTTTGAATTACTTGTGTTTAAAACTGGGACGTAAACAACATCCTGTGTTAAGTAATCGACCTCATAATAATTGTTACCTTGAGAATCAAAAACGCTAACTATTTCCGTAATATCACTGTCATTTATTTTTAATCTAAGAAACTTTTCATAATCGTCTATAGCAAAAACTGTTTCTTCTAGTTCTCCAGATACCACAGTCCCCTTGGCTTTTATAGCAAAGCGAGACGGAGAAGTGCCATCGACATTACTTGATCCAACCTCTATAAAATCTGTAGAGCTTTCAAAGTCGACATCTTCGACTAACGTAAATATCTGATTAGCAGTTGTAGAAAAAACAGAGCCTCTTCTCAATATCGGGGCATAGGTGTAATCGGGCGTTATTGAATTTTCTATTACAGGAACGGTTATAAAAAAACTTGCCTCTCCGAAAGAAGAAGCATTAGGTCTAAATTTATATCCAAACTGTTTTGATAACTTTAAAACATTAGAAAATTCCAATGCAGTATCCATAAAAGATTCGTTCGCTTGATAATCTGTATAAAAAGAAATAATATCACCAACATAAGAAACCATATCTAGCATCAAAGACCCAAAAGAAGCCTCATTGAAATCTCTAAACGTTTCAGGGTAGTATTTTTGAGCATAGTTAGTCAGCTCTTGTTTGATCGCCGCAAAATCACGACCGGTATAGTTTATAATTGGCTTCACCACTTTTGGCATTATTTTAAATTCCTTATAATATTGGTTTAATTATTTCAAATAAATCTGAAAACAGTTGTGACGGGACAGAATAAAAAAGTCTTATGCCGACCAATTGGTCGCCCTCGTCTAAAAATTCTAAACTATCAATCTCAACAAAAGGTAAATAAGTATCAAATTGATCAGATATGGCTCTGGATATGTCATTTTGTAGTGCAAATGTGTTATTTTCAAACAAATAATTTCTTAAACCAACACCAAAATCACTCAACATCACCCTCTCTCCTGGTGTAGTTAACAAAATATTTTTTACATTTTGTCTTATATTTTGAGCCAAGGTTTTAGTCAGAGAATAAAATCCATCTTCATCATCTTTTTGTAGTGGTATTACTGCTGAAAATCCATATGCCATATTGTTTTCCTCTTTTATTAATTAGAAAGAAATCAATTTTATTTTTAATTGCTATCTGGCTCGTTGTCACTATTTTTATTAGCTTCTTTTGGTCCCAACACTTGTTCGTAGACCTTAGTGTAATTATCAAAAAATTCAGCTGATGCTTTAAATGAATCGGCACATATTAAAGTGGCTTGTTTTTTAGGGGTCCCTGCTTTTGTTTTTTCTTTATCAAAATCCTCATCTAATAGCTTTGCAGCAACTCCAAATGGTGTTAAAGGTCCTGGGAGGAACCACGGCGTTCTCCAAGTTGGGTCAACAGTGCTTGCGGTTGCTCTTAAAAATGATTTTAGAAGATCAAGTCCAAATTCTCCTGCGCCGTCGAGAAACATATCTATTTTTTCAAAGTTGCTTGGTTCATTGTCTTCTTGATAATCTCCAGTTAATGCTCCTACTGTTGATCTGATATTAGCCAATGCATTGTAAATTGGTCTTCTAAACATTCGTTCTATTTGGGGATAGTGCTCTTCAGTCATTATTCTGTGTAATAAAGCAATTATTGTTGTTTGTTCTTTAATAAAAAAGCAATTTAAAAAATCAACAAAAGCCTCTTTGTCTGATTCGCTTTTAATCATAACTGAGAAAAGATCATAAACGCTTGGAAACTGACCTGGTATTTCTTTTGTGAGTATCTGCTGGGTTTCTGCGCCCAAGCCTCCCTTTACACAGCCAAATTTAACTTTCATAAATCTTTGCTTCACATAAGCAAAATCGCCGCCCACGTTGTGAAGCACCGTGGGTATTTTTTTTGATGTTATCCTCACAGTGTAAGTGGCTTGTGGCTGTCCATCGGCATCGTAACCACCTACTGAGGGTGGATCTGGATACATTGAGAGCGATGACTTGCCCCCATCGGCTTTAAGAGCCTTTTGATCGTGAGGAAAAAGTGGAAGACTCTTCCCGCTTGGCCAAGAATCTCCCTTATAGGCTAAAAAAGTTAAACCATTTTTTGTAGTATTTAAAGCTAAATAATAACTATCGGTATTCGCAAAGTCTATTTCATCATAGCCTGATTTCGGAAATATCCAACCCGTATAAAAAATTGTCGACTCTAGTTCGATTTTTGTTTTCTCTACAAAGGCGCCAAAAAACCCTTGACTTGAATCCCATACAGTTTCTTTAGTTTCTTTATAGACTTCTATTTCTTGATCAGTAACCCAAATACCCTTACCTTCTTGTATAAAATTTATTTCTCTTATAGAATCTTCATGTGTTCTGGGATTCTGAGTGCATCCAATTGGTTGTCTCTTTGGCGTTCTAAAATCAAAATTAAAACCAGGAGCATACACTGTGCCTACGAATTCTTCCATTAAAGTATCTTGATAATTAATTGGCGATGGGGGTAAAGGCTCTTTAGTGTTTTGCGCTGTAGAAAAATCTTGAAACTCAAAACTGCCACCATAGTACGGCCAGCCCCAATCAAAATTTTCATTTAACTGTATATAAGGCTGAACGTTCGGAAAAAAGTCCCCTTTTGGATCTATTGCTCCTCTTAACAAGTTCATAGTTTTTTTGATACTTGGATCTAAATCCTCCCCACTGTTTTCTGTAGGGGCATTCTTAACACTTGCTGCTTTTAATACTTGTTTTACAATTGCAGTGTATTCTTCTGGTGGTAAATCTCCATTGTCAGCCATTGATTTGATAAAAAGCCTCTCGCCGGAAACCTTAATTTTCTTAAGATCATCATCTAAATACGAAGGATAATACGTATCATTTTCATCTGAATAGTTTTCCTCTGGGACGTAATCTTCTTTATAAAATGATTCTAGTGATTCTTGAGTTAATATATCGTATATACTAATGCCATCTATCGTGCCAGCTGTATAAATTTTATCTAGAAGCTCGGACAAAGTAAAGACTTTACCGTTTATATTCCACCAAAATGTAGAGTAATATCGGCTCAGTTTTATGGTTGTAATTTCTTTTTGTTCGGGATCAGAAAAAGCTTTTAATTTCTGATAATAACTAAAAATGTCTTTTGTATCATTTGAGAATAATAAATCATTTAATTTTAAATTGTTATTTGGATTTTCATCAAGCTTATAAAATGATTCATTGAGATAAGATTTTTTATCTATAGCAACAAAAAACTCTAACCAAGAAAGAGTTGGAATTCTTTGCTTAAGTTCATATATGGGAGCAGAAAACAAATATTTGCTTCCATCTTCAGAAGCTATCTCTTCTACACCTATTTTTTCTTTTAACAGCTCTAATTGTCTTTGATCGTGGATTTGTTCTGAATCGGTATCATTAAAAATTTTACTTGACAACTCACCAGATAAAGTAAATTTTGGAATATTTGATGATTCCTCTTTTGGTTCTGGTATTTTTGTTTCAATACGAATGACAGTTTGGACATCTAAAATTTTATAAGTTTTTTGTGTATACAACCACTCAAAAAAACTTAAATTGTCAAAATATTCTTGCGGGTCTTTAATTTTATCTTGCAAAAAATCATAAAAATCTTCAACAATCTTCATATCAATACCAGCGTATCCACTGTATCCACCATTATTTTGAGTGCCGTAGATGTTCTCAAAAGATAAAAATTCAAAAAATTCAGAAATTCTTGTTTTCGAGTTCTTTAAATATAGTGAGTTTAAATACGAACCAAAATCTGCATTGTTTAAAAGTTGTCCCGGCTCTAATGATATATCTTCTTCGGAAAGAAAATCTTTAGAAAACGGACCACCCCAAGGAGAATCTACTATATTAAAACCACCCGTCTCATCGGTGTATTCGTGATATATATATTTATTTAATAAGTGTGTAAAATCATTTAGTTTTATTTTCCCATTTAAAGATAAATTTATTTTTTTAAAGAGTTCTCCATTATCAGCTGTTTTGATAAACTGATACCATTCCATGCTTTTTTCGTTAGCAAAAAACTCTTCCGGTTTATCATAATTAAGCTTAAAAATCCAATAAAACAGATCAAAATTTACTTTATCAACCTCATGCTCAGGCTCTGGTGAGTACGGTCCAATAGTTGGTTTTGTTATTCTTCTAAAATCATAATAATATTTCCATAAAACAGAATCAGTAAATGGAGGTGCAGGACTGAAATCGTCTAAACTGTGAATAAAATCAATAGCTTGAGGAAACATCATAAAAAGTTTACTTTCATAGAATAAGAGTTTAAGCTTTTTTCTATATATTTTTTGCTCTTTGAACCCTGATGGTTCCAGCATAGCAGAAGCCTTTAATAAAAACTGTTCTATTGTGTTCTTTACTTCCGGATCAAATGTGTTAGACATTATGGTAGCATTTGGCTTGATTTCTATGTACTTTTGTAAAACAAAACCCTTATCGTTGCCGAATGTTAATTTGTCCAACAAAGCACTCGATTTAAATAAGAAATCCTCATTGTCAAAATATTCTTTTTCTTCATTATTTTCTAATCTGTAAAATGGTATTTTATATGGAGTAGCTTCATCTTTATCTTGCGCTATTAATATTTTTTGTTCTTCATTGGAATCTAAATAGCTTCTAGCATCAAAATCTCGTACTGAATCTATCACTCCTTGGTAAAAAGTTGCCATACCGTCATTTTGTATTGCTCTTAATTTTTCCGAGTAAGTAAATTGAGCATCATTAACATCCAATAAAGCATCATTTACCGTATCATCCAAATCGGCAAACGAAGTTTGTTCTTTTAAAAGTTGATATTCTGTCGTGCCAAATATCGTTGTGGTATTTACACCAAATCCGTTCTCATAGGCTTTTTTAAATTGATCTTTAATAAATTGTATTTGAGAATTTACAACAAAATTAAATGCTTGTGTGTCTGTAATATCATTGTTTTGAAATATAATTCTGGTGATGTCTGTTATAAACCTCACAAATACATCGTCATAAAATTTTTCATATGATGTTCTGCCACCAGTTACAGCGCTCTCGACTGCTTTGATAGTATTTATTTTTATTATTTGTTCGTAAATTGAGTTTGATGTGGGCGATATTGTATCAAAAACCAAATCTTTTGGAAATAAACCTATAACAAAGAAAGACTTCATCATTTCTTGTAATGCAATAGATCGAATAAACGCATCAAATGATACTTTTAGCAATGCGACATTTGATGGTGCTATAGTGGGAGAATCTTTTGCATAACAAGCTATTCTTTCAGCTAAATTTAAAGTTTGAGTCGTTAAAACTGAATTGTCCATAAACCCAAGAAAACATTTATCAGTCAGTTGTCCACTTTGTATCTGCTGTAAATCAGTTGTTATCAACTTATTTAAATTTAGCTTATTAAAATTTTCAAGAAAATATAATCCCGTCTTAAATGGATATAATAGCATATCTTTAAAAATGGAATTTAATAAAACAGAATAAATATCTTCAGATTGTATTTTTTCATAATATAAAATATCTCCAATACTTTCTTTTATAAAAGACGAATATTCTGGTTGTGTTATCACGCCATCAGAAGTATTAAAGAGAATGTATTCCGGTGATGTTATAAGATTTAAATCAGAATCTAAAATTCCTGGTCCTTCTAAATCTTCTCTTTGTAATTGTCTTTTAGCAAAATAGTTTCTTTCTTGATAAGAAGCGATATCAACAAAAGGTTCTAACTCGTTTTTATTTTTATTTTTTAAATTACTGTAAGCAAAATTAATCTGATTATCAGCAGAATCAAATCTAAACTGGATTGTTTGTTTGACTGGTATGTTTTGATAATTAAGTGATACTACTTGCCTATTATTTTCAAATGTAGCATAATCAAGTTTTAAATCTTCAGATAGTTGTAATATTTGTTTATAATTTTCTAATCCAGCAACTTTATTTTGTTTTGTAAAATCATTAAAAATTTGTTCGTTTTCTGGATTGCCATATACACTATAAAAATCAACCGAAGCTTCGCCATAATCAGGAGAGAGACTACCATAATTTGATAACCCGCGTCTAGTGTTCAAAAAAGCTTTTTTTGACATATCAACAGCTACTTCAGTTGACTTATTTAAGGATTCAAAAATAGAGGATGCTACAGTTTTTAAAGTAAATTTTTCTGCATCTGTGAAATATTTTATACCAGCTTCACAGGGGTCGGGTGCTATGTTTTCTCCCAACAGCGGACCAATCGCCTTCTCAACAATTTCTTCCACTACTTCGACTTTAGAGGCGTAATTTGCAGCTAATGCTTCTCTAATTGCATCATCGTCTAAGCCTTCAAACAAACTCCCCAATGCAGAATCATCATACCCAAAACATATGTCAAGTAGTACTTGTTTTTGTTTATTATAATCGTGTTGGAAATTAACTATAAGCGCTGGGTCAATGCTTTTTGATATAATATCAAAAAGTTCTCTTATTCCAGCTTCATTTACATAGTATTTATAAAAGGCACTCTCTTTGCTAAGGGGAGTTGGGGTTAGGGAATCTAAAGCATTAATTGCTTTTACATATAAAGAATCTCGTGCAGTTTCATCAAGAAGAGAGGCAATCTCGTTGATGCTGAAAGTTTCAGATAATTTAGACAGTATAGTGTCAAACAAACTTGCCGTCATTAATTTATCTTTTGACAATATCTCTTTGTATGTGATTGTATCTGTAGAGTCTCCCGCTGCGGTATCGCTGCCCTTATTTGTACTACTAGCCATATATCCGGAAAGATCAATCGCTCCAGTTGGATTGTATGGGGCATTTACCCTCTCTTGATCACTACATGCTTTTACAGTTTCGCTTATAACGTACATTATTCCATTAATCAACAAATCTCTACCAAAATTTAGCCCAATCTGTATTAGAGAATCAACAAATTCTCCTATAATATCAAGGAATGGATAATCTACTCTGCCAAATATTTCTAATTTCTTTTTTAAGGCTTCATATATTGCTTTACCTTGATCTTCTAGAAAATCAGCAACGTCCTCTGTGTTATCTACGAGAAGATATATTGCATAACCAACAGCTGGAATAGCTGAGTATATAGCTAAACAAAGGTAGTATCTTTTTGTAGGGTCAGAAAAAACACCCTCTTGTGGATCGAAAAAATATGCATCTAAAGCTCCAACACCAAATTTTTCTAAACTGTTTAATATGTTAAATGGAGAATTAGTCTCAGATTGTAATCTTTGCAATTCATCAACAATTCTTTTCAATCCATTCTGTAAGTTAAAATTAAAATCATTTTTCTTTTGCCGTAAAGACTTACCGGAATATTGCGGAGCGCCAGTAGAAAAATTAAAAAATGGGTCGACATCATTATCAAAACCATCTAAAGAAACTAAATTTAACTGTGTTGCTGAATTTTGTTCTTTTTGGTTTGTATCCCCATTGTATGAGAATGCAGTGTAGTTTTTATCAGAAAATAAAGCATTCTTTTCTTCATTTGTGAGATAAGGGTCTAGTATTATTAAATTTGGAATAACCGTCTCCAACAACAATTCATATATCTTTATTTGTCTTTCGCCGTTTGTTATTGCTTGTTCTATGTTATTCTTCTTTAGTGTCTGTTTAGGTATTTCTGTATTGTAATACGTTAACAAATCTTGTAGATTTTGTGGTATGTTGTTATTGAAAACCGACACTTGTTGCTCTAGCTTGGCTTGTTCTTTTTGTAACTCTTCGATTCTTTTGTTTACTGTTTCAAGTCTTTGTTTTAGCCCAGAATAAGGTATGGTTTTTACATTTTCAAAGTCGCCTAGTTTCTTCGGTGCATACTTAAATTCATCAACGTGGTCTTTAACTAAACCAAAGTTATCACTCAGATTGGTATGAAATAAAGACACACCGGTTTTTGTAAGCCAAGAAAGAAGAGTTTGAGAATCCTGCACCAAAGACGGTGTTTTTTTTAATCCCTCACCAATGATTCCTTCTGCAACGTTTTTTTGTAATTGTTCATCTAGTAACCTGTTAAAATATATATCTTTTAATTCTGTGGCTAAATCTTTAGCGATTCCATCATCCATCTCATCGAGTGCTTGTATTATAGCTTCTTTGTGCTTATCAAACTCTTTTAACACTGGTTGACAAAGGTAGTCTAAAAGTTCGTCCAAGGGGATTAGCTTAAGAAGACACTTAGCTGATAGTGATAATAAATCTGGTATGCTAATATAGTTCAAAAGTTGTTCGAATATATCGTCAACATCCTCTATCCTTTCAAATTTTCCGCTAATCCAAGCGTCACCAAGAGCATCCCCTATTTGTTCATATTGTTTTGATACTTCTTTTTGTAATTTTCCTCTCAAAGCATCAGGAATTTGTGAACTATCGATAAAAAACCTTTTGCGTAAATCATCATCTAGTATCCTAATATCTCCAATAATAAATTTTTCAACCAAATCTCTTGTTATTTCACTTGATGCTATGCTAGTGCGAGGGTACAAATATTTATTTAAGAAAACTCTTACCGTATCAGAGCTAAAAAATATACTTGTTTGGGAAGTTATATCATTAGCCTCTCTGGATATTGACTTATTGTATTTATTGTAAATCCTTGCTAGGTTGTATATTACAGAATTTGTAGTGCTATCTCTAAAAAAATTATATGAAGAAGAATCAGTAATACCTTGACCATTCTTTAGCGGCGCTCCATCTGTTCCTGCTTTGATAAAAGCAAACTTTTTAAACTTATAATTTTCTTTATCAAAAATTACTTTTATATAATCATTATCATTAAATTTAATTGATGCATTATCTAAAATTGTTTTTACTATAGAGGGAAAAGTTTGAACTGATTCTGCGTGATAATTTAAATTTATTGGCTTATCTAGCGTGATACCAAAATAATTAAGTCTTCTTTGGGCATCTTTTAGTGCCAATGAAGCCGTAGTGGTAAGCAACCTCAAGTCGCCAATTCTATAAAATGACACCAAATCTTCACCACTTTCATAAGACATATTTCTAGTAGAGGGCGCAGCAGTTTTTTTGTTTTTTTTAGTCGCTGACGTGCTGCCAGTGCTAGCCGATTTTTTAACAACACTAGGTTTAGGCGCTGTAGGGCTTGCATTGTCCTCGAATAGTTGTTGATTTGCTAACACTGCCGGCATCGCTCTTATAAGAGCTATAAATCCACCTCGACTCCCCCGAAAGCTGAAGCTAATAGAGTTTGGAAGGTAGTCATTCAAGCTCTGTAGAGTTAGTTTTGTTTTTTCTTCTATGAATTTTATTCTATCTGAATCTGGCTTATTTCTATCAATCTCATCAGTAAAAAACCAAAAAGTCATTATGCCTGTATCTTGTTCAAAATAAATTAGCTTATTGTACCATGCTTGTTTTACTGCATCTGTGGTATTTCCGGCGGTCCAGCCGTTAGAAAGTGTGTTTTTTCCATTGGCTAAGGTACATTTAGAATAAATACTCATTTATAAACCCCTAATTTGTCCTGTTTTTTTCACTTAGAATGTTATAAGCCCCTAATTTACTAAATGCATTACTATCGTTATTAACTCTGGTAATCGCTGTTTTTTTGGCTTTTACTTGCAATGACAAGGCTTCAACCAAAACGCTGGCGCCACCAAACACTGCTTCTTCAGATGCTAACCCTTTGCCTCCATTAATAGCTAATGGATTAGTCCCTTGCGTGGCAGCGGTTGCTAAAAATATCGAAAAAGGATCATAATGTGAGTGTTTTTGCATTGCTGCGTTAAATTTTGTTTGGCTTGTTATGTGCTCAAAAATAATTGCACGTAATTTACTTACAACATTTGATAGATTTTTTAAGTAAACAATTAAATTATCACCTTTTACCAATGGCTGTAAATCACTATCGTCATTTCCCGCTATTAAATCTATTCCATACTTTGCGTATTGTCTGCCTCCACGAGTGTTGTTCTTGTCTGTTCCCGTGACCAATCTTATTCCAGAAGCCCTAGACATAATTAGCACATCGTCAGCTTTCATTGCGACCAGAGATAACCCTTGTCTAGTTTCGGTATTTCCTTTTTTTAAAAATGGTTTTATAGCTTTAGAGTATGTGCCCCCAGCAACACCTTCAAAAAACAAACTATCAACATCTGCCTTTTGTGAAACGTAAACATAAGATGAATCGCTAACTAAACTAATTGGTTGAGGGTTTATTAATTCTTCTTTATCGGTGTCCTCGGAATATTCTACCGGTTCAATGTTTTCAGAAGACATTCCCGCGTACATATAAACTGCGCCAGATTTAGTGTGCCCACGAAACCTATAGATTTCATCTCTAGAGCATATAATTCCAGAATTATTTTCACTAACTAGGTAAGAATCACCTGGGTAATATATTGGCGCTGGAACTGGTTCTATTAATCTACTACCTCCGACACCTTTAAGTTTGTTGGTGGAATCTTTTGAAAGATTAGCAAATAGACTATTCTCAGCTGTGGGCATTCCATCCATCTGAATAACTGGTCTTTTTGTTTCTGTTTGTAATTTATCTCCGAAAAGTGCTTTAGATAAGCTTTTATTTGATTCTTTTGGTGTTTGATAATCAGAAAAAGGTCCATTGGTGACATCTTCTTCGATCTCTTTATTAGAGTGCGCCGGATCTGCTCCAGGAGCTATTTGTTTTGAGGCTTCATATAAAGATAAATTATCTTCTTTTAGCTTATTTAAATAATCCAAACTTTTTTGAAGCGCACTGTTGTCACCCTCAAAAAATCCAAGCGTATCTTCTAGACCTAAAGTAACAGTATAATAATCATTAAGCTTATCATAATCTAAATTGCTTAATGATAGGTTGACTGTATAATTAATAATCATTTGTTCATATTTTGATTTATCTATATTTGTTGGTGTATTAGAAGCATTAAATATATCCGCTATAGAATTTATAAACTTTGATTGTTCGTCTGGAAGAATATAAACAGTAGTTTCTTTTTTAAGACTAAAATCACTTTCTGTAACTTTTAATAAACTAATAGCAATAGATATTTTTTTTTGTGATTCTGCAACAGAAGTGGCATATGCCTGTAATACTATAGTTTGTTTAGCCATTTTTATTTAATCACCATTTTAAATTCTTTTTTTCCACTCACAATATATGCACCTAAACCATACAAAGTTCTTGCTGAAGATGTATGATGGTAATCTAGTAATTGCTGTATTTGAGGATCAGTTGGATATGGGCGCGGGGCTGACGACATGTGAGCGCTCAATGTCTTTAAATCTTTATATTTTCCTGTAAACTTGTAATTTGCGTCAAAAATTCCAAGTTCTTTTGCTTTTTCTTTTGCGCCCACTGCAGCGTATATAACCTTTACAGCCATGTAAGCCTGTTTTGCAGTCAATTCTTTTCGCATACGAAGAAAAGTGTAAAGTTCAGCTACGCGACCGTCTGTTCTACTGTCGTCATATGATCCATGTGCCACTATACCAGCAAACTTCTCACCTTTAGAGTTTTTATCAGACACTAATTTTGCAGCAGTAGTGCTGTGCCCAATAGACCATTCTTCTGT
>TARA_R100000426_G_scaffold4636_7_pt1 | contig 22433 bp, 10 predicted proteins | sample TARA_R100000426 | Tara Oceans TARA_R100000426 (sample SAMEA2620421) | marine metagenome | biome: marine biome (ENVO:00000447); feature: surface water layer (ENVO:00002042); material: "saline water (ENVO:00002010), including plankton (ENVO:xxxxxxxx)" | depth 5 m
ATCATCATAATTATTAGGACTAGTATTTGCAACTGATTCTTCACCTGTTTGTAAATCTTTATCTTCATTAATAGAAAACATAAATCTTGCATCTGCAGACTCTATATTACCATCAATTAAAAATGTGGTTTTATTTTTTCCTGTTAGTATTCTTTCCATATCAGAATTAACAAATTGATTGTTAACATCAAAATTACTATTAGAAATTATAAATCTTGTTAGTTTTTTTTCTACCTCTGGAGTAAATTTAATTATTTTATCTTCTAACTTTATGTAATTTTTTTCATTATTAGTTAAGTCTTTGGCATAAGCAGAAATAGGATCTTTGAAACTACTTGAAATAAGTACATCATCAATATCAAATGGATTGTTTTTTAAAGCTTCTTCTATGTTCCCTGTTTTATTATACTGTAAAACTATATTGTTAAATATTTGATTATATAATAAATTACCTTGATCATCTTTTTTAAAAGTATTAGGTGTTTTTATAGCCTCCTCATTATAAGATTGAAATTTACTTGTTATATCTTTTAATATATTTGCATGAGAATTAATATTAGTTTCTGTAATTTTTTTTATAGTATCTAATTGAGGATTATCTTGATTGTCTGCAATAAATTGTACATAGTTATTATATTCATCTCTATAAGCAGGAATCAAATTAGAATCAATTTCTTCTATTTCAAAACCTATAGGTTCAAGTTGTGCTTTTTTAAGTTTAAGTTGATTTGCTCTAAATTTTTTTCTTTCATCTTCTAATTGAGCTTTAGATAAATTTAACTCTTCTCTTCTTAAAGCAAGTTGTTGTCGAACAGCTTCTTCTTGTAAAAGATTACGATTGTTTTTTAAAACTACGCCACTAAAAAATAAACCTTCTCCAGCCATAATTTATTTATTTGATTTTATGTAAGAGCCTATTCTAGATTTTATTTTAGATAAATATCCTCCCTCTTGTGTTTTAGGAGGAGGAAACATCATTGTCTCTTCTTCAAACTTCATTGGTTTATTTTGATCTTTTTCTTTTTTTCTAATTAAAAAGTCTCGATATTGTTTTACAAAGTTTATTATATCTTTATCTTCAGACTTTATTTCAAAAGGAAGTTGACTATTCATAAAATTAAAAAGACCTGCAGGGTTTGAAACATCCTCATCAAAAGGAAGTTCTACGACATTAGTTACTTCATCTGATTTTTCATTCATCATATCCATAATTTGTTTCGCCTTATCTTTAGGGATAGCTCCACCCTCTTGAGCCATTTCTTCATCCTCTCCTATAACATTAGAGTCGTACTTAGCAACTAATTTTTTCATTAATTCCATAGCTGACTCAGCATCATCTTTATCTAAAGCAGCTCTAATAGCCTCTACATCATCTGGTGGTAGTATTAATTCACCACCTGTAGCCTCACCAATTTTTTTCCCATCTTTTACCATATCAATAGGATTGGTATCATGATCAAACTCTCCTGGAGTTACTCCTCCATCTTTATCTATCTTACCACCTTCCTGTAAACCTTGATCAGTTCCTTCTGCCATTCTGTTAAGTTCATTCATTTGCTTAAGATTTAATGCTTGTTGCTCTGGAGTTAGATTATCTCTTCTTTCTTGACCAAATAATTGTCTAACATCTCCTACAGCTCCTGCACCAATACCTGAGGCAATATCTTCAAGTCCTCCAAATATATTTTGTTGAGCAGCAGCTCTCCTTGCTTGAAGAGCAGAAAGCTTACCTTCTTTTATAGCTAATCTTTGATCTTCAACTGCTCTTTGCTCTGATGCTAAATTAGCCATAGCTCTTCTTCTAGCATCATCTTGTAATCCTAAAAGATCTGTACGTTGTTTTCTAGCACTACTCTCCAAGGCTTGTACTCCAGCTAAAATATTTCTAGGATCTTTAGATAAAGCACCCATAGCAGAGGCTCTGTCAGATGCTTGCTGTTGCTGTAAGTTTTCTATGTAGCTTTGAGATATAGGCTCCTCTGCCATTTGTCTTGTTGCATCACTTACCCTTCTTCTTAATTGAGACTTGTCAAATTTTCTAGCTGCTTTTCTAGCTCTTGCAGCTCCTACTAATCCAGATACACCTTTAGCTAAACCTAAAGCTGCAGTAGCTGCCCCTACAACAGCTTTTTTGGTTTTTTTCTTTTTTACGTGATATGCCATATTATTTTATTTTTACAAATGTACTAAAATTTTTTTTATTTATTGCTAAGTTCACTCTTATCTACATCAGCATTGGCAACGTATAAATTAAATTTATATCTAGATAAATATTTTGATGGAGTTGTAAGTAAAGGTCTAGTTGATAAAGTAGTCATCATATAACTACCTTTCATTTTTTCTCCCTCTACTCGACCATCTTTTGATACAAATAAAAATCCACCTACATCTTCACTTGATGAACTGTAAACATTTTCGTTATTGGGTTTTACAAAAATAACACTAGAGTTATTTATAACAATAGGATATCCTAAAAATACAGAAGTACCATCTTCTTTTTGATAGTATAATTTATACTCTGTTTCATATATAGTAGCATTACTTTGCAAAGGTGATGTCTGACAAACAAAAGTTACCCCAACATCATTTGATCCAGAATAAGAACTATTTATATCTGATATAGAAAAATCACCAGCCTCTCCTATAATATATTTACCTCCTACTGTCATTTTATCACTAGGAATTGTAGAATTTACTGTAACATTAGAATTAAAGTTTCCTAATATTTCACCTATACCAGTTGTTTCAGATATAGAATCTACAGATCCAACACCTTGAAGTTCAGATCCATCACCAAAAACTTCTGTTTCAGAATACGTACTATTAACTTCTGCTTGAGATTTTACATAAGGTATAGTAGAATAATGTATTGACTCTTTAGTTTTAAAATCTATAACCTCTATATAATTATTATCTAATATTAAATCTACATTTTCTGTTAAACTTAATATAGTATTTGATATTACAGATTTTACAACTCTATATTTAAATACATATCCACCATCTTTATTGTTCCCATATATTTTTACAAAGTCACCTTTTTTAACATCTTGATAAAATAAAGTATTTACACCTTTAATTAAAGATTCTGAGCCTTCTAAATCAGGATTATAATTAACAATAAGACCATCTACTTTTTTAAATCCTATTTGTGTATTTATAACAGAATCATAACCAGACTTTAATCCTTCACCTGTTATAGTTTGTCCCATGTTAGTAAACATATAAGCAAATAGTTTTCCATCACTTTCTAAAGATAAAGCGTTGTATGTTTTTATAGATGATGGTTCTGCATTAAAAGGAAACTGTATTAAAGAATCATATTGTTGACCATAAAAATTATTATACCTTCTTTGTAAGTTTCTGGTTTCATCTACATCAGATTCTTGAAACACATATTTATTTTGATAAACTCTATCAGTAGTATTATGCTTGTATAATTTTCCATCTTTAAATCCTATAAATTGTCTATTTACTTTGCCATAATAGTCTGGATAAAAATCATAAAAAGAAGTCCATTTATTTACTCTTTCGTTAAAAGCTATAGTTTTACTTTTAAATATTAATATAGGATTTCTGTTTTCATAAGTGTCTAAAGACGTAGACCATGTAGAAGAATCCTCTGCCCATTGACCAGTTATAGCATTTGTAACATCAGGAAAAGTTACTATATATTCATCATACTTTGGATCATATCCTCCTATAATATTAAAACTTACAAGACTATTTTCCTCTGGATCATTTATAACATACATTTCTCCAAGGTCTCTAAAATAATCTCTCATTCCACTTTCAGATATTACAGTTAGACCATCAGTTGATAATCTTAAAACTACTCCTCTTTTTATATCTACAAAATAAAATTTATTTCCAAATTTAACTATACTCTCTGGCTGTAAACCACATCCATAATCGCCAGAATATAAAGTAGCATAGTTGTCTATTATCTTATTAGATAGTGAAACTAAATTATCTCCTTTAGCTGTTGTAATAATATCAGCTCCCACTAAAACTCTACCTACTTTATTTTCATGAAATATTAATAAATCATCATTTATTGTCATTAAAGATTGTATAGAACCAAAGTCTTTATTGTAATCAAAATATGGAATATTAGCTAAATTAAAGCTTGATAAACCATTTATGGATGCTGTGCTAGAAAATGGCTCAGAAAAAAATACAGATGCCTCTAATCTTCTTTCTGCTGCATTTAAATTAATAACATTAATCCTACCCCTACTATAATTATTAGTATTGTGAAAATCATTTAAATAATAATCCTCTACAAAAAATGTTTCTGTTGGTGATCCTGTTTCATCAGTAACCATATTTCTTGGTTTTAAATATACATCTCCATCTCTTAAAATTAATGTTGCAGGTTCAGATGAAACTAGTTGATTTATTTCTGTATCTAAAGTGTAAGATGAAGATTGATTTGTATCACCTATGTGAGCTCTATTTGTTTTCCCAGGGTTTGATATTGCAAATTTATCTCCTATCTCATAGTAAACATTAAACTCATTTTCTAAATCTTTTTTAGGTCTATATATTTCTACTATAAGATTTTTATATCCACTAGTAGCTAAAGAAAAACCATTATGTGCTATACTTACAGTAGATCCAAACTCATCTAAAACACTAGTAGATTCTGGGTTAGGTATTCTTATATAAAATCCAGAGTTAGCAGACGTAATAGTAAATGGTGGATCATCTGTATCAGATGTATAAATTTCAGATCCTGATATTTGTAAATCTATATATTCTGAAAATCTTCTTCTTCCTGTACCTGGATCATAGCTTATAAATCTAACTCTATCTCCTTCCACATAATCATAATCTATTAATGATCCTGTGCTTTGATTGTAACTATAATTCTGACCTTTTAAAGACTGTAAACTTAAATACATTTGTGTATCATTTGAAGTTCCAGCTTCTACATTAACAACTGACATTTGAATAAACTCATCTACAGTATTATTTCCTGTGTAATATAACTGATAGTGAGTTGCAAATTTAGGTGGTTTATTAAATATCTTAAGTTCTAGTTCAGTTTTTTGCGCCACCTCATGACCTTGTTGTTCTGTATAAAACTTATTATAAGCTTTTGTTCCATTAAAAGTTTCTGAAAATTCTGGACCTACATTTACAAAAGAACATCTGTTTGTTTCATCAAAGTAAGCTATACCAAAGCTATGATAAGCTCCTGATTTAAAAGCACTTACACCAATATCTCCTGATACAAACTTTGATTTATCTTTTATTACAAGATCATGAGAGTTTGAAAAATTAATTGTAGTAAATCCAGAACCTACATTCTCATCATTAAATTTAAAAGTGATTTCAACTTTGCTATCTGAAGAGTTATAACTTGCAAATACTTGCCCTCCACCATCTCCTATGCCTTCAAATGTTGCAGTACCAGCACCATTATTAATAGCACTTGCAACTTTATTACCTATTAAATCTATATCTATATCATTAGTTATGTCAATCGTTAAATTAAAAGTTACCTTTCTATTTTTAGAACCTTTTAAATTAGCTAGATAATCTATAATTATTTTTTGATTTTTACCTGATTCAAAATTTAAACCTGTTAAAAAAAAGTTTTGAAAATGTCTTGTAAATCCATCATCTAAAAGAGGATTGCCTCCTAAGTTTGGATTAAATGCAGGATCTGCATTATTACCTAAATCACTTTCACTAATTTCCTCTGTTATATCTGTAGTTGTTGTTTGTAAAATAGTTTCTATTGGATTAAAACTACTGCTAGCTATTATCTTAGTATTATCAAATCCCTCTAATACATTTCCATATGCTATTCTATTATTTCTTAATATAGTTTGTGCTTTTGCAAGTTTTGGCACAGAATCAAATAATTTATTAGAATCAACAACATCTACGAATGGATATGTTCCATCGTTAAAAAAATTAATACTAGAAGTTATATTTGTGTAATTATAAAAATCATTTGTTATAACTTCATTTTTTATCTTTTTAAGAAATCTAATAAAATTATTAGGAACTGTATCTACTAAAAAAAACTCTCCTGTATTTCCTTTTCTTGCAACTATTTCAATGGTGTCTACATCAGAAACACTATCTTCATATTCTACTTTTAAAAAATTATCTATGTCAGTATAACTATCTGCATTAATATTAGTATTTAAAGCAAAAGCATCACTAATTTTTATATCTGATATACCACTGTACGATGTGTTTTCTTCATCGACATGATGATATCTGTATTTAAACTGAAACATATTATCTAATATGTTATTTGTTGATACACTACTATCTTTACTAGAAGTAGTTATAGGTCTTGTATTAGGTTGATGTTTTACAGCATCTATATATTTTTCTTTATGAATAGTATCTCCAAAACTTATTAGTGGAGAATAAGCATTTTCTGGATCAGCAAAAAGCATAACACCTGTTAATGCAGAAAAGTTTCCAACCCATGGGCAATCAGTTATTATACCCTCTACCTCTACACCATTAAATGTTAGTGGTAGAGCTGCAGAGTTATTTACCTCTATATTGTTATCAGATGAACTTGCAAATTGTGGATTTGTTAAAGAACCATATTCTTGAACTAAAGTTATAGTAGTTCCACTTACAGATAAAACTTCATAAAAAAATGGAAAACTATTAGCATCTTGTATTGCTATAAAATTACCTGGAAGTAAACCTAATATTTCTTGTGATGCTGTTACAGTAGCACTACCATTTGTAACATTAAATGTTGTACCTGAACTAGCTTTAGGAACTATACCTAAAACTTCTGCATATCCATTAAAACCTGATGTACTTACATTATTAGAATTATTATCTAACTGAGTGTACACATAATCTCCTTTTTTAAAAGGATGGTTAGTTGACCCTCCTATAAAAACAGAGCTAGAGTTTGTTTTATAATTTACATCTTGAAATTTATATTTACAAGTATCTATATTTATTTCATTTTGTTTTGCAAGCTCTACATTTATCTTTCTAGGTCTATTTAAATTATCTGTAAAGTATAATATGTCATCAACTTTATTTATACCTGTAATTAAAAAGTCTTCATCAAAATTTAATATATTATTATTATTCCCAGAACTAGATGGTCTACCATCTTGATATACAGTTTGTATTGAATCTGTTAATAAATCATATTCCAATATAGAATCAAATTTTGTATTTAAAGGACTATTGTAAATAAAGTAATACAACTTATTTTTTGGTTTATCTTCATAAGAACCTATACATCTGTAGCCTACTGCAACTGTAGGTTGAACTACAGTTCTGCCTAATAGTACATTTTTTGCTAAATTTTTAGTAGATGTTGCATAAGCTAAACTAACTAAAGATGATGATTGATCATTGACACTACTTAAATTACTATATACTCTTTGACCTATTAATTGTAAACTTGTGTTTGTTGTTCCATCTGCAAAGGTAGTTCCTACTAAATTGTAGTTATCAAATAAGTTCCATATTATATGTCCATTTGAATCTGATAATATATTACTATCATATACAGTTGGAGTTTGACCTGAAAAAGATCCAGTATCATATATAAAAAATTCCCAACCTTCAGGGCCTCCTATTATTTCAATCTCTACTTGCAAACCAGTTGTTATACTTTCTGCTGTAGAATCTAAAGGCTGATTGCTTTGAGTAATTGTTGGTGAATTATTAGTAAATACAGTATTATTATTAAAATTTAAAACTCTATAAATAAAAATTATCTCACCATAATTTTCTGTATTTATAATTTTTATATGATTATGAGGCTCACTTGTGTTTCCAGAAACTTGGTTGGATCTCCCATGAGAAAAACCATCGTCAAAATCAGAACAATAATTTATTAAAAGTTGAGGCAAAGTTAAAAAACCAGGAATATTATTATCACTAAAATTTTGATTAATATATATTGGAAATAAATGATAGTTGTCTTCATTAAAATTATTAGAGTTTATTACACTTGAAGTATCTTCTACTTGAAATTCTGGTATGTTAGTATTTCTAAAAACTAAAAATGGATCAGACCCATATGATGAATGGTTTACATAACTATCTTGAGGATTGTTTCCAAATCCAATACCACTAAAATCAGTAAACTCTGGCATCTTTCCATTAAATGTGAATCTATATAGAGCACTATTAGAACCTACTGTAGACCCATCTGTATTAGAATCTATTTGAGTTAAAGCCTCATCTAGTTGACTTTGTAATTCATCTTTATCGCTTTGTAAGTCTGATATAGTTTGATTAAATAAAGATACTGCAGAATCTAAATCTGCTTGACTTGCACTTGTTGTAAAGTTTAAATCTGAAATTATATTATTATGCTCACTGGTAATGCTTTGTACTGCACTTACTAAAGAGTTTGCTAAACCTATATATCGAACTATTGATTGGTTTAAAGACTGATTTTCTAGTGTTAATATTTCTATTTCATTAAACCTATCATTTGAAGTTTGTTGAAGTTCTGTAAAGTTATTTAAGATGTTAATACTTTGATCTACAAAATTATTGTATGATGAGTTACTTAAAGCAACATTATTAGGTAGTTTAAAAAATTGTACGTTATCTATTCTTGTCCCTACAGGAGGAACAATACTTTCTCCATTTAATTCTACAGAAACAGGAGATATAATAATATCTATAGATGATGTGCTTAAAGAATTTAAACCTAATATATTTACAGGTAAAACAAAATCTCCATTACTAAATCCAAATTGAACAGAGTCAGCTAAAACATTTCCATCTACATCTTTAAATTCTGCTTTAAAAGCACCCTTACCCTCTTCTTTTCCAGTTACAGAAACATTTAATAAATAAGAACCATCAACTTGTGGAGAAGATATAGTTTGTTTTATTGTATGAAAATCTTTTAATTCTGTAGATAAAACCTCTATCGCACTAGAGGATATAGCAAAAGTAGTTGGACTTGACGCAGTCCAGTTACTAGAGGAATCAAAAGTACCATTTATTATTAAATCAGTAAGAGTAACAGATTGTTGTAGTAAATCAATCTCTGCTTCTAGTGTAGATTTTGCATCTAAAGCCTGATTTAAAAGTGCTTGAACATTATTAACATCTTCTTGTGAAATACCATCCTCTTGATTTGCTAAAGCACGATCTAAGTCTTGCTCTAAAGCCATAATATTAGATTGTAAATTACTAGCTTTAATATTAAAATTAGTAAGATTAACTTGATATTCACCTATTTGACTTACAGGTAAATTTTCAAAACTTCCATTTTGTATATTATCTACTGCTTCACTTAAATCCTCTACAAGTTTATCTATTCCATTTTGATATTCAGTTATAGTTGTTTGTAAGTCATTTAATGTTTGCGTTTGATTGCCTATTGTTGCACCTAAAGAAGTAACCTCATTTTCTAAAGTAGATATACTTTGTGTTTGAGAATCTACTTGAGCTTGTAATTCTGTATTTAAAAGATTAGCTGTTGTTAAACTATCTTGATATTGATTATTTTGTGTAGTAAGTTCTTGAACTTGATTTTGCAAACTATTAAATTCTGATATAAAAGTGTTAGCATTTAAACCTAAATTTGCTAGCTCAGTATTGTAGGCATCCACTTGTGATTGAGCAAAATCTAATTGTGATTGTAAACTTGAAATTTGTTGTTCATTAAGATCATTTTCAATAGCAGATGCTTCTATACTTTCATGTAAAAATGAAACTAAATCTTGTATTTCAGCATAAGTTTCTGCATTTATTGTTGTTATAGTTCCATCATTATTTTGTATTTCTAAAGTTGTGCCTAATTGATTTTGTAGATTAACAATTTGTTCGTTTAAATTATTTTGTGCACTTTGTAAATCAGTAATAGTATTATTTAAAGATGTTATTTGCGACTCTAAAGATGCTATTTCACTAGCAGATAAAGATAAAGCAGCGTTAAAATCTGAAACCTGTTGTTGATGAGCAGTAGTTAATTGATCAATCTCATCTTGCTTGAAGTTTATTTGATTCTCTAATTGAGAATTTAATTCTTGAAGTTGACTTATTTGATTTAATAAATTACTGTAATCAAAATCTTCTGCATTAGATTTATTAACTAAAGATGTAGTTACTCCAGGTAGTAAAGGTCTATTACTCATACTTAGTGATCTACCTTCTTGTAAAGCTGATAAAACTTCTTGCTCACTTGATCCAAAACATAAATTAAAATAAAATCCTTTTATTATTTTAACTTCTAAATGTGCTATATTAGGTTGTAGTTCAGATATAGTTAAAGCCTTTATTATTATTGTATCTGTTTCAGCAAAATTATTTGTAACCTCTAGAAAAAAACTATTATGATTTGAATCTGCTTGAAATATAAATGAATCAAAAGTAGTGCTTGTAATCGCTGGACTAATACTAGATCCTACTTTAAAAAACAAAGAGTTGCCTGAACTAGTATATGTTGTAAAGCTAGCTTGTATTTTATACCAATTACCTTGTATTATATTAGCAGGAAAGAAAAATGTATCCCCTGCACTTGCACTAGAACTTAAGGTAATAACATTACTTGATATAGAAAAAGCAGGATTATTTAAAGGAGAATTATCAAAATTATTAAAACTATCATCTGATGTATAGTTATTTAATAAAGAAAAACTACTGCTTGGAGCAGAATCTCCATTTACTAGTAAAGAATTATTATTACCTTTTAAGGCTGTATTAGATTGAAAACTCAAAGTTACATCATTATGTACACCAACTGTTGAAACTGTATGTATATAAGGAGAACCTTTTACTAAAACATTACTTTCAAAGTTTGTAAATTTATTAACTAAAGATTCAGCTATATTACTTTGAGTAGTATCTAATTCAAAGGGATCACCAGTATTAAATTTACCCTCTCCTCCCAACTCTGCAAAAAGAGAAACTTCAAACTCGCCATTATTTTCTACATAACTGTATATATTATTTATGTCTGCATCTTGAGCAGATGTAGGCTCTGTTCCACTTATAGTTAATATATATTCAGTTCCTCCATTATTATCAGTTGTTACACCTATAGGGCTACCATCATCTTGAGTATTGTTAGGTATAGAATCTCCAGTTTCAAAATCTGCATTAGACTGTATAACTAAACCACCATTATTTTCTATATGAAGTCTACCCTCTGATGGATAATCATCTATAGATGAGGACCATGTAAATTCAGAACCCTCTTGACCATAATCACTTTTAAAGTCTAAATCAAAATCAACACCTGGTACATCAGAAGTTATTGTTATTTCGAGTTCTCCTCCAAACTTTAAACTTGTTCCTGGAGTAAAATTAACACTTGAGCTTCCTGTTATAGCCTCACCTGACACTCTATCTACTAAAGGTATATTATTACTTAAAACTCCAGATATTTCATTAAACTTATTGTATAAATATGAAGCTGCTTTAGTTCCATCACTATTTCCTGTCCACTCTAAAGAGGTATTAAAAACAGGATCTAAGTTATTATTTTGATTAAATCTAAATATTTTAAACTCATACTTAGAACCTTGCAATTCTCTTCCTGATATTCTTATAGTTTGACTATAAAATATAGTATTTATAGGAGGATTAGTTACAAATCCACCTTCTAATATTTCTACATTATGAAACTTTTCTTCAGGAAAATCATACTTTACTAATTTAGTTCCCTCTATATTTTCTACTGAACCTGCTGTGCTATCTGAAGATGCTATATTTCTAATATTTTCTGCATGACGATAATCACCTTGTTTAATTAAACGAGGGTCAGAATCTTTGTCCATTCCACCTGTAAATACTCTTTTATCTATAGCCATGTATTAAAGTTTAGGAGATTGTTTAAATGCTTTTCTAGAAACCTGCATAGCAGCCTCTTTATTAAAGTTCATCATTCTAGCTCTTGCTAATCTTTTACTATTAAACCAATCTCTTTTTGCTATTTGTTTTTCACCTAAAGGAATACCTCTTTTTCTTTGTATATACTTGTAATATATATAACTTCTTAAAGCTTCCTCACAAAACTTATGAACTCTTGGTTGAGTTCCAACAACACCTAGTTGAACTAAAATTTCATCAGAGACTAAAGGATTAGTAATACTACTGTCTATAGTTTGACTATCATCAGTATTGCTATTAAGTAAAGAACTATTTAATCCTAATGGTAAAGATTCAGTTCCATCAGTTTGAATAAAACTAGTATAAATTAGTAACACCTCATTATCACTCTGTGATGCTTTTAGTGAAGTTCTAAAAGGAGCAACTTGAAAATTTGGATAACCTTCATTTACAACTGTTGAAAATTTTTCTGCTATTTGACTTGCACTATCATCTACATTAAATTGTATTTGTTGTGAAGTTGGTGTTGAGGTTAAATCTGTTGTAAATGTATAAGTATCTATACTACTAGAAGAACCAAGTCTAGGAATTTTTAAAATTGTTCCATTATTTATTCCATTTACTGAACCTGAATCATTTACAGCTCCATTAAATTTTAATTTTATAATATGATTTTTAGGCTCTGTTGAACTTATACCATCAGATATGTATTCTATAAATACTGTTTGACCTGAAAGCTCAGATGAAAAATTTATAGTATTATCATTTCTATTTACCCTATAATAGCCTAAAACATTTTTACCTCCACCAACTCCATACTTTCTTCCCATATCAGTATGAAAATAAGGATTATTTTCATCATAAGGATCTTCATTTAATTTTGCAGCTACTGAAGAATCTAAACTTAAGTTTGATTTATAACCTAAAGAAACAAACTCATCTTCACTATTTTTGTAACCCACTCTAAGTAATTTAACAAAATCAGTAGGTAAATCTATAGTAAGACTAGAATCAATACCTCTTGTAGTGGTTTTAACTTCTTGCTCTAAATCAAACTTTAACTCTCTTAATCCTTGTAATGCAAGTAATCTTATTTGATAGGCTTGAGCTTCTTTATCATAAGAAGTATCATCCATTATTAATTGAAAGTCATTTACAATTTGACTTATTGGAGTATAATCTATTGCCATTATTAACTATCTTTTTTTATTTCATTTGCTTGTGCATATTGCACTATTTCTGCCTCTCTAATAGTTACACCTAAATATTCTAATATTTTAACTACAACTTCACCATGACATCTACTAGATATTTTTAATTGTACAGAAGTAGAAAAATTAAATACAGGCTTGCCTGCTATTGTAACATAACCATAAGTAGGTTTATTATCATAACTATAATGATAAACTAATACACTACTAATTTCCTCTGGAAAAACAGATATCTTTTTAACTTCATTTTCACCTGATTTTCCTATTAATGCTATAGGATATTCAAATGATGGTTTTACTAAGTTACTTCTTAATACGTGAGCAACATCTTTAGGTTCTACTATATCTACTGGAATATTAGTATGTATAGAATGTTCTTCATCTACAGCAGTATATATAGCCTCTATATAATCTGTTTTTAAATTACCAATACTACCTAGATGTGGTGATGAAGAGTCTGAAACACTAACAGATGTTGTATTTAAAAAAGCAGATAAATCTTGTCTTGCAACATCATAAGATAATGTTTCATTGTAAAATCCTGCAGCTTTTTTAGGTTGAGATTTTTCTATTATTATTTTTAATCTTTTATTGTATAACTCTAGTTCAGCTTGTTGAGCCAATAAATTAAACTCAGATGGAGTTATATATCCTCTTTGTTCTTTATTAGCAAAGGTCTGAACTAATTTATATACTTCATCAATTACCATCTATATATTATTTGTTAGGTAACAAAAATACAAAATAAATTGATATAATAAAAAAAGGGAACTATTAAGTCCCCTTTAGTATTGTATGCTTAAAAGTAATTAACTATTTAATGCTTGTAATCTTCTTTCTATTTCAGCATACACTTGCTCACCCTCCCCTTGTGAACAAAAATCAACCATTCTATCTATAGCTTTAACACCAACAGGTGAAACACATATCGTATTTCCTGATCCTACCCATGTTACTTTATTAGATTTTATAGATATAATACTAGACTCTTGAGCCATTAAAATAACTTGCTTCATTGTAGTTCTAGGATCATTCATTCCTGCCAAGAATCCTTTAGGATTTTTTTCAGCTTGAATCTTCATGTCCCAACGAACCTCATCAACACTTCTATCTATCTTTATTCCAAGAATTTTAGCATATCCCATAAGTTCATTTACAGGCATTTTAAGGGCTGCTTGCATAGCTTCCATAGTGCTTCCAACTTCCTCTATTTTTTTCTGTGCAGACTTTTCATCATCTTTTACAGTAAATAAAATATTTTTAGATTTAATTCTATGGGGATTGCTACCATTAGCATTACAAGTATCTAAGTATTTTTTTAAAGTTGGATTTGTATGATCTACAAATAAATATCCATTATTAAAAGATATAGGATCCCTCATTTTAGCTGTCTCTGGTTGCTCATCAGCATATATAGATGTTTCTCCAGGAACATATCTAATTTTTCTATTATCACCTTTTATAGGATCAAATATGATATCCTCAGACTTTAATAAAGAAACTATTGGATATTGTGGCATACCATTTTTTCTTTTAGCCTTAGCTACAAGTTGATATATTGTTGGTTTATAATCTTGTTTTTTATTTATAAAGTTTGGAATAAACTTTTTTTCTACAGAAGGTTTTATTTCAACCTTTGTGTTTGTTGGTGGTGTCACCACTCTTCTTTTTGTTTTTGTTGTCATGTCTAAAATTAAATTAAAATGTTAATATTATAGGAGGGGATTGATCCCCTCCAGTAATATATAATTAAATACTGATATTTATTAAGATGCTAATGTAATAGTACAGCTTAAAATATTTGGATGAGCAAACTCTGAGTTTACATCATCGCAAATAACAACAAAACCATTATTACCAGCAATTCCTGGTTTAGATATAGCATTTGCAATACCTTTAAATACATCTAATTCTTTATCAGCAGTTGTAGTTATAGTAACTACATCGTGGTCTCCATCTGCAGTACCACCAATACTACTATCAAATTTCATTAAAATAGTCGAATCAGCAGCAACAGTTAAACCTCTAAGTCTGCTAACTGGAAACATTGCTGCATCATCTGCTGCATCAATGAATATTAACATTTTTGAACCATTATCGTAAGCCATTTTCTTATGTTTTTATATATTAATAATTATGATTTTTTGAATAATAAGAATCTGTTAGGAGCAAACCCTTCAAAACCTCTTTCAGTTCTGTAGTGAGATCTTAACTCATCTTTCTCATTAGTTCTATTTTGTAGAACTGCAGATCCAGTTAACCAGTGTTCCATCTCTCTAGAGTAACCATTAGCAGCTTTATATCTCATTCTTAATGATGGAATACTTTCTCCTGATCTTGGGTCTCTTTGATTATCCATAGGAATACACATTCCAAATCCATTAAAATTAAATCCAGTTCCACCTAATAAATCAGGTCTGTTGAATAAATCATAAGTTTTCTTATGAAAAGTGTAACCACCTCTAGAAAAAGAATTAAATCCAAGATTTAATGCTATATCCTTACTATTTGCAAAAGTTCCATAATTAGCACCACCTGCAGCGTAAGCTCCTTGTGAAGCTAATAAGTCATCAATATCTAAAGATAAGTTAATACCAGCATAAAGAGCCATCTCTTTAGCACCTCTGTGCTTATCTAAAGATTTTACAGCAGCATCAAAGTCTGCCATTGTAATTGCTGAAGAACCAAGATCCATAGTTTGACCTTTATTTTCAATAAAAGATAAAAGACCCTCTGTTGTTACAACTGTAGATCCAGCACCATCAGTAGCACCATCATCTAAAGTGCTGTCACCTGCTTGACCTACAATCATTGCAAGCTCAGAGTAATCCATAAATCTTTGATAAGTATCAGACTCACCTTGCAAATACCATAAATATCCAGTACCAAACTCTTGATTATTTACTTTTACATAAATAACATTTGTAGCTTCAGATCCTGAAACAGTAAATGATTCTTTAATAATTTGACACTTGTTTTGATATTGATCTACACGAGGTGTAATACCAACTGGCTGTTCTGTTCTTTCAGCATAAGCATTACCTACAATGGTGAATGATGTATCAGAAGGATTTCCAGCTAAAGCACCTGTAGAAACTAATTTTAATTGAAAATTATCTTCTGGTTGAGAAGATGCAGAACCATCAGCTTTACCAGTTACATAATACATAACCCCTGTGTTACCTAATAAAAGATCACCATCACGAACTGCTGTGTTACCATTATCATTTGCTAAATCATCAAAAGCACTATCAATAGTTAAATCATTACTAGAGATAGAACCTGTAAAGTGATTATGAAGGAAAGTTTCTTCATAATGCTCAAAAGTTTGTTGAGTAGTTTCTTTTTTATTACCTAATAATTCCATTAATCCAGTAATACCTTGATTACCATATCTTTTAATTAATTGCTCATCTACATCTCTTTTATGTAATGGAATACCATCTGTTCTATCAGCATTTATTAATGTTGAAGTACCTACATAGTTTGATGTTGATGCAACTGCTACATTAGATGGTGTTGGGACCATCCCTGAAGCTAAACTTACTGTTGCCATAATTTTATATTTTTAATTTTTTAATAATTTATTTATAACCTAATATTTGTTTTCTTAACATATCTAAAGTTGTTTCTTGTTTTTGAGGTGCCTCTTGCTTGTCTTGTGCAAATGAAGGATTTTTAATTTCATTAATTACATTCTCTGTACCTTTACTTCTATACTGATTAGCTACACCTCTAATAATTTTATCTATATTATTTAAGATATACATATCTGTATTAAGTTTGTCAAAGTCCCATGTTCCTTGTTCATCTACATATTTATCAAAAAAAGTATCAAGATTTGAATTATAACCTTTTATTTCTTCTCTAGCTGAATCATCTAATTGATATACATATTCTTCTCCTTTATCATTCATAGGAAAAGATATACCATCTAAATCATCTACTTCTTGAGACATTTGGTTAATCCATTGTCCTCTTTCTTCTTCTGATATGCCTTCATTTTTAGACTCTAAAGGTGTAGCATACTCTTCTTTTACTTCGTTGAAATAATCTCTAGCAGCTTTTGCATCTTTAGTAAGTTGAACTTTACCAGCATTCATCTCTCTTGCACTGTGTTTCTCTTTGTCTGTTTTATACATTTCAGTTACATAATCATTTAACTCAGCTTCAGTTAAATTAGGATTATCTAATCTTATGTATTCTTTTAAAACAGCTTCATCAGAAACGTTTGACAAATCAACAGTCTGTGTATTAATATAATCTTGAACACTTCTACCTGTATTTTTTATATAATCATTAATTACTTTTAGCTGATCGCTAGCAAATTGATTATTTTCAACAGGTTGTTCTGTGTTTTTAAGATCGTCAAATGATGAAATATCTCTACCTAACTTTTCGCTAAGATATTGTAAGACTACTTCATCATCACTAATATCATCTACATTTTCTTGTTGTGATTGATTATTACTGACTTCCTCATTATTTAAAGAACTTTCTTTTGTTAAGTCTACAACATTTGATTGCTCTTGTGTTGTAGGTTGAGACTCTTCTGTTTGATTTTCATTACCAGTTAAGTCTACTACGTTTGGCTCTTGAGGGTTGTTATTAACAACTTCTCCACCTATATTTTTTACTAATTTTTCTCTTATATCCATGTTAATTAAATTTACTTTTTTTGCAAATATAAAACTTTTTTACTTAAGCTCAAATTATTCTTCTTGTTTTTCCTCTTTTAATAAAGGACCTCTCCTATTTTTTCTTTGCTCTATTAATTGAGATTGATTAAGTGCAGATTGTTGTTGTATTTCTTTTCTAGTTTTACTTTGTATACTAGCAGCTCCTTCTTTACCTAAATTATTAAGTTCTATTTCTCTTAATCTTCTTTGATGTTGAGATTGTTCAAATTGATCTTTTAATTGATATTCAGTCTGCCTTAACTGTATCTCTGCTTGCGTTTTTGCTTGTATCCTTGCTTGTTCAATCTGAACTTCAGCTTGTAACTCTTGTTGTTTTAATTGTGCTGATTGCTGTGCAGATTGTTGTTGTATTATAGCATTTTGCTGTGAAGCCATTTGTGCTTGTTGTTGCTGTTCTTGTCTATACTTTTGCCTTCTTAATATTAACATTTGATTAGCCATTTTAATATTCTTAATAGATCTAATCATTATAGCATCTTCAAGTCTTAGTTCTTTTTGAGATAAAGATATTTGTATATTTTGCTCCATAAGTTGTCTTTCCTCTTCATTTGGAGCAACTTCTAGTGTAATACCAAATTCATGTATAGATAATTTTTTCATCATCTCTATTGAGTGCATTGCAGTATCTCCTATTATATTTGAATACATGCTATGTAAACCTTTATAATTAATAAGATCTTGCATTCTCATAGAGATACATTTAGAAACTCTTTGTGTTACATTTAAATAAGCATCATTAATATCTCTTGTAGCATTATTAGATGCAAGTAAAGCTAGTTTTTGAACTCCAACTAAAGCCTCACTAGATGGTTTAGAAGCGTCTCTTGCTTCATTGACACCAGTTACATCTCTAATCATTTGTAAATTATGATTGTAAACATTTATAAGAGTTATAAAATCTCTACCTATACCATTTTCTAATTCTGCAATAGGTAAAGCTCCTGTCATATTACCCTCATCATCAATACGTCTATAATATATATTACCAGTTTGATCATATATTTCTTGAAGCTCCATAGGTGTGAATGTACCACCATCTCCTTTAGATACATTTTCTAAAGACCCTACTTCAAAAGCAGCACCTTTTGGTCTTGCTTTAGCAAGTGTATGTTGTATTTTTAAATGAGCAAGTTGTATTTGATCTGCAAAAGGAATCATTCTATCAACCAAAGATTTACTTTTCATCTTATATAAATTAGGTTGATATATAATATATGATAAATTAATATCAGCCAAGTTAGATTTAGATCTTGGCATATTTTCCATCATTTTATAATTAAAAATATAATCTGTATTAACTATATATTTTCCTGTATAAATAACTTTTACATTAGAATTTAAAGATTCTCTTTTATTTTTAGACTTTTTAGGTGGTTTATAATTTGAAGATTTTTTATTTACAGAAAATCCTCCAAAGTCATTTTCTTTTTTTTCATAATTTAAAGTATGACTTGTAATAAATTCTGCATCTAAAATATTAACACTAAATTTATCATAGTCATAAGTTTCATTTCCATTATCATAATAAGCTCTATCACCATAAGTCATAGGATTATTATTTTTACCTGCATATTCTTTTGCTATTTTCTGATAATCATCTTCATCAAATTCATCTCCTGCCATTTGTTTTAAATCTGCTATTGTAATAGAATATATTTCACCAGCATGCCTTATATTTTTATAATCTGGTTTTGCAGAAAAAGATGTTATTAAATTAGCAGGGTCAACATGTCTAATACTTAATCCTGTAGATGGAGATAAGCTAACTTTTGCAGAACACAATCCTAAAACAACTAAATCTCTAATCATGTATCTTTTAGTTTCATCATAGTCACTAATATCTAAAGTATAATCTATAGCTTTTTCAAGGGCAATCTCAACATTTTGTTTATAATTTAAAGACATAAACATTTCTATTTCTTCTGGAGTATCAGCAACAAAACCTTTAGGAGCTAAAGATAAACCTGTTTTATCCTCTAAATTTTCTGTAAAATCTTTAGTCATCATATCTGCATACATTTGATTTTTTTTATTTAATCTTTCTTTTGCAGCTATTGGATCTATAGACTCAGCTTTTACATCATACTCTTGATTTACCATTCCATTAACAATAACATCAACAAACTTTGGTATTATTGAAACTGGTGTAAAATCTATATTTAAATAAGCAGTATCACCTTGAACATCTAACAAATCTTTATACTTTCCTATATCTTGACTACCTTCTGCATAAGCTCTATTTCTAGAGTATCTTATTTTTACATCTCTATAGTAAACATCAGAATTTTTACTATAATCGTAATACATGGCTTTAAAATAATCAAGACCATATTGTTTACTAGCTTTTTCTTCATTAGTGGCTAATGGATTAGGATATCCATTTAACTTATCTTTGGAATTATTATATATCATGCCTTAATTCTTTTACTATATGTGCCTTTAATATTATATTTTTTTACTAAACTATATGTTTTTTTTATTTCTTTTTTCTTTTTTATATATTTTTGTGAAGCTAGTAATGCTAAAGATGAAGATATACTAGCATCATATTTTGTTCTATTGTCTATTTCAAATCTACTCCAATCATCTAAAAGCTTATTAAAATAACAAGAACCTATTTCTCCTGTATCAGAATTATAACCTACATAATCATATATGTATGAAGCTATAGCTTCTGCTTGTGAGTTTATAACAGCTACTCCTGATCCAGGTATTCCTTTTGTCTTTTGCTTTCCTTTACTCCACTCTGTATGTGTTGTATCAGGTCTATCCATTAAGTATTCATAATAACCTCTATTTTCAAAGTATTTAATTATTCCCACTTTATTATTTTCAACTAACATTTGACATCCATAAAATACACACATCTTAATCATGTCTTCATAAAATATTTCTGCTTTAGGTGGTCTATTAATATACTCACATACAAACTGCATAGAAGCACTACTTGCCATGCTAAACTTATGAAATACATGAGCAGCAGCATCAGATCTCCTACCATCAGTTGTTGTATCATGGTCATAGGGATCACAACCTGCAACCAAACTATCTGCCCTACCTGGAAACTTTTTATTATTTTTTGATATAATAATATTTTGATTTTCAAGGTCAGGAACCCAGCTGATTTCCCACTTACCTTTTTTATGAGGTATCCAAACAACTTCTTTGTCTTGTATTCCATTTTTCCAAACAAACTCACCTTTTGTGGTATTTATATTATTTATCAAATTGTAATCTATTTGTTCGTAAATTTTTTCAACATCAAATATACAACTTTGTGTGTCATTTCTAAAAGCTTCTTCTATAGTAAATGGAAACTGACGTTTAAATTCTGATAAAGATACTGTATCATTCTTTAAAGCTTCCCTTCTATTTTCTATATAATCTTTAGCTCCTATATCAATCATCATTTCATCTATACCCATTATAGGTTTTTCTGGAGTTACAATTACTGATTTACCATACTCATCTATAAATCCCTCTAGATTATCATATGCAGGAATAAATAATTTATAAAGTCCACTTTTTGTTCTACCATTTAAATCTTTTTCTGATGAGTCAGAATTATAAAATATATCTTTAAACTCTGCTCCACCATCTTGTTGTTTATTAGCTGTTGAACCCATTAAACATTTTCCTATAACTTTTCTTCCTAGTAGTAAACAAGTTTGTGTAACTCCCCAATTCTTTTTGATAGAATTTTGACCTGTCCATTTTCCTGCCTCATCATGAACTAATAACTTTAACTTCATACCATCATAACTATTATCAGATGTATTTCTCCAATCTATAGTTGTATTTAAAGCTTCTGACTTTTCTATATGTTTTTGATTCTTAGTAATCTTTTTTGCAGGTTCTCTAAAAGCTAACTCTACTCTAGGATTACTAGAACCATCTTGTATAGGTTGAAAAAAGAAAGGATAGTTCCTATAAATCTTAACAACCTTATCTGTAAACATAGCTTTAGCATCAGCTCCAGTTTTAGATAATAATCCAAAATGACTATCGTATGTTTGTGTAGCTAAATTAACTATTTCTGAACTTGCCATGTATGAAAATCCAGATCTACGATTTTTTAAAAAACACATACCATAAGAGTTTTTGTCTAGTTTACAAGCTTCCCAAAAAATAAAGAACTCTCTGTTTGCTTCTCTATAATCAGGATACCCAACATCTATTTTACTCCATTGTAAAAACATATAATGAGCTCCTGTTATATAAGTTGGTTCTCCATTATTAAAGAACCACAAACCTTCTCTTCTCCTTCTAAACTCCTCATCTATATAATCTACATAATCTGTAGCATTATCTCTAGTAAGACCAGATGGAAGTTTTTGTCTTTTCCATTTTTGATCTTTCTTTTTTAAATCATAATATAATATATCTTTTTTAAATCTTGGTTTTTTAGGAAGTACAATTTTTAAATTATCATACTCTAATACCTCTCCTTCACTATTATCTAACAAATATATCTTATCATTTTTTTGCATACTTTTCTGCGAAAGAACCTTTAAAGTCTTTCTTTTCTTGAATTAAATTATCACCCTCTCCAATTCTTTCCTCTAAATTTTTTATACCTAAAAGTATTTCTTGACAATCTTCAAAGCATTCTCTTTTTGCTTTTATAGCTTGCCTTCTTTTAGCGTCATCTTCTTCAAGTAAAGGCTTTCCTATTTCTTCTATTAGAACATCTACAGCCTTTTTACTTGCA